>ERZ809194.1031-NODE-1031-length-11826-cov-6.050463_pt1 | contig 11826 bp, 6 predicted proteins | sample MGYA00520517_ERZ809194 | MGnify/ENA primary metagenome ERZ809194 (study PRJEB31570, sample SAMEA3213003) | Homo sapiens | biome: human-gut; feature: human gut; material: fecal | place: Sweden | collected 2011 ... | reverse complement strand
GACTATTTTTTATTCAATTTTTCAGGTGTGCAATTTCATTATACAATGAGCCTTTAAGAAATTTAACACCGGAAGCAAGAACCTATAAACGTACTCGTGGAAGAGTAAGGGCTCCTGAGGAGAAGAAAGCATTGGTTTTAGCTGCCGGGAAAGCGTGGAATGAATGGCTCAGTTCCGGTAAGCTGGTAAAGACAGATAAAAGATACGAATTATACAAGATATAGATAAGAATATGGAAAAGCCTAATGAGTTACGCAAATGATGTGAACTCATTAGGCTTTATTTTTTTGATGCCCTTATACAAGTAAGTCATCGCACTCGTCAATTATTGTTGCAGGCAGGATTTCATTAAAATTTTCGCCTTTTCCATAAAAATAGTCAAATTTTTTCGCCTATCCTACCCGAAATAGGAGGTTGGGGTGGGGTGGAAAATTCTTTTAAGTGCTATACTGACGTTAATAAAGAGGTTCCATCTTAATTAAAAGGAGGCTTTTACTATGAAGTTTTTGGCAAAAATGAAAGAAAAACAAATGCAAAGAAAAATCGGCGGTATGCTTTGTGGACTGCTGTGCACCGGGGTGGTACTGGTAGTTCCGAGCGCGTGGGCAGATAATTATTTTGGTGATGATGGCAAGACTCATATGTTAATAGGTGCTAATGTTTCGCTGGACTCTGGTAATTATGATGCTGTTTACGGTGGCTATGATGATACAGAGGTGTCTCTGTCGGAAGTATTTAAGAACAATGTTACTATTACCGGTACTGCTGCAACTAACATCGTATGTGGTGCATATTCTTTTCATGGTAATGTCAGAGAGAATACTGTAACGATTAGCGGTAATACTTTGGGGAATGTTGTGTGTGGTGGTGGCACCGGTGCTGCAGACGCTATAAAAAACCATGTTATCATTAAAGCTAATAGCGAAGTAAACGGGATAGTATATGGCGGTAAAGGTGTCACAAGCAGCAAGGAAAACGATGTAATGATTAGCGACAGTACCATCAATAAAACTGTATATGGTGGTGAGGCAGATTGCAATACTGAAAAAAACCATGTTACCATTGATGCTAGCAGTACAGTGAAAGAAAGTGTTTTTGGTGGTTATTCTTTTAAAGGTGACAGCAAAAACAATGAAGTAACAATCAATGGTGGTAGCGTAGTAACAGCAAATGTTGCCGGTAGTGTTGCTTTAAAAGGCAATAGCGAAGGCAATACTGTCAGGATTATCAAGAGCAGTGCTGCTAATGTATTTGGTGGAAAAGGCGACACAAGTAGTAAGGGAAATAGCGTAGAGATTAGTGAAGGCACAATTAGCAATTCGGTATATGGTGGTTATGCAGATAATGGTAATAATAGCAGTGCTGAAAAAAACAATGTTACAATTGGCGCGGGAAGCAAAGTAAGTGAAGATATTTATGGAGGCTATGCAACTCATAACACCAACGAGAACAAAGTAAGCATTACTAATGGTACTGAGATTGGCGAAAATGTTTTTGGTGGTTATTCTTTAAAAGCTGATAGCAAAAACAATGAAGTAACAATCAATGGTGGTATCGTAGTAACAGCAAATGTTGCTGGCGGTGTTACTGTAAAAGGTAGTAGCGAAGGCAATACTGTTAGGATTATCAAGAGCAGTGCTGCTAATGTATATGGCGGAAAAGGCGACACAAGTAGTAAGGGAAATAGCGTAGAGATTAGTGAAGGCACAATTAGCAATTCGGTATATGGTGGTTATGCAGATAATGATAATAATAGCAGTGCTGAAAAAAACAATGTTACAATTAGCGCTGGAAGCAAAGTAAGTGGTAGTATTTATGGAGGCTATGCTAATCATAACGCCAACGAGAATAAGGTAAGCTTTAGTAATGTTGCTGAGGTTGGTGAAAGTGTTTTTGGTGGTTATTCTTTAAAAGCTGACAGCAAAAACAATGAAGTAACAATAGAGGGTGTTGGTGTAGTAAAAGCATATGTTGCCGGTGGCGTAGCTTTAGCAGGAATTAGCGATGGCAACAAAGTAAATATTGCCCATAGTAGTGTTAATGTGAATGTTTATGGCGGTTATGGAGCTAAAGATAGCATTGGTAATATTATAAGCATCACAGATGGCAGTAGCGTTAATAAAAATGTTTATGGCGGTTATTCCTTTAAAGGCAACAGCCTGGATAATACTGTAACTATTGATAATAGTATTGTTAATGAAAATGTCTATGGTGGTTATACGGAAAGCGATGGTGCTATATCTGAAAAAATCCAAAATAATAAAGTCATTTTCAAAAATGGTGCGAAAATCAAGGGTGATGTTTACGGTGGTTATGATAAACTGAATAAAGCCAATATTACCAACAACACTCTGGAAGTAGTTGGAAAAGATAACGAAGCAAAAGGCATTCAAAATTTTGACAAGCTCAACTTCTTTATCACCAAAGATCTTATTGCCAACGATACTATGCTGAAAGTAACAGATACTGCTCTTATCAATAACGCAGAGATTAAGGCTGGCGTAGAGCTTGGTACTAAGTTAAAGAAAAATGATACAATCAACCTGATTGATGCAGGCGCATTAAAGGCTGAAAATATCACAACAGGAACCTTGACTGATGGTTTGATTAATATTGACAAGGGAATTAAAGTTGCTATTGGACCTGATGGAAATAAGTTAGTCGGAGTTATCAATGGCACAACACCTCCGGGTGGCGGTGGCACAACACCTCCGGGCGGCGGTGGTACAACACCTCCGGGTGGTGGCGGCACAACTCCTGGTGCCGGCAGCCTTTATGCTGATGCTGACGCAAAATCTCCGGTTGAAACACAGTCCGCTGCGCTCACTATGCTGAACCTGGGACATGATTTGCTGACAACTGCAAGCTATGAAAACGCTGCATTGGCTGTTGACGGGGAGGAAGAAGGTTCTGTTAATCCGTTTATCACCATGAGCGCTAACAATCAAAAGCTCGATACCGGTTCTCACGTTGACCTCAAAGCATGGAACATGAATCTTGGCTTTGCAAAGAAAATCAACAACAATTCCGGTAAGCTGATAATTGTGCCTGTGATTGAATACGGTCGCGGTAGCTACGACTCCTACCTCGACAATGGTACGCACGGCGATGGCGATGCACACTTCTGGGGTGCAGGCCTGATGGCTAAGCAGCTCAATGATGATGGCCTCTATTATGAAGGCTCCCTGCGTGCTGGCAGAATGAGCACCGATTATCAATCTGCTGTTGCAGGCGGCATTAAATACGACAGCGATGCAACCTATTACGCAGCACATCTTGGCATGGGTAAGGTTGTTCAGCTGAACGATAAGGATACCCTTGACTACTACGGCAAGCTGTTCTACACTCGTCAACAGGGTGATAAGGTTACTGTAGGCACCGGCGCAACCTATGATTTCGATGCTACAACCTCTCTGCGTACTCGTCTTGGTGCAAGATATACGCATCAACTGAGCGAGAAGAATGCTTTCTATGCAGGCTTGGCATGGCAGCATGAATTTGACGGTGAATCCAATGCGATTGTAGCAACAACCCTTGGCTCTGCTTCCGCACCTGCTCCTTCAATGAAGGGCGATACCGGTATTATGGAGCTTGGCTGGAGAGTTAACAACTCCGACAAATTCGAACTGGGCCTTGGCGTTAACGGCTCCGTTGGTAAGCAAAAGGGTGTAGGCTTCAACCTGAGCCTCAACTTCAGCTTCTGATAAAGACTCTAGAATAATAAAAATATAGCATTAGTCCAGGGAATCTTTAAGCATAAGTAATGGACTAACGCAGATTTACAGAAAAAGCCATGTTTTACTGATTTTCGGTAAGACATGGCTTTTCAAATATGAAAATTATGATTGGCATAGGGGGATTAAGATACCAAAATTGATATTTTCCGTACAAAAATCTGATAACAGAGCATCAGCGTTATAGAGCGCTACCTTTCAGTCGCAAAACTTTTAACGTGTTTTCTCCTTCTTGCGCACAAAAAACCGCACAACAAGATGCGGTTTATGCTTAGTTTACATTTAAACAATAAAAAACGCTGATGCTTATGCATCAGCGTTAACTTCTGGTAGCGCTAAAGGGAATCGAACCCTTGATTTCGCCTTGAGAGGGCGACGTCTTAGCCGCTTGACCATAGCGCCATTTGGCTCCGGGACTAGGACTCGAACCCAGACCGAATGATCCAGAGTCACTTGTGCTACCATTACACCATCCCGGAGTAGCAATTCTTTTTGAGCACGCTCATCAGAACAATAACAATTATAGCAGATAGATAGCAGTTGGTCAAGTACTTTTTTTGAAAAAAGAAGAATTTTTTTAGAAAAAGTTTTGGAGGACTAGCAACGTTTGTTTGAAGTATAGATTGACGCATATGCTTTAGCATGATAAAATCAAGATAATATAACGATTAAATAACAGTGAATAAATATTCGTGACAGGGAGTGATAGCATGAAGCTTTTACATTTGTCGGATCTGCATTTAGGAAAAAAACTCGATGAATTTTCTCTTTATGAGGATCAAAAATATATTTTACAACGTATTGTACAGATGATTTGCGCCAAGCAGCCTGATTGCGTACTGCTTGCCGGAGATATTTATGATAAACCGGTGCCGCCGGCAGAAGCTGTCGTTTTGTTTGATAATTTTCTGAATCAGCTGGCGGAGCTCAAGGTGCCTGTGTGCATCATCAGCGGCAACCATGATTCGGCGGAGCGCTTGGCATTCGGTGCGCAGCTGATGAGCGGCAGCGGCATTCATTTTGCGGGCAGCTACAACGGTGAGGAGCAGAAGCTCGTGTTGGAGGATGAATTCGGCAGGGTGAATATTTTCCTGCTGCCTTTTTTGAAGCCTGCTGTTGTGAAGCATTGGGCACCGGAGGAGGCTGCAGCTGAGATTACAAGCTATCATGATGCGGTGAAATATGCTGTGTCGCAGCTACCGCTGGTACAGGAGGAGCGTAATGTGCTTGTTGCGCATCAGTTTGTCACCGGCGCTGTTACCGCAGGCAGCGAGGCTGTTAATGTGGGCGGACTGGATAATATCGGTGCGGAGGTTTTTGCTGCTTTTGATTATGTGGCTTTGGGGCATATCCATAATCCGCAGAATGTCGGCGGTAATGAGCGTATCCGCTATTGCGGTACACCGCTGAAGTATTCCTTCAGCGAGTTGCAGCAGCAAAAGTCTGTAACAATGGTTGAGCTTGCCGAAAAAGGCAATATGAAGGTTACGCAGCTGCTGCTGACGCCGTTGCGTGAGGTGCGGTATTTAAAGGATACCTTTGAGAATTTAATGACAAAACCGAACTACGCTATGTTCCCTATGGATGAAAATGGCTTCCTGCAGGATTTTTATTATCTGACGCTGACGGATGAAAACGATGTTCCTAATGCTATGCAGCGCCTGCAGACTGTATATAGGAATTTGCTGCAGCTTGATTATGACAATAAGCGCACGCAGGCGAATGCGGAGCTGAAGGTAACTGAAGATTTGGTAGAAAAAACACCGTTAGAGCTTATTGATGATTTTTATCGTCTGCAGAACAATCAGAAGCTGAGCGAGGAGCAGAAGCAGTATCTTACTAATCTGCTGTCGGAAATGGGAGGTGACGTATTATGAGACCGCTGAAGCTGATTATGAGTGCGTTTGGTCCGTATGCGGGGCAAACCGTGATAGATTTTTCCCAGCTCGGAGAGCAGGGACTGTATCTGATTACCGGTGATACCGGTGCCGGCAAAACCGTAATTTTTGATGCCGTTTCCTATGCCTTGTACGGGCAGACGAGTGGCGGTGTGCGTGATGCCAACATGCTGCGCAGCCAATATGCGGATGCTGATACGCCGACCTTTGTGGAGCTGGAGTTTTCCTTCCGCGGCAAGTGCTACAGGGTAAAACGCAACCCGGAGTACCGTCGTCCGGCGAAGCGTGGCACCGGTATGACGAAGGAGAAGGCCGGTGCCGAGCTGTACTATCCCGATGACCGCGTTCCGGTAACCAGAATGTCGGAGGTAGATAAAAGCATAGTGGAGCTGTTGGGGCTTAATCACAAGCAGTTTACGCAGATTACGATGATTGCTCAGGGACAGTTCCGCAAATTTTTGGATACCAATACGGATGAGCGCAGTAAAATCTTCCGTGATTTATTTCATACATATTTCTTCCAGCAACTGCAGGATAAGCTGAAGCAGGATGCTGCGGCTAAGCGTAACGAATTTGCCGAGCAGCAGCGCCGAAGCGAGCAGGCGCTGAACGGCATCAGCTGCATTTATCCCGCATATACGGAGCAGCTGCAGAGCTTTGCTTTGCGTCATTACGAGGGCTGTGTTGAAGAAGTACTGACTTTGGTTGATACGATTACTGCTCTGGACGAAAAGGAACAGCAGCAGGTGGCGGCAGCGGCGGATATCGTGACGAAAAATCTGACTGCGCTGCAGGACAGCCTGGGCGCTATTGCTAAAAAGCAGCAGCTTGAAAAATATATGCAGACAACAGAAGCAAAAATGGTAAGCATGCAAAAGCAACTGGAGCAGGAAGCAGCTGCAGCAGTGCAAAGACAGGAGGCTCTGCAAAAGCTTGAGGCAGAGGTCAACGAAGCGCAAAAGGGCGAGGTGGAGCTGGCACAGCTGCAAACAGAAAGGCAGCAGCTGGCTGCACGTCAAAGGGAGCTGCTGCAACTGCAGGATATGCAGCAGCGTTACCAAAGGCAGGAGATTGTTCTGCTGCAGAAGCGTCAGGAGTATAAGCAGGCCTGTGATAATTTCAATCATCTTAATGAGCTGAGCGATACTTGCTTTGACAGATTTTTGAGCGCGCAGGCGGGCCTTCTGGCGCACGATAAGCTGAAACCAGGCAAGCCCTGCCCGGTTTGCGGTTCCTGCGAGCATCCGCAGCCTGTGCAGCTGGCGCAGGATGCACCTACCGAAAATGATGTTGAGCAGGCACGCGCTAAAGCTGAGGCTGCTCAGAAAATAAGGGATGGCCTTATAGGTGAAGGCAAGGCTTTAAAGGAGCATCTGGAGCTGGATAAAACCTTGCTGCTAGGCAAGGGAGTAGAGCTGCTTGGCTGTGACGATTTGAAGCTGATTGCCGAAAGAGCGCAGTCAGAGCTGAAGGATGTTAACAATAAGATTACGGCTCTGCGCCTGAAGATGGGCTTTTTGCAGGAAAAGGTGGAGCAATACCGTAAGCTGGCGAAAACTTTGGAGCAGCAGAAGGCTGTCGACAAGCAGGCGGAGGCTGCGGCGCAGAGCATAAGGCAGCAGCTGGCAGGTGCCGAAGGACAGCTGCAGGAGCTGAAAAAGCAGCTTGCCGAGCAGAATGAGCTGCTGACGGATGTGGATGAACAGAAGCTGCAGCAGGAGCATGAAAAGCTGCTGGTGCAACAGCGTGAGCTGGAGCTGCAGGATAAGCGGCTGTATGCCGCCATTAAGAATAACCAGCGGATTAAGCAGGAGGTCAGCGGCTACGAAGCGCGCAGGGCAGCCTGCGAAGCGGAGTACAGCTTGATCAACAGCCTTTCCGCAACGCTGAACGGAACCCTGACCGGCAAAAAACGTGTTAATCTGGAAACCTATGTGCAGATGCACTACTTCGATAAAATTCTGCAGCGCGCCAATGTAAGGCTGCTGCACATGAGCCGCGGCCAGTACGAGCTGTGCCGTGACAAAATGCAGGATGCGGACAGCAAGACGGGCAACAGCAAAACAGGCCTTGATTTGGAGGTTAAGGATTATTACAGCGGTAATCTGCGCAGCGTCAAAACCTTAAGCGGCGGCGAATCCTTCATGGCATCGTTGGCGTTGGCGCTGGGGCTGGCGGATGAGGTGCAGTCCTGTGCAGGCGGTATTCAGTTGGATACGATGTTTGTCGACGAAGGATTCGGCTCACTGGATGACAGCAGTCTGCAGCAGGCTATTGCTACACTTCAGGGACTCAGTGAAGGCCATCGCCTTGTAGGTATAATTTCGCATGTACACGATTTGCAGGAAATGATTGACAAAAAAATTCTCGTCAGGAAAAAACGCGGCCAACAGGGGACAGGCAGCGAAGTCGCACTGGTGGTGGATTAAGGTAAAAATATCACTGCGGAAGCAGAAAATTACTTTACCATATATTGTCAGTGTGATAAAATAATCTTTATACTTAAAAGGCAAATCGATTGCTGACATGTTCGTAGCAGCAGTTAAAAAACAAAATGTATGGAGGGCTTGACGATGAAATTATTGGAAGAAAAAATTGTTAATGACGGTGTTATCAAAAGCGGTAATGTCCTGAAGGTTGACAGCTTTTTAAATCATCAGATTGATGTGCCGTTTGTTGCGGAGCTTGGTAAAGAATTAAAGCGCTTGTTTGCAGACAGGAATATTACTAAAATCCTGACTATTGAAGCCTCCGGCATCGGTATTGCCTGCGTTGCGGCAATGTATTTTGGCGTTCCGGTAGTGTTTGCCAAGAAATCCAGCGGCAGCAATATGGATAAGGATGTTTACTTCACTCAAATTTATTCCTATACCCATAGCAAAACAAACGACGTTGTTGTTTCTAAAAGATTCCTGTCTAAAAACGACCACGTGCTGATTATTGATGACTTCCTGGCTAACGGTTGTGCTCTGGAAGGTCTTATTGACATTGTGCGTCAGTCCGGCGGCACTGTTGAGGGCGTTGGCGTTGCTGTAGAAAAAGGCTTCCAGGGTGGCGGCGACAAGCTGCGCAAAGCCGGCTACAACCTGCATTCCTTAGCTATTATTGATAAGATGGATGCCAAAACCAACACAGTAGTGTTCAGACATGAGGAAGAGTAATGAGCGAAAAACAATATACTGATCCGATATACGACTTAGACGGAAAAATTTCTGTAAGCAAGGCGATTCCCTTCGGCCTGCAGCATATTCTGGCGATGTTCGTAGCGAATATCGCTCCGATTCTGATTGTAGCCGGTGTGGTAAAAATGCCGGTAGAGCAGAGCGGTGCGCTGGTGCAGTCGGCAATGCTGGTAGCAGGCATCGGTACGCTGATACAGCTTTATCCTGTCTGGCGTGTCGGTAGCGGTTTGCCTATCGTTATGGGCATCAGCTTCACCTTTGTATCCATCGCCTGTGTTATCGGTGCTAAATACGGTTACGGCGGCGTTATGGGTGCGGTGCTGGTTGGCGGTTTGCTGGAAGGCTTTTTAGGTCTGGGAGCAAAATATTGGCGCCGTCTGATTCCACCGATTGTTGCTGCTACCGTTGTTACCTCCATCGGTTTCTCTCTGTTGGCGGTAGGTGCTAACTCCTTCGGCGGCGGCTTCGGTAACCCCAACTTCGGTGATGCTCCTTATATTATTGTAGGTACGATTACTTTGGTAAGCTGCATTGCCTACAATATTTTCGCCAAATCCTTCTATAAACAGCTTTCCGTGCTTTTTGGTTTGATTGTCGGCTATGTAGTTGCTTATTTTATGGGCATGGTAAACATGAGCAAGCTCGCTGAGGTTAAGCTGATTGCTATTCCTCAGCTGATGCCTTTTACCATGGAATTCCATCCCGATGCAATTTTTGCATTCTTTTTGATTTTCCTGGTTTCCGCTACCGAAACCATTGGTGATACCTCCGCAATGACTGCTATCGGTCTGCGCCGCGATGTTAAAGAAAAAGAAATTTCCGGTTCTATTGTCTGCGATGGTCTGGTAAGCAGCTTGTCTTCCGTTTTCGGCTGCCTGCCTATTACCTCTTTCAGCCAGAACGTAGGCCTGATTGCTATGACAAAGGTTGTTAACCGTTTTGCTATCATGACAGGCGCTGTTATTATGATTATGGCAGGTCTGTTCCCAGCGCTGGGCGTGCTGCTGGCATCTCTGCCGGAGGCTGTTTTGGGCGGTTGCACCTTGATGATGTTCGGTTCTATCGTAGTCAGCGGCGTGCAGATGATTGCCAACTGCGGCTACAACACCCGTAATGTAACGATTGCTTCTTTGGCACTCAGCATCGGTATCGGCTTTACTCAGACACCGGCAATTTTTAAGATTTTCCCTGATTTGATTAAGAATGTTTTTGCAGAAAACTGTGTAGCTGTAGTTTTTATCGTGGCTATGGTATTAAATATCATTCTGCCTAAAGAGGAAGAAGAATAACGATACGTGTTTTAAAATAAAGAGGGGTTACAAATGAAGATTATTGATGCCCATATGCATTATTACAATGTTGATGGTTTTGTGCAGGTTGCAGCCAATGCAGGCTATGAAAATACAGCGGCCTGCTGGCAGAAAATATGCGAAGAAAACAATATCGCTTTTTCCGTAGCTATGGGCAACACTAATTATACGTCTTCGAAATACGGCGGTGTCACACCGCGCATGATTGACCTTGCAGCGCCTTTTGACGAGGCGCATTACAATCAGCCGCAGAACATGGGTTACTGCATGGGTGTAAACAGCGAGGCTATAACCGAAGCAAATGCGGAAAAAACAGCGCAGGAATTTGAACGCTTTATTAAGGACCCGCATTGTTTGGGCATTAAGCTCTATCCCGGTTATAATGCTGTCTATGTCAACGATAAAAGGCATTGGCCGCTGTTTGAGCTGGCGCGTGCCTATAATATGCCAGTTGCAATTCACACAGGCGATACAGCCTGGCCCAGCGGTCTTTTGAAATATTCGCATCCGCTTACTGTTGATGAAGCGGCAGTGGCGTTTCCTGATGTAACCTTTGTTATAGCGCACTGTGGTTGCCCCTGGTTTGCTGATGCGGCAGAGGTGGCCTGCAAGAACGCCAACGTATGCATTGACCTTTCAGGTCTGGTGGAGGGCAATCCCAAACCGCTGATGCTGCTCGAAAGACAGCGTGGCTTTTTGCGCCAGCTGCATACTTGGCTGAATTATCTTGGTAATTATGAAAAAATCATGTATGGCAGCGACTGGCCGCTTGTAAATATTCCCCTGTATATCTGGATGATTAGCCACGTTGTTCCCGAATGCTATCACGAGGATGTATTTTATAACAATGCAGTAAGGATTTACAGTAAAATCGGCAAGCTGCTGGAAAAGTGCGGAGGTTGAGATGGGACAGCCTGATATCAAAGAAATAGAGACAGGGCTTAAGGATTGGGACTTTGTGCGCAATCTGCCTGCAGCAATCGGTGATTATACCCTTGTGCCGGGCTCCGGTATCAACGGGCAGATTTTGAATATTGCAGCCTATGTGCATGAAGCATCGCACTGCCGTCTTGATTTGACTTATACAAAAGAAACATTTGACTATGTGCCGGTAAAAACCGTTGGCCTGCATACGTTCCGCGACGTGCGTTTCTTTTGTCGTGACCGCGAGCATTTTGCTGACATGATGCGCAAGAGTTTGCCGGATATTCTGGCCAGCATGGATAAGAAAACCGTGCATACGCTGCCGTATGAAGCGAAAGCGCTGCATTTTGAGCAGTGGGACTATTGGCGTACGCTGCCTGCTCAGGTAGGCGATTATGAGCTGTATATTACACCCGATAATCCCTTGCCTTATATCAATGGTTCCTTTATCTTTTTGGATTATACTGATTTTAAGCATGGCAATCAGATATACTTTTCCTATAATATTTTCCGTGATGAGCTGTTTGCGGAAATGCGCAAGAATCATCTGCCCTTGACCACAGACGCTTTTGACGTGCTTGGCAACGTGCCGGCGGAGGATAAGCTGCAGGCTTTGCAGGTGCATATAGAGGAAAAACTGATGGCTGCATTGGAAGATTAAAAAAAAGTATAAAAAGATGTTGACAAAATAGGTTTAAGCCTGTATAATGTAATTCGTAGTTGATTGGCCCGGTGGTTCAGTTGGTTAGAATGCCGCCCTGTCACGGCGGAGGTCGTG
>ERZ809194.982-NODE-982-length-12252-cov-60.792982_pt1 | contig 12252 bp, 12 predicted proteins | sample MGYA00520517_ERZ809194 | MGnify/ENA primary metagenome ERZ809194 (study PRJEB31570, sample SAMEA3213003) | Homo sapiens | biome: human-gut; feature: human gut; material: fecal | place: Sweden | collected 2011 ... | reverse complement strand
GCGCAAAGGTAGCACTTATTGTTCAAACCGCCAAAATAGGGGTTGGATGCTTACTCGCCACAAGCGTTGCATCCGCAACAATCTTCTTTTCTTTTTATATCTATCATAAAATATGTTTTTGTATCGTTAAAACTATATAAGTACAGTACTTATAAGGAAGCTGTAATGGTGATATACAAGTGTTCTAAAAATACTTATTTCTAATTTTACATCACTCTTCGATATCATCCTTTGTAACAATAACTATCGCTTGGTCAGTATCATCTAACTTTACCAAAGCATAATTTTGTTTCACATTAATATTGACATTATTTTTTTCCTTTAAGTACACCTTGGTTGATGTACAAATCTGCATTTTCATAACACCATAAACATTATAATACAAATTGCTTAAAACAGGATTACGAAAATCATCTTTAAATGCATTTTGTAACATACCCATAAAATGAGAGTTATATAATTCCGTCATTTCTTTATTATCTTTAAGCATGTGCGCAAACGATAATACTCTGTCTTTTTTCAAAGCATATCTTAATGCAGAAGGAGAAAACTTTAAGAGTTGAAGACAATCTGACATCATTTCACTAGGAAGTCTAAAGCCGCCCTGTATTATCCAAATTTGCTCTAACAAATCATTGTTAATATTGTCCTGATAAAAATCAGAGGCTAAAATTTCAATAGGGCAATCACCGTCTAATATAAAACGGTATAGTTCAACGTTAGAAAAAACAGACAGACTCAAAGACGCATTATCATCACAAGACTTGAAGAATTTGCAAGAATCCATTGCCTCAGTTATTATCTGATTATCAAATTCCTTATAATATTCATATATTTGGCTTTTCTTCATAGAACCATTTATAAGCAAATACGAAAGCAATGACTTTTGGATTTGCCTTATTTGCATTCCTGTTTCCATATTTTGCCATACATCAAAAAAATCTTTTTCTTGATAAATGGTAAAATTAGGAATCATAGAAAGGATTGCATTAGCCTCTTCGAGGGTTGCAGGTTTCAAATCAGAATGACATAATGTAAAATGTCCATCTTCACATTCAACAATCCACCAAACAAGATAATTATAATATACAAGATTGATATCTATAACTCTTGGTATGGGTAATGCCATCAACCCCGACTTTGCGGATTCTATATCGAGCAAATCAAAAATATGAGAAAGAAGGATTATTATATCGTCATTGGCTATCAACTGAGTAGCTGCATCATCATTAAAATCATTTGTTGCGCTACCAATTACCGCACCATTTGCGCCTGATAGTGCCAACATTAGTCCTACTGTTCCAGGCTCCGTTTTCCTTGCTATATAAAGTTTCCCTATAAACTTCAACCAATCGGTCATAACAATGGGTTTTTCATGTGCCTTACATTCACATATAACAGGAGTTGATATTTCTTTAATTCCTGTTTTTGCCATTTTACGAGCTGTGACATCAATTTCGCTAGCTCCTGAAACTTGAACATTCGTCAGAATATTGGTATAGCCTTGATATTCTAAGATTTTAGTTGTCAGTTGTTCCAACTGTGTTCCCTTATCATCTTTAGAGTTTCCTAATATATATAATTTCATAGTTTACATATTTGTACTCAATTAATGACATTGCCTTTTGTATATATATATATATATCACCAATACAGCGTCCCCTCTATATTACAAGTAGGTAAGCGGTCACTTTAGATACGTTAAGCCATAAAATGAATGCTTTTTTATTATCTTTTAAGAATAAATCATTTGAATTTATGCCCAAGCAGTAACTGTTACCAACTACCATCTATGAGCGAGTTATTCTACCAATTTGTTCTTTGCAGTTTTCTTGATTCTACGAGAATGTCCACAATGATATTCACCATTGAAGCCAATGGAAGATCCTTGTCAGGATGCTCATAATTTGTTCACAAGGATAAAAGAAACTTAATCACTTCTCCACCTTTAAGGTAATCTCATCACCAATAGTCAAGACGACACGGTTGGCATTCTCCAGCTCTAAGGCCTGCACTTGATTCTGAAGCCAAAGCCTCATAAAGGAAAGGTCAGAATGGTGCAAATCTGTATAGCGAAAGACTTTTGACAAACCAGTGTCATGATCCGTGGTTGTAATTTCCAACAGATACTCTGTATACTGGCGAGGTGCATTTCTTCGTCAATATCACTTGCTTAAGATCAAACATTTCCATATGCTCTAATCTTGTTTTGTAAGAAACTCTTAGGAATATATCTTGTTGTTACAGAACATACCCCTTTGATGCTCATATCTCTATTGGGGCTTACTTTGTCCTAACATCCTCTCCAAATACCCACAAAGTTCATCTTCCATATTGCTATAGTCGCAATAGGAACTTTCATCAGAGAGCATATCCTCCATACGAGAGTCGCCCCAAGCTAACTCCAGGTCACCAAAGAGACGATGCTGTTTATTGGTCAGCAACAGATGCAAATCCATTGCCTCCTTTGTCTGCCAAGGAATATCCGGATGCTGGCGCAAATGACAGTACAGATGGCGTAGTACATCTAAGAATAGAACAACACTTGTCTGAACTCCGCCACACCAATATGACTCAAACCAATTCTCATGCTTTTTACATGCCTTCCCTAGCTGGTCAAACAGACAGAAGATTAAAGAAATGGCTTCCTGATATTGCTTGTTGCGGATATATTCATGTACATGATGAATAAACGGATACAAGCTTCTGGATATCTCTTTTTCATCATCATGAACTATTGCTGCATCATATGCGGCAGAAACTTCAACTTGATGCTCAGACTCAAACTGAGTCCATTTGCGATTGCACCAATCCCTGATACTATCCATCGCTGGACGGTATTTCTTATAGCCTCGCTCCTTCCACTCTTCCAGGATATCAAACACCATCTGATTCAAATCATACGGTGTTTCCTTACAACCATTATGATACCAATCATAGAAGCAATCATGGTAACCATCTTCGAACCATTCATCACGAAACCAGAAGTCACTATCGTCCATGTAGTTCATCTCAAAGAGAAGATGAAGATACTTGAGCTGATCTATATCCAGGCCATCCAATTTTGATTTCAGGTCTCTGAGATAAAAACGAGATGGGGATGCTTTTGATTTGGCACTCTTCATATTCTCCTGAGCAGCACCATATCGTTGTTCAATATAGGGAGCAAACGCCTCTCTTATCTCATCCAGCATCACGAATCCATCCTTGCCTCTGTTAGCTGTATTAACCACTACCCAAACCATACATTTGAGATGGTGATATTTGAGCAAGTGACGTTTCCAAAGGACATTTCCCTTGCCGCCTGCAATGATATCATGTGCCAGAACTATCTCCTCATCGTCTAATATCGCCACCATTTCTTCAGGATGCGATACGACATAAGAGGAAATATAATCTGCCATTTTCTTCTTCGACCAAGACATCGGGATTTTCAGGGATATATCTTCTCCTATAGCCACAAGATTGTCTTTCGACAGAATCTGCAAGCAAGAAGAATAGCTCTTTCCTGTATCGTAAGTCGAAGAATGGAATGTAATATAGTAATGGGTAGCCATATTCAAAAATGGTTCATTTAGTTCCCCATGACAGTATCGCTCTGCGCTTGTCGCCTCTCGAATGGGGAATATATAATTTGATTTCAGAGTTCAACATTCTCACCAACAGTCAGGGTCATCTTACTGGCGTTCATGCTCTCCATCATCCGAATATGGAAATTGATCCAATCACGGTATTCATCAAGGGCGGGATCGTTGATGTCTGTATAGCCATGAAGACCGCCACAACCTGTCTTATCATTGATTTTCACAATATCTGCCACATACTTAGAATCTTTGAATTTGGATTCAATTTTTCTAAGAATTACCTGTTTCAGTTTCTGCATAATATTAATTTTTAATTCCTTCTTTATTTTTTACCATCTTATCTATCGCCTGAATCTGCTTGAGATAGGATGGGAACTTGAAGTATATCCACGAATCTTGTTCCTGCAACTCTACCATTCCTTTGTGAAGATGGCTGACTATTGAAGAACTGTGATCCATCTGAGTGATTTTCCCTACAATTTTATGGAACAACTCAGAAAGCGTGTTGTCCGGATGGAATGAGTCTGTGATATAATTATATAGCTCATCTTCTGCAAAATGGGAAGAGAATACCAATGAGGTGGAAAGAAACCGTAATATAGCATACGCAATTTCTTCCTTTGCCAGATGGTTCTCTATGATTTCCTTCGCATCATTCAAAACTGCGGCTATCTTTGTCATATCCGATTTGCCGTCAGTCTTTGCAAATGCATCTTCCTGCTTGGAATCAACAGTGATGACAGAAGGCTGGTCGATGACAGGCACCTTATGAAGCAAGACGTAGCGCTGGAGATACTTACGCCAAATCAGAAGACGCGCTCCCTGCCATACTTCTACGGCTGCTGCGGTGAGGGAAGTGAAGAGAGATGAATGAAGAGTGAAGAACTCATGAGCTCTTCTCCCCAACTCCTCCATATCATCAGTGTATTCAATACCTGTCTCTAGCGAAAAGCCCCCGATTCCATCTATCTTTTCAAACCGATAGTCGCTTTGTGTAAGCAGGTAGAGCAATCGGGAATATTTCTTTGCTTCCAGGTCTGATAGGAACAGAGCTCTTTCATCTTTACTTTGAGAAGCATAATTGTCATAGAACCCCCCCCATGAACAGATAGCCTTTACCTTGCCTTCTACAGTCTTCAAAAGTGCGAAATGAGCATCATACTCATAGTCCTCATCGAAGACTGGTGCATATTTGTCTGCCTCATATTCCTTGCCCCTGAAGAATTCCCGAAGATTGCATGGAAAGATGAATTCCGTAATTCCATTATGCTGTAATACATGGTAACCTTGTCCCTCAGGAATAGCAATGCCTGAAGCAGGCGTGAGAAACGGACGGAGAACGACATCTGGAATCAGTTCCTTTAATCCCTGTTCGAGGGTTGCATTATCACAAGGGAGGTAGTTGGCCAGGATGCGGAAGTTCTTCCACATCGATTCATCTAAATTTTCAAGCACCTCCTGTTGCTGGACATCCTTCCTGTTTGCCATCATCTTACTGTAGGCGATATCAGAAGTTTGACGGTTGTGATATATGGTCAATTTCTTCTGATAATTCATGAAGAGCTTGCGTAATAGTTCCCCTGCATTTTTCGAAGGTTCCTTCATCTGCAGATAACCGATCATCTGGTCAATAGCCCGCCATGCACCCACGGATTCAGAAGGAGCCTCATGCTCTATCTGCAAGGCATACTGGCGGATATTGGAGATACTGAGACAGTAGTTGTTTCCAAAGCGAACCAAAAGATGACGGTCTTTCTTACCTTTATGCTTGATTTGCTTGACAACGCCGACCCGACCAGCCAGAGGCCCGGAGAGGATGCGGATGGTGTCATTCTCCTTGACCAAGTCGCTGTAACGCTTTTCTACGATACTCAATCCATTGATGTCATCGCCTATTCTGTCATTGAAATAGACAAAAGTCTCCATATCCTCATCAGGGATTTTTGACTGTCTTACTATTTCGTCCAATGATATCTGCTTGCAGTCGGCAGTTAGAATATGCGCCTTAGTAAAGAAGGTGCGTTCTACCAGTTCGGAAGTATGCGGTTCCATTTCAAAACCCTTGTACATAAAGTAGCCATATGGAGAGAGAACCTTCTTCAAACGCCTTTCATTCTGCACTCTGATGAAGAACATTCCCTGCAAGACCGGCACGAAGCGTACCTTCACTTCTCCATTTTCGTTCTTGTAGGTTTTTCTTCCTAAAGGAAAATAGAAGTCGGTGATGATATGATTGTATTTTTCACGCAGAAAATCTATGGATTGCTGCTCTGAAAAAACATCAGTCTTGACTATAAACCACATACAGGATTTTGAATTTGAATTGTAAACGCAAGGAAAGAGTTAAAATGTGTAACCAAATATCCAACCAGATTTGGTTGCAAGACATATTCCGGCTTCCCCTGAAAAGATGCCTCTTCCCGAGTTATAGGGGTTGTGAAATGTATCACAGCATTGAAAAACCAATAGACTAACTTCCACTAATCTTCAATACTTTTATGTCTTTCAACCTTACACATACATGATGCGAACAGGCTAGTGTTTAGCAAATTGTACTTCATAAACATTCTGCTTACGGCGAAAGCCATATTATAAGTTTTTAACTCTTCATACTCTCCTGCATCTCTCTATGAGAAACACAGAAATACGTTGCAAAAATACTAAAAAAAATGTAAACACACAAATTACAAATGTTAAAATATTGATTTTCACTAAGATATTCTGTTTTTATGTTGAGAGGCGTATGAAGTGCATTTCTCTACCATTCCGATTATCAGAGAGTTACAATTTTCTTGCATCATTTACATCGAGATTCAGAAAAATGGTTCATAATGGTTCATTTCTAAAGCTCTATATTCCATCCACTTTAAAATTTGATAGGAAAGCCGAAATTCCACCATTGGCACCATTCACATCAGTGCTCCACAAAGAGCAATCAGCAGCAACTGTATGCATAAGACAACATGCTTTGGCAGAAACAGAAGATAGCATTTGCATATAAGGTAAGCATGACACACTACATATACACCCCACACTATAAGGGACCACCTCATGAGCGTAACACTTGGAAAAGCTAAACCTCGCCTTGGAAATATCAAACTCCACCTCCAAATGATAAGGAATCCCTGCCCCATCCTTCTTGCATGAAGTAACCAGTCCGTAGCAATCGCCTCCAAGATAAGACTCTCTTTCTATCTGAAAGCCGTCAAAATCAAATACATTACTTTGTTCCATAATTGCCAATTCATTAAAGTTTAACTAATAATATTCTGGATTTCCTGAAACAACCAGCTTTTTTCAATCTCTGGAGTTTTGAGAGAAATCCGAGTTTTTTTTAGCATTCCGGCATAACCTTCACACCAAGCCTTTTTTCGTGCCTAAAAAGCATGGAAGTCAAAAGTGGCAGAAAGCCAAACAATCGGTCAAGAAACTTTTCTGGAAAACCACAATCTCTGATTGCGGAAGGCTGCCGGAAAAGTTTCTTCACCGATAACAACGTGGTGTTTGGTATCTGACAAGACTGCCATACCTTTAGCCTGGTGGGATTATGATGCGACAAAATTATAAAAACGAGGATGTATGCTCAAAACTACAGATGAAAACAATAGATATAACCCAATGAGGGTGTGTCATAAGTCTGTGACGCACCCTCTTTGCATGGATAAAGCAGGTATGCTAAACATTGATTTACACATTACAGACTACTAAACCTCAAACATGCCTTAGATATTAAAAAGGATAGAAAAGCAAGAATTGTAAAATTATCAGAACTACGAAACCGTTTACCTCATTACATGTAAAGCAATGATAATATGAATATAAAGCAAAGAAGACAGGCTAGATGACAAAAGACTTTCATCATCTAGCCTACTTCCTGTCTTACTTCTGGTGGGTAAAGCTTAGATAGTTCATCGGCATGAAAGATGCAAATTACAAACAAAAGCCGATCAACTATCTAACAATCAAGTAAAGAGAAAGAGCAGACTTTATATCCACTCCTATCGTTTTCTTTGAACCTTCTGAGAAGGTCTCATCATATGAAGGGCCATGAAGAAGCAACGCTGGCGGAATGCCAGGTCATCTTCATCATCACGCTTTCCCCATCCTGTGCCTGGTCCGCCACCGCCACCACCGGATTGTGAAATCTTAGTGGCAGCATCCAGATAGCCCAGATATAGAGCAGCGGCAATGGAAGTCACCTGAACGGCATTATCCATGATGGTCTCTGCTATGGAACCATCAAAGAGTATGTCTCCTGTCTGCCTTGCCACTTGCCTCTGTTCAAAAGGAAGCGAAGAGAGGAACTCATGATATTTGGCTACCCGGTGCTTGGCATCGGTGGCCATCATCATATACCCCATTTGCTGCATTTCCTTGACGGTGGCCTTGCTGAGCAGAGGCACTTCCTTCTGAAGCTTCTTCTGTACCTCTTCAAACTTTCTCTCAGCCGAGAGGGTCTTGGTTTGCAACTGGGCAAGCTGTAACTCTGCAGTATGAAGTTTTTGAGTCTTGTCAGCAATTTTCTCATCCACCTCTTCCAGTTCCTTCTGAATCCTATCAAGCCTGATCTTTGCCTCTTCGGCACTAATCTTTCCGGAATCACGGTCTCGCTTGAGTTGCTCAACCTCCTCCAACAACCGATTCTTCTTAGACTCCAAATTGGCAATCATGGTCTGAAGGGCCTTGAACCTGGCAGTGGCATGTTTGATGTCTTTCTCCAAGCCACTCAAAGTAGCGCGCTGCTCCCTGATGACAGTCTGCTGCCCCTCGATGGTTTGAGATAGCTGCTCATTCTCACTCATTAATTTTTCCCGAAGCTCTGCGTGGTATTCCTCCGTGGAACGATGCCGGGCTCCGGTTTCAGAAATTCTATCACCACGCTCCAGACCATACTTCTGATTGATCTTAGCAATGTCATTGTGAAGACTGCTGTAAATTCTGAGACCATCCGTCTTCAACTCACCGAAATAGAACTTCCAGGAAAACTTATTGTTCTCAGTAATGGGAAGCATTGTACAATGCACATGAGGATTGGTTTCATCAAGATGCACGATAAAAGATGCTATATTCTGTTCACCAAACCTTTCACATACAAATTTATACATGTCCTTAGCCCATTCTTCTATCTCCGAATGCCGGACAATATTAGAGTTATCAGCCCCTTTTTTGAGGTTCACCACCTGGTCACCAAAGGCCAGACGATGCATCTGATCCCTGGAACCCCCTAAAATGATATTGGCCACCGTACGGAAAAACGGCGGATCCCTACCCCTGTTCGGGTCCCAAATCTTTCGTTCCTCAAGCAGCATCCTGATTCTTTTGGGGACAGATGTTTTCTTGTCCACCTCACAAATCACCCCACCTTTCTTAATCTCAAAATTCAGGTGCTCGCGAGTAGAATCATAGTTGCCGCTCCAACGCTTCAACCTCTCGCCACCATTAGCATTGCGCAGAAACTCATTGCTCTGAGAGGTTGTCATGCCTTTTCCGGCTCTAATATCGAGTACTTGTTTTGCCATAACTTCCATTGTTTGTCAGCAGGGACTGAAGGGTTCTTAGGGACTTTCCCTAAGCCTAATCGCTTACCTCGGCTTGCCGCACGAAGTCGCCAAGAAATTGGCAGGTAAGCCTCCGTGTTTCAAAGCGTTAGCCATGAAACCGGGGATTAGGCTCCCCCCTGATGTAAAAAAGTGCGGTTTCCGGCGCAAGCGCCCCTGGAAAACGAGCCTTCGACAGAAGCAGTTTTCCTGATATGGCAGGGCACCTGACCGAAGCCGAAAATGATTTTTATCCATCGTGCCCATCTTCCAGGAAAGAGGGCTGAAGAGAGGCTATCCACCAGGAGTTGGAGAAAGCCAGGAGCTGAAGATGCTGGGCTTCAAATGCACCACCTTACTGGTTACCATGTTGCACACCTCCAGAATCTCATACTTTTGAAGCTGGTCAACAAAGGCCAGCACCGCCGGTCGACTCCATCCCCATGCCTTCACCAGCTGCGCGATGTTGACATCCATGTCCTTGGAAGCGAGCTTGGCCTTTTGGAAACGGATAAGCAAATCCTGCAAAGCCTTCAAGCGAGAGAATCTGTTGGGATTGCGATACGAATAGTCGTTACAGAGATAAGCAATCAGCTCTGACGACATGTTGATGACGAATCTCTCCTCCTTCGGAAGCGATTCGCTACTGCTACTATTTTCTTTTACCATTTGAATATTCTTTTAGATATAACCATTCAACTATATAATCTACCTGAGAGACAGATGAAGATTGTGATGCTCTTTCAAAAGCTCCTAGGCTGCATTCCTTCCCCGTGGCCAGGAACCCAAGCTGCGCCACCTGCTTTTCATCCCAGGAACAGGCGGAAGCTGCTTGAACGGATAAACCATACCGGCCATGAGTAGGATTAAGGTCGGCAAGCCTATAGGAAAACAGCAGCAACGTCATCATCAAAGCCACCATGTAAACCCAGAGAGAGGTCTGAAACGGATAAAGGATGTTCTCCATGAACGACTTGGGACTCAGTTCAACCTCACCATCAATGCCAGAGAATCCTAGATAATAAGGTGTAAGGCTCAAAGCCTTCCCTTTGGCTGCACATTCCACCTGAAACGAACAGGCTTCCTTGGCTGCATGAAAGTCCACCACCTGAAACACCAGCATACAAATGACAAGAATCAATGTAAAGAATTTTCTTCCTTTGTCACTTCTATACATCTTGTGATATACATAGGAGATCCATGCCTTGACGGCAAGGGCCTTCCTTTTCAGCCAAGGCATTCGGGCAGACAGGAAACTATAGAAGTTGCGCCACTTATCAGAGCTGGCAGCCTTAGGCTTGATGCAATAGTGGAATACAAAGGGAACCGATGTAAGCAGCATAGCCAGGAGCCATTTCAAAACAATCATCACCATCTTTTACAGATATGCTAAATTAAAAAAAGAACGAGAGAATCTCATCCATCTTTTGATACTCCAGAACTTCTGCCGGCACCCTGGTAACCTCCCTGAGCACATGCTGGATGCCCAAAAGCATGGTTTCATCACTGTCGTAAAAGTGAACCGTCAACGAATCGATGACCCCATACTGCTCACTCCCCATGTGAATGATAAACATACTGCCATCCACCGGTGTGGAATAAGCTGCCGCCTTTAACAGCTTGCCATAGTTCTGCTTGCTGGCATAGAGGATGTGAAGCCCAAGTTTCTTCTCCAACCACTCTACCAAATCCTCCATCATTACCTGTTTTGAAGCAGGTATGACAACTTCCACGTAATCCTCATGAGGAATCGTAGGTAGAGGAACCTCCTTAAAGAATTCCGGGAGCTTGCTGCGCAACTCCAGGAAGAGCGTATTGATGGAATCCTTCCATTCCTCGCTCTCTAAAAGATTGTAGTCGCTTAATGTCTTAATCATTTGATTGCAATTATAATATTGATGATAGATATGATTTAAGGAAATACTCCGACAACACCTCTGTCAAGTTATTTTCCTTGTCTCGAACATGTTTCCTGGCATCCAACCTTTCAAGCAAGCCGGGCAAGTCATCTGAGAGGGCAAGAAGCTGCTCTCTTTGCTCCTCAGTCAACACGGCAGCAGAATAGTCGTCAATGGCCATGAAAGGCTGGATGAGCATCCATCGATAGTTGGCCTGCTGGGTGGTACCAAGGCGTCTTCTGGACAAAATATCCTCCTGACATGCCAAGGCATTCTGAATGATGCGCCGGTTGAATCGCATGCTTAGATATAACATGGTTCTGTCGTTGACATCATCCACTTGTGCCCCCACCGATGAGTAGAGTCCATCAAACACCCGGGTGGTGCCCATGGTGAGCTTCTGCAAGGTCCCGGTATCCACCTGAGCAAGATACTTCATCAAACTCCTGAAGCATTTATCCTCCAAGGCTATGAAGTTCATCAGCTCGTCACCCTGCTTGAAAGATGAGGTAGAGGAAAGCAGTTTGCCATAGGCTGCAAGCGTCGTCTTCAATGATGGATAGAGCGGATAAGTATCAAGTTTCTCATAATACTTCACCGCATCCTTGAAGATGGCATTCTTCTCCAACACCTTCCGCTGCATGGCAGTGTTCAGCTTGAAATACATCACCTCACGAAGCGAGCGAGGCTTGACAAACGCCAAACGGGTGATTTCCGCCCGTATGGAATCCGACACCATGAAATATGCCACAGCCATCGGACTCTTGAGGTTGAGAGAAGAGTCCCTGCCAAAACTACTGTAGGCAGAATCCCGTACCTCCAGCCAAGTAGAGGTAAGAGAAGAAAGGTCCTCAATGGACGCATCCTGCTTCTGCTTCAAAAGCTCCAGCTGCTGCTTGCATCCCTGTAATGCCTCCTCAGACGAAGAGAAGGAAGGATGTCGCTCACAGGAAACCAATATGGCCATCATGGACATACCGAATACAATTAACTTTTTTACCTTCATTTTATTCTAATACGATTATTGATATGTTACCTGAATCTGGGTGCAAAAGTAAAAAAGAAAACTTAAAAAGTAGTAGTTTTCGCTATATAACTATATATTTAACATTTATACAAAACCTTATTATGCAAGTTTTGAAGCTCCAAAAAGCAGATATAAAATTCCCAAAACGCCGTATATAAAGACTTTATGACATGTTCTAGATATGATAGAAGCGCCTTTTCAAATGT
>ERZ809194.948-NODE-948-length-12611-cov-3.279548_pt1 | contig 12611 bp, 6 predicted proteins | sample MGYA00520517_ERZ809194 | MGnify/ENA primary metagenome ERZ809194 (study PRJEB31570, sample SAMEA3213003) | Homo sapiens | biome: human-gut; feature: human gut; material: fecal | place: Sweden | collected 2011 ... | reverse complement strand
CTGTTGAAATAAAAAACACAGAACATTTTTCGCAAAATTATCAGATGCAAGCCGTGAAAAATGATACACAAAAGCCTTCTGCGTTGTATTTGCGTATTGATGACCTCAATACCGACAAATACAACCGTGCAAAGCGTGTTCTTGACATTTTTGACGGCAGAACGCCTGTTATTTTCTATCTTACCGACACTAAAAGAAAGGTCAAAGCCCCCTCGTCAATGTGGGTTGATATCAATCCTGTAATGATAAAAGAACTCAAATATCAGCTTGGTGACGAAAATGTGGTGGCAAAATAACCAAAAACAAACTTTTATTTCAGTTATTTGTAATAAAAATTAGTGAAAGCTATTGAAAATTTCGTTTTTTTGTATTATAATTTATGTTGTTAAAACACTTTATTGCATAAAAGTGCAGAAGTATATGATGCTTTACAGCGTGAAAGTGCTGAAAGCTTAGGAGGAAATTAAAATGAAAAAAGCTAAAAAAATTGTCGCAGTTGCTCTTGCGGCGGCTTCTATGTCACTCGCATTTGCAGGATGCGGCGGTTCTGCAGAGAGCTCAAAGGCAGATAATTCAGGCACGGACGGTAAGGTTTACAATATCGGTATCTGTCAGCTTGTTCAGCATGAGGCTCTTGATGCCGCAACAAAAGGCTTTAAAGATTATCTTACTGAGAAACTCGGTGCAGACAATGTAAAGTTTGACGAGCAGAACGCTCAGGGCGATTCCGCAACCTGCGCCACAATCTGTAACCAGTTTGTTTCTTCAAACTATGACCTTATTCTCGGCAACGGTACTGCTGCACTTCAGGCAGCATACACGGCAACACCGAATATTCCGATTCTCGGTACTTCAATCACAGACTACGGCACAGCGCTCGACAAGTCTGATTGGAACGGCGTTTCGGGTATGAATGTTTCGGGTACAACTGACCTTGCTCCGCTTGATCAGCAGGCGGCAATGCTCAAGGAGCTTTTCCCCGATGCAAAGAATGTCGGAATTCTCTACTGCTCGGCTGAGGCTAACTCAAAGTATCAGTGCGATACAATCACTCCTTATTTCAAGGATGCAGGCTATACTGTAAAATCATATTCATTTGCAGATTCAAACGATGTTGCCGCAGTTGCAAAGACTGCCTGTGACGAGAGCGATGTTCTTTACATCCCGACAGATAACACAGCGGCATCTAACACAGGTATCATCGACAATGTTGCCACAGCTGCAAAGACTCCTATTGTTGCCGGCGAAGAAGGCATCTGCAAGGGCTGCGGTGTTGCAACACTTTCAATCAGCTATGATGAACTCGGCAGAAAAACAGGCGAAATGGCTTACAACATTCTTGTAAATGGCGAGGACATCACAAAGATGAAGGTTGAGGCTGCTCCGAATGTAACAAAAGAATATATCAAAGATCGTTGTGACACATACGGAATCAAAGTTCCCGACGGTTACACAGAAATCAAAGCAGAATAATTCATATTCGGAAAAATAATATTGGCAGGGGTGCCGTGCAAGCGACACCCCGATATTTTATGTATAGGTGGTTTTTATGGATTTTTTAGCAAACTACTTCGGTTCTCTTAATCCAATGAGCTTTTTATCCGCACTTCCTGGTAATATTGCTCAGGGTATAATCTGGGGACTTATGGGACTCGGTGTATTTCTCACCTTTAAGCTTTTGAACTTTGCCGACCTCAGCGTTGACGGTTCATTTGCAACAGGCGGTGCAGTAACCGCAGTTATGCTCATCAACGGCTGTCCCGTTTGGGCAACAATCATCGTAGCAATCCTTGCAGGTCTTGCGGCAGGTCTTGTAACGGGACTTCTTCACACGCTTCTCGGAATCCCCGACATTCTCGCAGGTATCCTCACACAGATTGCTCTTTATTCAATTAACCTGAATATTATGGGAAAATCAAACCTCCCAATCAGCTACAGAAACTATACGCTTGTTGTTTCTGCAAGTAATATAAATATGGCAATTCTCGTAGGTCTTGGAATTTGTGCCGTTGTAATTGCCGCAATGTATTGGTATTTCGGCACGGAACAAGGTTCAACAATCCGTTCAACAGGTTCAAACCCTGCAATGAGCAAGGCACAGGGCATTAACATCAATTTTACAAAGGTAATTGCTCTTGCACTTTCAAACGGACTCGTTGCACTTTCGGGTTCACTTTTTGCTCAGTATCAGGGCTTTGCTGATATCAACATGGGCAGAGGCGCAATCGTAATCGGTCTTGCCGCTGTAATCATCGGTGAAGTTCTCGGTGAGGCAATTTTCCGCAAGCACATGAATTTCATCATCAGAATGGTCTTTGTAATTGTCGGCGGTATCCTTTATTATATCGCAATGGGTATCGTACTCTGGCTCAAGATGCCGACAGACGATACAAAGCTCTTCACGGCAATTATCGTTGCAATCTTCCTTGCAGTTCCGTATCTCCAGAAAAAGAGAAAGACTTCATTCAAGAAAGTTGCAAAAATGAATGCTAAAAACGCACAGAAGGAGGGTTAAGAATGCTTGAAATCAAGAATGTATGGAAAACCTTTAATAAAGGCACAGTAAACGAAAAGCAGGCACTCTGCGGAGTTAATCTCACCCTCAATGACGGCGATTTTTGTACGGTAATCGGCGGTAACGGTGCAGGCAAGTCAACAACACTCAACGCAATTGCAGGCGTGTGGCCTGTTGACTGCGGTCAGATTCTTATTGACGGCAAGGATATTTCCGCATTGCCCGAGCATAAAAGAGCGCCGTACCTCGGCAGAGTATTTCAGGACCCGATGACAGGTACGGTAGCCGATATGGAAATTATAGAAAACCTCGCAATTGCCGCAAGACGAGGCAAAAAAAGAGGACTTTCATGGGGTGTAAAGGCTGACGAAAGAATCCGTTACCGTCAGATGCTTGCAGAGTTCGACCTCGGACTTGAGGACAGAATGTCATCAAAAGTAGGACTTCTCTCAGGCGGTCAGCGTCAGGCAATAACACTCCTTATGGCAACAATCAAAAAGCCCAAGCTTCTCCTGCTTGACGAGCATACAGCCGCCCTTGACCCGAAAACAGCCGCAAAGGTGCTTGAGCTTTCCGACAAAATCATTGCCGAAAACAACCTTACGGCGCTTATGGTAACTCATAATATGCATGACGCAATTACTCACGGCAACCGTCTTATTATGATGAGTGACGGCAAAATTATCCTCGATATCTCAGGTGAAGAAAAGAAAAATCTTACGGTTGAACACCTCCTCGAGATGTTTGAAAAAGCAAGCGGTTCAAAGCTTGAAAACGACCGTATGCTTTTAAGTAAGGATAAATAATCAAAAATCATATAATCTCAAACAAAATGCCCGACACCGCAGTCGGGCATTTTTATTTGTATATTAAACTATGCACGGTTACCGGTAGCTGTGTCCGTTGGACTGCCGTCACGCAAAGGCAGAAAATTTCCGTCAAACTGATTTTATAATGTTACTGTACAACATTCAAATATTGAACTTTCAGCAAATAACATTATCAAATTTGTAACACACGTCATAACAATTTCTTAATCGGAATAATTAAAAACACCGATATATAGACGAATTCTACAAAAAACGCACCATAACTTGTGCATAACATAAAAATATCTTGTCAAAACGGCAAAACTGAATGTAAAAACAAACACAAAACTATCACATTAAACAAACACAATAAAATTATTGCAACCTAATTGAAAAAATCAATCTAAAATGGTATAATCTACTATAAAGAATATGGGTTAGTGTTCACATTTTGACTGAAACAGGTTAAGGATACAATTTTCGGCTGAATTCTCGTTGTTTTTTTGTAAATTAACTGCAAAATCCCGTGGCTTTGCCGATTATGTTTCACCGTTGGTCAGGCGGTAAAGGTCGAACCCGAACCTAACCAAAACCAAAATATTCGGTTATGGAGGTAATATTTATGAAAACAAAAATTTCTCATTTAGGCAGAAGCTCTGTTTCCGTCATCCTTGCGGTAATGATGCTTCTGTCAACAATGCTTATCGGTACTATAAGTGTTAATGCGGCTGATTATTTTACAGTTGGAGATACTTTATATTTGGATATTTCAGATGCAAATTATGATGCTACTGCGGATAATGCTGAGTTTTACATAAAATTTTATGAAAAAGGTACTGATAGTTTTAGTTGGTCGAAACTTAGCCAAATTGAAAACAGCAAAGTATATTCCGGTACAGTTCCGAATGGAGAATGGAATCAAGCTGTATTTACAAGGGTTAATGGTAAGGCTTTTAACTCTGAGCAAAATTGGGACAGCAGTAATATTTACTCAAGTGCTGATACAACAATAGCTGATAAGGGCGATAAGAACTGTTGGTCACTTAATAATGGAGATATGAAAGGAACTTGGACAATCTATTCAGGCGGTTCAGGCGGTGGTTCGACATCTACCGACTACTACATTGCAGGTAGATTTAAAACCAAATGGAATGCGGATACCACTGAATATAAGTTTACCGAGTCATCTGAACAGAAAGGTCTTTATTATTATGATACAGAAGAAACGGTTGCTTCACTTTCCGGACAGATACCTGAAGGCATATATGGTAATTATGACAGGTACTTCTATATCCGTTCTAGTAAAGGTAAATATTTGACTTCTGACGATAAAGCAGGTCACAGTTTTCAAAATAATAAGAATAGTCAAAATTATTTAACGCTTGTTACTAATGATGACACGCCGGAAAAAAGACTTATAAAATTTAGTGATCCTTCTGATCCATCTAATGACAAAGTAACTATTTGGCTTGATACTACTAATAACGATATGCGGTTGTATTATACAGCTGGCTCTGAATCTTCGCTGACCCCTGTAGCACAAAGCGTATCACTTACAGCAAGTTCCTCACCGGTTCAAGTAGGTACAGAAGTTACACTTACTGCTTCTTTAAATGATAGAGCAACCGGTTTAAATGATACCGATGTAACTTATAAATTTGAGCAAACAAGCGGTGCAACAGTAACAGGTACTCCTAATGGAAACACCTATAAATTCACCCCTGTTACAGCAGATGATTATACATTTAAAGTTACCGCTTCTGCTGCGAATTATAGTTCAGTTACGAATACAGTAAAGGTTACTGCTACTTCTGATTCGTCTGATAAGTATGCTATCCATGTTAAGCTTGCGGACAATGTTAGTTCATATAGCTTTTCACTTTGGGCATATGGAGCTCCAAATAATACTAATGCATATGGCTATAATAACTGGGATTCTAAGGAAACTTTTACTATTAATGACCATGAATGGCATGATTATCCATTCATAAACACTATTAGTAACTGGAACCTTATTATTTTTAATAATGGTACTGAAAAAAAATATGATGGTCAATACAATAGTGATCTTTGGGTTACTGTTAAGGGCGGTAATAATTATGATGTTTCTACAATAGCCCCAACAAAATACACTGTAACTTATGGTGTGAATGGTGTCAATGGTACTCTTAGTGCCACAGGCGTATCTAGCTCAGGTTCTACTGTAAATAGTGGCACAAAGGTAACCTTTACAGCAAACCCAAACAAAGGCTACGCAGTAGAGGGTTGGTACAACGATGCTGAATGTACTAAAAAAATTGAATCTGCAGGAACTAATAAGACTTATACGGTAACAGTAAATGCAGATACCAATGTATATGTAAAATTCCATACCGCAGAAACATACACAGTAACATTCAGTTCAAGCGACGAAACATACGGTACTATTTCTGCAACGAACGGAACAACTCCACTCACTTCCCCTGCAACAGTAACCGAGGGCGATACAGTAACATTCACTGCAAAACCAAAGGATGGCTACGCTCTTTCCGGTTGGATTGTAAACGGTGTATCAGCTTCTTCAACAGCTAATCCGTATACAATTACAGTCAACAGCAACACAACCGTAGTCGCTAACTTTAAAGTAGAAGATTCAGGTACAATCGTGAATGATATGTACTTTTTGTATGGTAGCAAGAACGACCCAAGAAATTGGGAAGGACAGCAGGGATATAATAATCCGGAATACGGAAAGTACAATGTTTATGAAAAAGACGGAAAATATATAGTAACTCTTAATGAAAAACATTATAAAGAACTGTATTTTGCTTTTTCAAAGGATGATTCCTATGTTAATATGGAGCCAAATACAGGTCTCGAAGCTGTAAATTCAGATAATCCTGAAGGCTTAGGACTTGTCGACGCTAAAAAACCGGACTATTATGTGGGATCGGTTAAATATTTATTCGGTAAAATGAGCATTGTAGGTGAAAATTCTGAATATATCGGAGATATAAAAATCATCTACGACCCGACTGCTAAAACATATACGGTAAAAGCTACCAAAGATAGTGCTTCTGATACAACCGTAAATATTACAGGTAAAGACGGTACAATTCGTGCGGGCTTTACTAATACTGGTGATAAAAAAACTACCGCTGTTTTAGGTGATACAACTCTTTCAATAACAACTCCTGATGATAAAATAATTACTGCATCTGATTCATACAAGATTGATGGTAAAAATCGTGCTGTTACTGCTAAGAAAGTTCCTTATGGCTCAACAGTAACCGTTACAACCACAATTAACCCTGACGCAACCTTTGCAGGTCACAATGGCAGTGATTACTATGTTAAGGGATTCAGCGTAAACGGTATCTTTGGTGGAGTTCTTTCACAGACTGAAGGTAAAAATCATAGTAGTGATGTATATACTTATACTTTTGAAGTAAATCAAGAGATTTATGGTTCAAAGCTTGAAATCACTCCTGTGTATTTCCTCAAAAATGATGATAACTGCGTATATTTCTACATCGAGAACTACGATTCTGCAAAACAAATTTGGGGCAATACTCCTTCATGTTATGTATATTATGGTAGTGGTACTACAACATTAGAAGCATTAGGCTATTACCCCGGACAACCAATGGTTGACTACAACGGTTCTATCTTTACTCAGATTCCTAAATTTATAGTCAATGGTGATACCACAGAAAAAATTACAGGTATGACGCTTAATAACTATGTTTGGGACGATGTTCATAGAGATTATAACGGTAAAAATCAAAAAAGTGATAATGCACAGACATACGACTACGATGATTTTGTTAAGATAGCTGAGAGCGGTGCTGCTGCTGATAACATTATTTATCGTTTTAAGTATAATGAATTCGATAATGAACCGGCTGATACATTTGCTGCTTCTAAAGCTGATGCTGCCGGTTGGGAAGTATTCCTTGACTACCAGAATTATCCGACAGATATTTTTGGCAATAAAATTGGTACAGAGAAGCTTGACTATAAGGACACTCAGAGTGTAACCAGTAAGGATAATTACCTGTCAATTATTTCGGATGGTTACCAGAATAACTACATCGGTAAATATGCAACTGCTTGGAGCATTTATAACAAGGCTGGCGATAGAGTGGCTACTATTCCTTCATCAGCTCTCTTGTATGCCCTTGGCAAGTCCGATGAGCAAATGGAAACTGCCATTGGTTCTGAATCAACTCCTACTGACTTCCTCCCCGGCAAGACAGATAGAGATTCTTATTGGGCAACATTTAAAACCTTATATAATGATTATAAAGGTGTTTATGCTCAGATTAACTTTGAGGCAGCTATCAAAGGCGGTGACGATTATGGCAATCGTCTTGACGGTCGTTGGTACTATTCTCAGAGTAAACAGAAAATCACCGGTGAAATCAAGATTCAGTATGCAAATACTCTTGATGACTACAAAGTAGGCGGTTTCCATGAAGATACATTTGCTGATGAAGATGCTTCATCAATTGTCGGTACGACAACAGGAGCAAGTGCATACTTTACCGATCCAGCGGATAGAGTAAGAAAACTTGAAACTTTTGCTGATAATACTCAGGATTATAAGTTTGAAGTTAATGCAACTTCAACTGCAGCATACACATTTGTTGGTTGGTACCGTCTTATTGATGGTGATTACAAGGCAATCAATCCTTCAGATATGAGTAGTTTGACAGGTGCAGTTACACGAAATTCAGATGTAACGCTTGTTGCTCGTTATATCAAAACCCCGGGCGGTTCAATGACCTTCCACCATTCATTGTACAACGGAACAAATGCAGGCGGAGGTAAAGCCACTCCCGAAATTCAGGTTGTTGTTAAAAACAACGAGGGTAAATCTCTTTATGATTCAGGCAGGATTGCCGGCACAGCTTCAATCGATAAGACTAAGATTGCTGAATTAGCAGCGCAAACAGGTCTTACTGTAACTGTTACTCTTTACACAACAACAAAGAACCTTTATAATTTCAATGGTTACTATTCTGCTGAAAACACAACAGATATAACTGCTTTTAATCCTACTACTGGTTTTACAACAAATGTTAGCGGAGACAGAACAGAAGGTCTTGTAACTACATCAGAATATACGTTCTCGTTTAATGAATACTATAATAAGTATGCAAGCACTCTTACTGCTGCTGATGCGGGAACAGTATATTATAATTTCTATTCTGACATTACTTCTATTAAAGTACCGTATAAGGTTCAGTTCTCTTATACTGACAGAATGGGTAATCAAAAGTATTACAACAAGGCAGGTTATGTTGATCCCGAAAACACTTCATCATACACATTTGATGAGAATGCTACTAATGTTGAAGGTGTGGAATCACATTCTGTAAAGGTAACTCTTACAAATAGCTTTATCCTTTCTCTTGCACCGTATGAGTCAAACTTTACAAAGAATCTTACTTGGAATGAGACTCCTGATAGCAATACCGCTTTCGATTCATCAGATAGTAAGTCAATAGCATCAGCTGTTGTTAATTCAACTCAGTCAGACAGAACAATCCACCTTAATGTTTTCCGTGATAAGGATACTAATGAACCTACTTCTTCTAATAACGAAAACGGTAATTTTGAACTTTTCACAAAAAATGGTTCATCTGAATTACCTTATAATTCAGTGTTCTATACAAAAAATTCTGACGGAACTTATACTTATGATATCACTGCTCCGAAAACATATACAGATAAAGGTAAAACACTTCAGTTTATGTATTGGGCAATCTACTCCGATCCGGGATGTAATAATCTTGTCATTAAAGCATACAACATCGACGGTGGATTCAGCTATGTATCATATGACAACTATTGGATAGTTCCTGTTTATGGAGAAAGCTCAACTCCAGTTGCATCTGTTAAGGAAGTTTCTACTTCAACTCAGTTTATGGAAGTAACAAGAAATCAGTGGACAGCTGGTAATGCTGACAGCTTCAACGGATTTGACGCTGATAGTATGACTACACTTGATAAAACTGAAGATTTCATTAAGGGTAACGGTGAAGACAAGCTTTACGCTGACTTTGTACTTAACTTCTTCTATAATGGCAAACAGCTCAATGTATTTGATCCTAACAGCAGTAAGGTTCAGACTGGTATTGTGATGCAGAAGTTAGAGTTAGAAAAAGATTCCATTGGTGTAGGTTACAATACTGATATGAAGTACTACGCTGATAAGTACACTGCTGACCTTTCCATGGCAGCTGAAGATGCTAAAAGTAAAATTTTGACTGGTGAATCAAGTATTGAGTCGCTCACAAAACAAATCAATAATAACAGACTTAATAATAAGAACAGACTTCAGTATTTTGCTCGTTTCAATAATACCGAAGCTAATGCAAATTGTGTTTATAGAGTTTACACTTATATTAAGTATGTTAATGAATCAAATGAAACTGTTGTTGAACTTGGTGATCCTATCTACTTTACACTCTATGATATTGCGAACGCAACAGTTTAATTTTAAATTTATTGTGTGCAACAGACAATACTGTTGCATACATAAAATTTAGGAAGGAGTTATTTATGAAAAAAGAGTATTCTTCTCCTGAATTTGAATTAGTAAAATTTAAATTCGAGGATATAATTTTGACCGGTAGTCTTGATGATACTCCTGAGGCTACTAAGAGTGATGGTGACGATTGGGGGTAATGATATGAAAAATACATATTGTTTAAAATCCCTAAAACGCTTTTCCGGATTGTTATTATCTGTATTTTTTATTATTATTTCTACATTTCAAATTTCTGCGGCTTCATATGAAACCGACGGCTTTGTATATTCTGTTTCTGACGGTAATGCGAACGTAACCGGATATAAAGGTGATAAGACCGATATTGTTCTTCCGCTTAAGCTTCAAAGCTGGTCTGTATCGGAAATTTCTGATTTTGCCTTTGTGGGAAAGACCGCAATAACATCGATCAGTCTTAACGAAGCAAGATATCTTAGAAGAATCGGTACTGATTCTTTTTACGGTTGTACTTCGCTTGAATCAATTTCAATTCCTATCTGGGTGAGAGATTTTGGTGCTGCCGTGTTTCAGAATTGCACAAGTTTGAAATCTGTTACCTTTAACTGTGTGCCGAGTAAAATTACCGATCAGATGTTCTACAATTGTACTTCTTTAGACAAGGTATATTTACCTGCCGGTACAAGTGCGATTGGTAAGAGTGCTTTTGCTGAATGTGCATCACTGTCAGAGGTGTTTATTCCTACATCCGTGACTTCTATTGCTTCTAACGCTTTCAGAACCTCTCCGAATGTAACAATCAAGGGCAGTTACGGTTCTTATGCCGAGGAATATGCAAAGGCTAACAATATTCCGTTTGAGGGCATTTCTGCTTATGATGTCGGTGATGTTAATATGGATGGCGGGATTAATGTTTTAGATGCAACTCTTGTGCAGAAGTATGTTGTCGGTATTGTTGAACTTTCGGCAGAACAAAAACATCTTGCCGATTATAACAACGACGGTGACATCACGGTAGTTGACGCAACGGAAATTCAGAAGTTTATCGTTCATTTAAACTAACCAATAAAAAAACAGGCTCACTTTTTGTGAGTCTGTTTTATTTCGGAGGACGCTTTGCCAAAATACTTAATAGCTGATTTTATCGTTGAAATTGAACCAAAATTTGATTACTTAAAAAAATTGTGCGAACCGTTTTTGTATGAAGGGGAGAGAAGTGCAGATTTTTCTGCCATACCGTCAGACTCATACTTAAATTCCCTGTTGAGCCGTATGGTTGAAGGTTCAACCATTGATGAAGCCGAAGAATTTGCAACGGCGTCAATTTTTAACCGCAAAATAATTCACCGTGGCGCTATGCTTGTGCATTCCTCAGCACTTGTTTTTGACGGAAAAGCGTATTTATTTTCCGCCGATTCAGGTGTCGGCAAATCTACTCATACAAAGATGTGGCTGAAAAGATTCGGCTCAAAAGCTCATATTCTCAATGACGATAAGCCTGTTGTGAAAATTAAAAACGAAGTCCCGCTATGCTGCGGAACTCCGTTTGACGGCGGAAGCGGAATTGCTAATAACGAAACCGTTCCCGTAGGCGCTATAATATTCATAGAACGCTCAGACGATAATTTTGTTACAATTCCCGACACAAATGAGATTGTACAAAGGCTCTACAAATCGACTGTCAAATTTGTGAATAAGTCAGATGGAATGTCTTTGCTCTCAAATCTCGATAATCTTATTCGGCATACAAAATTTTATGTGTTGCATTGTAATACAGATGAGTGTGCCGTGGATGTTGCCTACAACAATATAATTAAATACTGCAAATAAAAGACGGTCTGTTCTCGCAGACCGTCTTGTTATATGTATAAAATTGATTACTTGATTTCCTTAATCCAGCCTTCGGGAGCTTCGATTCTGCCCATCTGAATACCTGTAAGTGTATCGTAAAGCTTCTTTGTAATCGGACCCATTTCATCCATACCGCTCGGGAAACAAATTTCCTTGCCGTGGTCGTTAATTTTGCCGACAGGTGAGATTACGGCAGCTGTACCGCAAAGACCGCATTCTGCAAAGTCCTTAACTTCATCAAAGTAAACTTCTCTTTCTTCAACCTCAAGACCAAGATAATGCTCAGCAACATACATAAGTGAACGGCGGGTAATTGAGGGAAGAATGCTGTTAGACTTTGGAGTAACAACCTTGTTGTCCTTTGTTACAAAAATAAAGTTAGCACCGCCTGTTTCTTCAACCTTAGTTCTTGTAGCGGCGTCAAGATACATATTTTCGTCAAAACCTTCTGCATGAGCGGTAACAATAGCGTGAAGGCTCATTGCATAGTTAAGTCCTGCCTTGATGTGACCTGTGCCGTGAGGAGCAGCTCTGTCAAAGTCTGAAACCTTAATTGTAATAGGCTTTGCACCGCCCTTGAAGTAAGGACCTACAGGAGTAGTAAATACTCTGAACTGATATTCTGCCGACGGCTTAACACCGATTACAGGACCGCTGCCGAACATATACGGGCGAATATAAAGTGTTGCGCCTGTGCCGTACGGAGGAACATAATCTGCATTTGCCTTAACAACATTGCAAACAGCCTCAACAAACTTTTCTTTTGGAAATACAGGCATCTCAAGACGCTTACAGCTGTCCTCCATTCTCTGTCCGTTAAGGTCAGGTCTGAACACAACAATTCTGCCGTCACAGGTAGTGTACGCTTTCATACCCTCAAAGCAAGTCTGAGCATACTGCAAAACGCCTGCACATTCGCTGATAGTAATTGTGGTGTCGGCTG
>ERZ809194.922-NODE-922-length-12908-cov-6.031510_pt1 | contig 12908 bp, 8 predicted proteins | sample MGYA00520517_ERZ809194 | MGnify/ENA primary metagenome ERZ809194 (study PRJEB31570, sample SAMEA3213003) | Homo sapiens | biome: human-gut; feature: human gut; material: fecal | place: Sweden | collected 2011 ... | reverse complement strand
CTAAACTTCTGCTAGGATGTCTGAAGAAATTTGCGCAAAACTATTGACAGTACCACTTATATAACTAAACTTCTGCTAGGATGTCTGAAGAAATTTGCGCAAAACTATTGACAGTACCTACTCAAATGCATATTTTACGCCTCCAAAGCTTCTGTAACCTCTGTTACAGTTCATAGTTTATAGGATACGCCAGTTTTTATTTATTGTCAACCTATTTTATTTTTACAGTTAACATTACTTACAAAAGAAAAGGGAGACAACCGCCTCCCTTTAAAACTAAATCAAGATTAACATCTGCTTAGAACGAATACCTTACACCAAAGTTATAGCGCCACTTAGTCTGAATATCACCACCAAAGGTCTTTTCCAAATCGGCGTAGATGTAAGTGTTATTATTGAATTTTACATTTCCACTAACGCTCAATTCATACCAAGAATCTTTCAAATTAGAGATATCCTTATAAGTTTTTCCGTACTTATCTGTAATAGAGAATACGTTATCATCACCAAAATCATGCACTGCGCTAATAGAAGCAAAGATATTACTATTTTTAAACTCCTTGCCTAAAGTCAGTCCTGCACGCGCAGTCAAGCTACTGATACCATCCTGCTTAACCCTAGAGCCATCGCTCAAAGAATAGCTTGCAGAGCTTGTAGTACCGTAAGTAAGTTCTGCTTCTGGCTGCAGATAGAAATCATGCTTCATAGAAATACGTCTGCCATATTCCATGCTTAAGCTGCTACCCCAGTTATGATAATCTCCTGTAATTTTGTTACCAGTGCCAGCAGCATAACTTGTCAGTTCACTCTTTAATCTGCTATGGCGTGCCACAACGTCAAAATAATGGCCTTTTTCTCCTAAATAACTACCATACAAGGCTAAACCAATACTGTTATTATCAGCTTTACCTTGTTTAGCATAGTTCGTTTTGCCATCATAAGAAGTAACCGCAGCACCAACAAACCACTTACTACCATCATCCTGCAATAATCGCTTGTCATAGCCAATCTGGAAAGCATTATACTGGTTATTCAAGCCATATTTTCCGCTCTCCTCTTTGCCATGGAAAGTACGTGCCCACAAGCCGTTTTCCTCTGTGCTCATACGTAAATCACCCAAGCGTTTTTGCAGATTATTATACTCATCACGCCATCTATAATAGTTATTGATAGCATTAGCGCGAGTATTGTAAGTCAAATTAGACAGCACAGGCGCAGGCGTTGGATCTGGATCCGGTGTCGGGTCTGGGTCGGGCTTAGGATCTGGATCTGGATTCGGATTGGGATCGGGATCGGGCGTCGGGTTTGGATTCGGGTCTGGATCGGGATCAGGCGTCGGATTTGGATTCGGGTCTGGAGCGGGATCAGGCGTCGGGTTTGGATTCGGATTTGGGTCGGGATCTGGCGTCGAGTCGGGCGTACTACCAGTAAGTTTGATATTTGTTACCTTCCAAGAATTGACACCTTCAATGCTCTCATTAACTAATGTTGGCGTGTAATTATACGCACCTGCATCAAATTGATTAATAGTAAAATTGATTTTATAACCACCATTTTTTTCAGAATAATCGCCAATTAATTCTAAAGGATTTATTTTAGTTCCTTCCTCTAGTAAAAAATCAGCTGTATCTGGATTTAATACAATTGTATGATGAGCACCTTCAGTATCATTTTTATCAATAGAAATCATGCCATTTTTTATATTACCACTATTAGGTTCAGCTTGATGAATATCAAATTTAATAATGCCATTATTACCAGAAAAATTATTGAATACATGAATATTTCCTAAAGGTACATCAATGATACCGCCATTTTGCAAATTAATTTTGTACTTATTAAAAATAGTATAATTATTAGCCTCTAAATTCCATAAAGCACCATTCGCGATGTTAATCTCAGAATCAGTAGAAAACCCTTTTAATTCCCCAGCAAAGTGAGATTGATTATTATTCAAATTAACTTTGACAATCCCCTGTCCTCCGCTATTTTCAGCGATAATATTACCTATAATCTTAACAACACCAGTACCATCTTCATTAATTCTTAATACACTATCACCTTCTCTATACGAAATAAGTTTTATAGCCTGATTATCTCCATTAACTGATAAGTTTTTAACATTCAAGCCACCACTAGAAATTACTACTTTTTTAGCATCTAGTTTTTCTAATTCAGTATTACAGTCATACGCTTTATAACTATCCGTTAAAATCACAGGAACATTTAGCTCAGTATTTCCAAGTTCTACCGTATCAGATTTTATGGATTCAGCCTTTACATTAGCAGAAGATGCCTGAAATGTAGAAGTACTTATCTTACCACCAACATTCAGCTCGTTAGTAGTAAAGACATTATTACTAATAACATCTTTACCAACATTCAAAACTGATTCATTATAAACCTCTGCAGCTTCAATATTGTTAGTAATTTCCATAGAAGCTTTGTTTTTGATACCTGTATTAGTTTTGATATCACCTGCCGTAAAAATTCCCTGGTTTCTTATAGAATAATCTGTGACACTGCCTTCTATTGATATTTTTCCACCTACTTTAAACGTGCCATTTTTAACATCAATAGAATCTACAAAGTCGTTATTATTATATACACTACTAACATTATCTTTATCAGTCAATTTAATGTTAATGTCTTTATCTACAGTAAAATATACATCTAATGGATCGTAATCTCTAACTGCACTTGTTATAGCAGTAATTTTAACTTCTCCATCACTACCCAAATCGCTAATATTTAAATTTCCTTTTAAAATTAAATGAGCTTGGTTGTTAATGCCCATACTAGTACCTTTATCATGGTTAATCAGATTAATATTAGTATCTCCATTAACTTTAATATAATACCTATTTGAAAGACCATAAGCCTTATATCCTTTCGTATTTTCAACATCAATATTAAGATTTTTATTGAATTCAAACCAGCTACTCCTATCACTATAACCAACACAGTAATTATTAAGTCCGTAAACTAGGTTTTTACCTTTTACGTCTAAATCCACATTTTGATTAAACTTAAAAGTCGTACCGCCATCATATTCAATGCCAGTTGTATAATCACCATAAAAATCTTCATAGCCTGCATTAGCTTTTATCATGTCTCTGTCATTTCTTACAATAACTTTAATATCACCATCGCCCAATAAACTAGCACCACGTACACCAACAACAGTAGGTAGATACTTCTCATTATTACCATATATTAACATAGCATCTTTGCCACCTTTATCTACTTTTATAGTTATATGAGGCAAACCAAAGCTAATTAAACCTTTATTCAGCACATTATCAGTTGTGTATCTTCCAGAAGTTGAAACAACACTATCCACATCTGGCTTGCTTACGCTAGCATCAAAGCCATCAAAATACCATTCTCTAGTTTTATAATCTGATCCTACTCTGAAATAAATATGTGGATTAAATTTATATTGATTTACGCCTACATCCTGCGCTAAAGCATATCCTTTAAACCATAAAGTACTAGGTGCGCTGCCAATAAAAACTTCTTTAGTTTCATTTTCGTTATCAACGTAAACACCATTCTTATCTAAAATAGAAATCCACTGCTCACTATTATCAGCTTTATTGATAGATAAGTTATCACTTTTTTGATTGAGCAAATCTGTTCCTAAAATAAACTGTCCATCATTGCCTGTTAAATTACCTATTTTCAAAGTTGAGTACACGCCATCTTGGCTCATATCGAAACTTGCAAAAGAATTAAAGTTAAGATTATTAATCGTATCATTGCTCTTATAGCTGTTCCCTGCATAATAGCCTGTGCCTTGCTGCAAAATAAATTTAGCTTCATTGGCAAGGCTAAGGTTAATTTTGCCCAACTCATCTTGATACAATGCACCCTTAATAGCAGAATCAGAACGCGTCAAATTAACATTAATTGTCGAACCTTCACCTGTAATACTATTTTTGCCAATAGCAAATAAGCCACCATTGATGTCAACTTTGTTGGTATCAGGAAGGGCAACAGCTAAAAAATCAGCATCAACATTAGCATAATTTTTGCTGACAATATCACTAATTTTTACTTTTCCACTTTCTAAAGCATAAATATTTTTTGCATAACCATTGATTTCAGCAGAGGCAGCAACATTGCTATCACCACCAACATACACATCGCCACCTACACCTCTGACAATCTGTAAAAATCCACCTTTAGCAACAGTAGCACCACCATAAGTGTTTTCACCTAATAAGATAAGTTTTACATCTCCAGTTTTTTCTAAACCAGCATTGATGCCAGTAACATTTTTATCACCTATGTCATTACTCCAAATGCTATAATTACGCCCTCTAAAATTATCTGCTACTTTCTTCGTATCTACTTTATACATATAGAATTTATCATTACTATATTTAGTTGTAATATCATCTTTAGAAAGTCTGTCAACGTCAATAGCTCCTAAACCTTGCACGGCTTTACCTGCGTCGACAACACCTTGACCAAAAACGTCATCAAAAGGCAATTCTACAATTTCCCAAATTTTATCTGCATTATTTAAAACATCTCTTATAAATGTTGCTTTATCTATATGTCTTATCTTAGAATCTTTTACATATGTATCGTAAAACACTCCTATTGCTTCTTCACTAATTACACTATCAATTTTAGTGCTATCCTGTTTGATAAAAATTTGTCTTATGCTATCTATTTTATATCTATCTTCGCCATTTTCAGTTCCATCTTTACTAACTTGCATTTGAAAATAATAAGGAGCTAACTCAAACTTATTATTTGCTGTCGATAAAATAATATCGCCTATTTGCTTTCCAGTAAGATATGGACATGCTTCTTGTACTAAAGCAGCAGTACCAGTAACATAAGGAGCAGCCATAGACGTCCCGTCCTGAGTTTTATAACCATTAAGAGGAAAAGTTGAATTAATATTATTGCCAGGGGCAACGATAAAATTCTTTTTTAATCCACCCGCCAAATTTGTATCATATCTTAAAAACTTTGGACTTTTACTGCTAACTAAAGAATTTATTGAACTTACTCCAATAAATCCATTTTTTGTATCTTCTTTATACCCATTCATTAATCCTTTCCATTCTAATTTACCCATATTTCCTGCTGCATGTATAATTAACTTTCCTTCTCTAACTAAGTCATTATTTAATGATTTTTGAGCTATGGAAGCAGTTTCGCCTAAAAAGTTTTCAGGACCAAAACTCTCATTTACTATTAATGCCGAACTATCTACATTTACAAAATTAGGTTTTACAATATCAGCTAGTACATGATATGCAAATATGTTAGCATTATATGCTACTCCATGCATATTAAGGATATCATTATTATTGGATTTCTTTGCAGCTATTATACCAGCAACATGAGTCGGATGATTTCCACTATAGTCAAATAATGTTTCATCTAAGATAACTTTACCTAATAAATCTTTGTGTTTATTATAAGGCAAATCTTTGTCTATCATTGCAACATTCACATTTTCCCCACTATACCCAAACGCATACGCCTTATCCGCCCCAATAGCTTCTAATCCTGTACTGTTCTTAAACTCCTGCGTTTTAAATCCCTCAGCAGCTTTCATCAAAGCATCTTTATTAGCAAAATTCTTAAACGTGTCATCATTCCCACTAGCATACACGCTCCCCATCGCAGACATAGCTAATGCTAAACCAACTGCCAAAGCAAGCTTACTCTTTCTACCTGTCTTGATTAAGTTAAAATGTCTTCTTTTCATCATGAAATCCTCCTTAATTCACAGCTTTTTATAAACGGAGAAATGTTAGATAGTTTATAGGCTGCCTACTACAATAACTTCATAGCAGACAACACCCTATATCTAACATTATATGATTTTTAAAATCCTGCGTCAATGATTTTGAGATGTATAATGTTCTGGTTTTTGTATACTTATAGCATATAATATCTTATGGAGGCGAAATATATGTATGAAGAATTTTTTGCTAATCGTTTAGCAGAATTAAGACAGCAAAAAAAGATATCAGCTAGAGAAATGAGCCTAGCAATAGGACAAAACGAAAGCTATATAAATCGCATAGAAAACAAGTTAAACTATCCATCTATGCAAGGATTTTTCTACATCTGTGAATACCTAAACATAACGCCTCAACAATTTTTCGATACACAAAATCCTGCACCTGAGAAAATAACCGAAGCACTCGCGCTATTAAAGAACTTGCCAACTGAACAAATTAATATCATCGTCGCTCTCTTAGAAACAATGCAAAACAAAAAAGACTGATTAGCTAGATTTACTTTCAAACCTAACTAATCAGTCTTTTAATTTTGCCTGTTTACCGCACAAACACATCTCTCACAATATTGATATCAATGCCCTTAGTCTGCAAAAAGCCAAAGAAATATGCCTGTTCCAGGCGTTTCTTGAAGCCTTCAAGTCCGTTACCGTCATCAGCAACTGTTACGCGGTACATTTCGAAAGGTGCCTTTTGATAGGTAGCCGCCGTATTGACACCTACATGCCCAGTCAGCGCCCTGTAAAAGCCGTATTTTTTCGCCGCAGCAATAACCCTTTCGTTATAGCTGCCGTTAGGATAAGCCAGAGTACGCACGATATAGCCGTCAAATTTTTTCTTCAGCCAATAACGCGACGTATCTGTTTCCCAAACCAGATATTTTTCGTCAATGGAAGCCAGCGGATTATGGCTGTAGGTATGCGAGCCAAGCTCCATGCCGGCAGCAATCAGCTCCTTAATTTCCTGCTCATTCATATGCAGCTCATCGCCGATATCCTTGTTGATGACAAAGAAAGAACCTTTGGCATCATACTTCTTTAGTAACGGCAGCACCACGCTATGATTATTCTTATAGCCATCATCAAAGCTCAAGGCAACATACTTATCTACACTTTTTCCCTGCTGCAAACGCTCTGCCAGCTCTGCTACCGTCACAATCGTATAGCCCTGCTCCTTCAGGTACTGCAAATGCGATTCAAACAGCTCCGGCTTCATAATCAGCGTTTTAGGCCAGTCTGCGCCTTCTTCCGGACCGACAGCGTGATACATCAGTACCGGTGCACCGGTTTTTCTGAAGGCCGCATATTCCTGCTGCCAACGCTCGCCGTTAAGCTTCCATGCAACACCAGCAGCCGCCAAAAGTACGACAACCAGCGCCAGGAATACTAAGCATACTTTCTTAATCATTTATCTGCTTTCTCCAATTCCATACCTAAACCTACTGCAATATCCTGCAGCTTTTTCAAACGATGGTTGATGCCGGATTTGCCCAAACCACCGGAGTATTCTACCAAATCATTTAACGACACATCCGGATATTGCAGACGCAGACGCGCCGTATCCTGCAATCCCTGAGGCAGCTCGCTCAAGCCCATATGCTCATCAATATAATGGATGCAGCTTACCTGACGCACGGCAGCCTTAACCACCTTGTTCAGGTTCGCAGTTTCGCAATTTACCGCTCTGTTGACATTGTTGCGCATTTCTTTGACAATACGGACATTTTCCAGCTCCATCATCGCATTATGCGCACCGATAACGCTCAAAAAGCTGATAATGCTTTCGCCATCCTTCAGATAAACAATGTACTCGTTTTTTCTGTCGGTCAGCTTGGCCTTCAAGGAAAAGCTCTGCATAACCTTAATAATTGTCTGCGCAAAATCCTCGTTGCCTGTCACCATCTCCAGATGGTAATCACTGGCCGGACGGCTGATACTGCCGCCGCCCAAAAAAGCTCCGCGCAAAAAGGTGCGCTTGCCCTCGTGATGCGAGAGCAGCGGATTTTTCAAATCGCCCTCTACGCTCAACAGCTGCAGCTCGTTCAGCGCCTTGCTTACCTGAGGCGCCGGCACTACATGTACCTGATAACGGTTATTCTTCTTCAAACGGCGTGAACGGGTAATAACTACCTCCGTCTGCACCTGATAATTGCTTTTCAACAGCTGCAGTACACGTCTGGCCAAAGCAGCATTTTCAGTAGAAAAGTGAATACCTATATTCATACCGCGGATGACAATCGCACCGCTCATACGCAAAAGACCGAGCAGCTCTGCCTTGTCACCGGTCGCATCGTTAGTTTCTATACGAGATAATTCATTTTTTACATCATTGGAAAAAGACAAGCAGACTCCTCCCTTCTCAGCCGACAAGGCTGCAGCGTCTGGTTTTATTTTTGTTTATACAGCTTCTTCATGCCCGCACGCATAAAGAAGTAATCGAAAAACTGCATGCCGCGTCCAAAAAGACGCAGACGATAAATTAAAGCAATAAGCACACGCGCCAACTTACGCGGATCATGGCGCACCAGATCATCCTTGCTTATCAAGCGCGCCGGCACAACCGTAATTCCCAGACTGCGGATTTTATCAATATCCGGCGTAATAGGACGCGACCCTTCAGCATCATACTGACGCAGCTGCTCCGAAGTAACATCCTGGGAATTGACAATAGCGTAATCCAAGAACTGTGTACCGACATGATCAATCAACGCCTGCACATGGTCATAAGCACCGTAGCCGTCGGTTTCGCCGGGCTGTGTCATAACATTGCAGATGTAAATTTTGATTGCCTTCGACCGTACAACAGCATCACGGATTCCCTCAACCAAAAGGTTAGGAATAACACTGGTATACAGGCTTCCCGGTCCGAAAATAAGCACATCGGCATTTAAAATTGCATCGATAGCTCCGTTTGCCGCCTGTGCATCCGCCGGCAGCATCATCATCTTCTTAATATGCTTGCGCACCTTGGGAATCTCCGATTCGCCAGTCACAATGCTGCCGTCAGTCATCCTTGCCTGCAGGCGGATATCCTCCAGCGTAGACGGAATAACCCTGCCGCGTACCTTCAGAATCTGGCTCGTAGCATTGAGTCCGGCCTCCATACCACCTTCAGCCTGCGCCATCGCCGCAATAAACAGATTACCGAAGCAATGTCCTGCCAGCGGTGAATCACCCTGGAAGCGGTACTGCATCAGGCGCTCCATCAGCGGTTCGCGGTCAGCCAGAGCTGTCAGACAGTTACGCAAATCACCGGGAGGAATAATACCCAGCTCCTTGCGCAAACGTCCGGAGGAACCGCCGTCATCAGCAGTTGTTACTACGGCCGTACAGTTATTGGTGATATACTTCATGCCGCGCAGCAGCGTCGACAAACCGGTACCTCCGCCGACAACGGTAATAGCCGGGCCACGTGTCAGCTTACGCTGCATAAAAATCGTTTCCATCAATGAACCGTTTTTGTCTGGCACTACAACAGATACTACCGAACTGATTAAGCGGCGTGTTCCGTACACCATAATAGCAAAGCCCACGATAAGAAAGCCCACGCCCATCGTCATAATCAGGCCGTTTGAATAGCGTCCTGTTGTCAGATAGGTCATCTGGAAGAGCAGTTCTTCCGCCTTGCCCATCAGCTGATAATTAAAAAACAAAGCCAGTCCCAAAGCACATAAAAGTACACCTACCGCAAAAAGCAGCAGCCAGCGCTTCAAATTAATGCCGGGACAAAGCCAACTAATCCAACCCATTAGGCCCCTCCCTTACTTTCTGTGAGGAATATCACGATGCGTCACATCAACGCTGTAACCCTTTTCACGCAGATATTCGTACAATTTATTGGCAATAAAAACGCTGCGGTGCTGTCCGCCTGTGCAGCCTACGCTGATAACAAGCTGTGCCTTGCCTTCGTTAATATATTGCGGTACAAGAAAATCAAGCAGCTGCTCCTCCAGCTTAAGATACTGGAAGGTCTGCGGATAGCGGCAGATAAAATCCGCTACCGGGCGGTCGTTGCCAGTCATATTGCGCAGCTCCTCCACATAAAACGGATTCGGCAAAAAACGCACATCCAGAACCAGATCGCTGTCCAGCGGCAGACCATGCTTGAAGCCGAACGAACGCACAACAATGCCCATACGCTCTTTAGAAGAGCCCTCGCCAAACATTTCCGTTACCTTAGCCTTCAGCTGCGCTGTAGTCAGCGTCGAGGTATCAATAATATGCGTAGCCTTTTCGCGCAACGGATCCAGCAATTCACGCTCACAGGTAATATTCTTCAGCAAGGTATTGCGCTCACCCAAGGGATGACGACGACGCGTTTCCTTGTAACGGCGCACCAAAGTCGCATCGGAAGCATCCAAAAACAGCAGCTCGTATTTTTGGCCGCTGGCCTCCATCTCATCCAAAACCTGCAGCAGCTTATCAAAAAAGCGTCCGCCACGGATATCAACAACAAGAGCTACCTTTTCCTCCGAAGTCTGACGGCAAAGCTCCGCAAACTTAGGAATCAAGGTCGCCGGCAAATTGTCAATGCAAAAGAAATTTAAATCCTCCAGGGTACGCACAACCTGCGTTTTGCCTGCACCGGACATACCGGTAATAATAAGAAAGTGTGACTGCATTTTGCTTCACCTCTTTAAAGTCATTAGCAAATTATATTATATCATAAATTTTGCCGTAGAGGGCAGTGCGTCCGTAAATAAATGATGGATTGGTTATGTGGATTGATGATGCGGAAGAAGGTGCGTTATCAAATAAATATGTGCGTCAGAACGTACCGGATTCAAAGAAGCAATCCCGACGGCGTATTTTTCATACGTCGAGGGATTGATGATGCAGAAGATAGTGCGTTATCACGCACATATAAAAAATAAGCAGACTGCTCGCAACTACAGTCTGCTTATCTTTTTGAGATTTTAAGGTGTAAGATTTGTATTAAAAATTCATGGAAAACTAATTAATCAAGATTCGGCATGCTGCGCGGACGATCAAGATCCTTGAGCATCTGCATATCGCGGTCAGTACCACGGCCGGCAGTCGTCAGATAACCGCCGATCATAATGCCGCTTGCACCGCCATTGAGTGCCAATGCCTGCAGGTCACGCAGATTTACTTCGCGACCGCCTGCCGTACGGATTTGTGCCTTCGGCAGAACAAAACGGAAAACAGCGAACGCACGCAGAATTTCCAGCGGCGGCAGCGGTTTGTTGTTTTCAAACGGAGTGCCCGGAATCGGAGTCAGCATATTCAGAGGTACACTGTCAATGCCAAGTTCCTTCAGAGTGAAGGCCCATTCAACACGCTGCTCACGTGTTTCACCAAGGCCTAAAATACCACCGCTGCAAACACGCAGGCCGGCAGCCTGTGCATTTTTGATGGTAACAAATTTATCAGCATAGGTATGAGTGCTGCAGATATTCGGGAAATTGCTGCCTGCGGTTTCCAGATTGGAATGATAGCGGGTTACACCGGCTTTGCGCAGCTCTTTTGCCTGCTCTACAGTCAAAATGCCCAAAGAAGCGCAAACTTCAATGTGCAGTTCTTCTTTAATACGTTTCAGTGTACGGCAGATATTTTCAAAGTCATCGGCTTTGCTCTGTCCGCGACCGCTGGTAACGATGGAGAAGCGTACAGCGCCTGCTTCCTTAGCTTTTTTAGCTGCATTGAAGATTTCCTCTTCGCTCAGCAGACCGTATTCCTTAACACCGGTATGATAATGTGCGGATTGTGCGCAGAACTTGCAGTTCTCGCTGCATTTACCGCTGCGGCCGTTGATGATTGCACAGCAGTCAACAGCATCGCCGGCATATTTTTGGCGAATCTTGTCAGCCATGGCCAAAAGCAGCATGGTGTCGTCATCGCTCACGTTAATCAAAAATTCAGCTTCTTCTTTAGTAATATCCTGACCGTTTAAAACCTTCTCGGCCAGTGTAATAATTTTTTGCATTGTAATTCACATCCCTAACCTTAGTAGTTAACCGACGCTATTCGTTGGTTAACTATATCTATTATATAGCAGAATTCCGCTTGCGTCAACCGTTAATTTTCAGGAGTTAACTTCAATATAATAAAAAGCGCGCCATGCCGCAAGCCAAAGCTCACAACGCAGCGCGCTATTGCATTAAATATCAGCGAATACCCGCAATACCCAAAATCAAGCCCAAAACACCGCTCATGCACAGTGTACGGATAACACTCATCTTATGACGGATACACCACAGGGAAATCGGCAGCACAATGCAGCCAAGCAAATCAACCTTGGTAAAATCCTTCGGCAAGGTTTCCGTATTCCACAGCGCCAACATTACAAAGCTCAGTCCGGCAGAGCAGATGAGTGCCACAACCGCAGGACGCAGACCGTTCAGAATACCGCGAATCGGACCGATATCACCATATTTGAAGAATAATTTTGCGAGTGCCAGCACGATAAATACAGAAGGGAAAACAAAGCCCACAGTTGCCGCAACAGCACCGGGCAAGCCTGCAACCTTCGTACCGACGAACGTCGCCGCATTGATACCAATAGGACCCGGCGTCATCTGCGAAATCGTAAAAATATCAATAAAATGCGGCATAGTCATCCATGCATGATTTTCAATAACCTCCGCCTGAATCAGCGGCATCGAAGCATAACCACCGCCGACGCAAAAGGCACCAACCTTGACAAAGCTCCAGAAAAGCTCCCAATAAATATACATCTCGCCGCCTCCTTACGCGTACTTCTTGTCACGCAGCAGGAAGAAGCCGATAACAGCATCCACAACGACTGCATACATCAGATTTACATTAAAGAAATAATTGGCAATAAAGGTACCGACAATAATCAAAAGCGGCAGTGCCAATTTTTTCTTCAGCTCTTTTTTGAGCAGGTCAATCGCAACGTTAATAATAATAGCCGTCGCGCCGCACTGCATGCCCTTCAAAACCAGCTGAATATACTGGTTATGTGCAAAGGCATCATAAGCGTAGGAAATAATGCTCAAGGTAATCAGCGGCGGCAAAATAGTTGCCAGCAAAGCAGTAAGCGTACCGCGGATACCGCCAAGCTTGTAGCCCATGCTAATTGCCGCATTGGCTGCCACAACACCCGGCGCAGACTGCGCAATCGCCACAAGGTTCAGCGCTTCCTTATCAT
>ERZ809194.918-NODE-918-length-12973-cov-60.032126_pt1 | contig 12973 bp, 15 predicted proteins | sample MGYA00520517_ERZ809194 | MGnify/ENA primary metagenome ERZ809194 (study PRJEB31570, sample SAMEA3213003) | Homo sapiens | biome: human-gut; feature: human gut; material: fecal | place: Sweden | collected 2011 ... | reverse complement strand
TCTGGTGAGAGTACAATGCCTGAATCTCACTGGCATTTCCCTTGATGACTGTAGGGTGACACCTGAGGATAATCTGTGATGCTATATCCATACGAAAGCGGGTGGCTCCTACTCCAACCACATCAAATACGATAGGAATTCTTTTTTTCATGGCAGCTTCCCCTGCCAATATCATCGAGTGAGCTGTGGTGCTTTCCGGAACGCCCAGGTTGAGAGCCAAGGCATTGCTCTTGCTACTGATTTCCTCCACTTCTTCCTCGGCACGCGCCATGATAGGTGATGCTCCAATAGCCAATAGGCTGTTGGCAACAAAGTTCATAGCCACATAATTGGTTATGTTGTGTACGAGAGGCTGCTGCTCTTGTATCAATCGTAAATCTGTCTTCATTTGTTTCACTACATTGTTAATATATACTGTACCCATTGTCCCTGCACCATTGTTTGGCATGCTCAAATCCTTGGGCAGTGGCTCTGTGTATCCATTTGAGTCCCTTGCGCTTGTCCTGTTTAACGCCCGTACCGGTCATATAGAACCATCCGGTAGAGAACTGAGCCTGTGCATCACCTTGCTGACCTGCCATTTCATACCAAAAGGCAGCCCAACTGTCATCCTTCTCTACTCCATCTCCATTCCAATAGTTGGCACCTACATTCTTTTGGCTCTGAAGATGTCCCCTTTGAGCAGCTTTCAGCCACCATTGGTGAGCCTTTACGTGGTCTTCTTTAGTTCCCTGACCCAGGTAAAATGCATTGGCAGCGTTAACCTGTGATTGTACATCTCCTTTCTCTGCTGCAATCAGATACCAATGAAGAGCTCTTTCGAAGTCCTGTTCCACTCCATCTCCCTGGTAGTAGCATTCTGCCACATTGTAGCATGCGTAAGTATCTCCTAGTTCAGCAGCCTTCATGTACCACTGAAATGCCATCACATGATCCTCCACAACACCGATGCCTTGCGCATAGCAGACACCCATGTTGTTCATTGCCATTAAATCTCCTTCAAGAGCTTGCTGACGATATTTGTTTGCCGTTTCACGTTCCTTTTTCATTTCTGTAATCTCAACTTGGGTGCAAAGGTACAACTTTAATTTTGAATTTCGACACCCTAAAGATACAAAAAGAAAAGGCAGCTGCAAGCATCTCTACAAATGCCTGCAACTGCCTTCTCTCTATATGGCAATTCTGTCTACAATTCTCTCAAATTTCAAGAAGCATCGCCTGTTAAGCGAAGTTTTTCATGTTGGCTCTTGCACCATACTCAGCGCATGCTGCAACTACCAAAGCTAAAATCATTCCTAAAATCATCATAATCTTATCCTTTCTCTATATCAATCTGTTATCCTTATCTACATCTTCTTTACCTCATCTAATATCTATTAGAGAAGCTTCATTGGAAGTATCCTATGGATGCCTCTCAAAACTTGCTTACTTGCCGAGGCTGATCTTCTTGTTTACATTTACAACCTCTGCAAAAAGAGCAGCTACAACTGCCAACGTCATTCCTAATATCATCATAATGTTACCCTTTCTTTACTTTAATTATTCGTTATTCAATCTTTTCGAGTGCAAAGATAATGCCTTTTTGTGCGCGCACACATTTTTGGGGAAAGAAAATGCAGAAAAGGGTATGATTTCTTGATTTCCGTCAAAAATTGTCATGCCAATTGGAGCAAAATGGCAGGTTTTTCAAAAATAAATCCGTCTCTAAACTGCGGTTTCAAGGAGAATTATACATCACCATGATTACCTTTTTCCCCATTTACCTTGTTGTTTTAATATATAGGTCTTAGTCCTGCCTGTGGCTCTCAATCAGATTTCCCCGGTTCGAATTCTCAGTATGATGGCTTTGCAGAAGTCTTGTGATGAGAGAGGTCATCAGTAGAAATACGGTATTTTACGCCATGAAAGACTTCGACAGCTGTTTCCATCCAAAATCATTGTTCATTTCATCGAATATGCGTTGCTTGCCGCTACGTAGATTGTAGAATTCACTATGTCTCTGCCTTCGACTTGTAATCGTAGGTCAGTATGCACCTTTAGATGTATTCACCTTCCCAAACATCAAGGTATTCCTCCGTTCTCTTTGTTGTTGTATGGCAAGACGATAGGGCTTTCCCTTCCATTCATCAATAAGGATGGAATTTAATTCGAATTCAATGTTATTGATTTCAACAGTATTCCAACAGGTTAAGGATAATATGGAATCATTGAATGAAGAGTACCTGTTGGCACGAATGCAGAAATGTCTACAGTTGGTCTCTACCACCTCAACGATTTCCTTTGAGCATGTGTAGCCACAAAGATATACGCACATCAGAGAACGCAGGATTTTACTGTACTGATAGCCATACTGTGTGCGTCTCAATCCTAATGTGCAATCTATGGTTGGTGCCCAAAGAGCATCAAATTGCTCCATGATGGAAAAATCCTTCAAAAGGAGTGAGATACTCAGATTTTTTGTACTTTTGCCATGTCATTCAGAGTTTTTGTCTGTTTGTTTTGCGACACTAAGATAAGTGAAATTTCTGATATGGCAAAATCCTGAGAAACTTTTGTTGCACAGTTACTTATAAAAACTATTAAAGTATATTGTTGCGGAAATAAGGTTCACAACAGTATCATTATAGAGGGCAATACCTCCGTGAGGCTTTGACGCTGCGGTTTGAAGGGTATTGCCCTCGTTTCTATTGGCAGTTCTATACCTAATGCAATTTCACCATCCTATGCCATTCTTGCTGGAGTACAACAGTAAGGGGATTCCTTATGCGAATAGTGGTTGCAGAGTAGTTGTATGTGTCTATAGAATAGCAGATATTGTTAAAATTTGAAGTTTTTGTGCTCCTACGCAAAAATACTGCATACCGCTTTTGTAATTTTGCACTAAAAAAGATAGGAGATTAAGAAAATGAAAGAATTTGCAATGAATGGAACCCCTGTTAAGATGTGGGCACATATGTGTGACGCAACGGCTTGGCAACAAATATCGAACCTTTGTAGCCTGCCTTTTGTTTTTCATCATTTGGCATTGATGCCTGACTTACATGGCGGAAAGGGTATGCCTATAGGAACTGTCCTTGCTACCAGGAATGTCGTGATTCCGAATGCCGTGGGCGTGGATATAGGTTGTGGTATGTGTGCAGTTAAAACCAATATCCAGGTGGAAACGATTGAACAGGATGTTCTGAGAAAGAAAATCATGCGAGGCATACGGCACCAGATTCCTTTAGGAATGGAACACCACAAGGTTGCCCAGGAAGAGAAGTATATGCCTGAAAATCATGATATTGATGGCATGACTGTCGTTAAGCGTCAATATATATCAGCTACCAAGCAAGTGGGAACACTTGGTGGAGGAAATCACTTCATAGAACTTCAAAAGGACGATGAAGGATGGCTTTGGATCATGATTCACTCTGGGTCAAGAAACTTAGGCAAACAGGTCTGTGATTATTATAACAGAGTGGCAACCATTCTCAATGAGCGTTACTTTTCTTCGGTTAAGTCAGACCTTAATATGTCATTCTTGCCACTGAGGACCAAGGAGTTTAATGATTATTGGAATGAAATGCAGTATTGTATCGATTTTGGTCTGTGCAATAGAAGGTTGATGATGCATCGAATTCAGGAGGTCATATCTGAAGCGATACCACACGTTGAGTTTGAGCCGATGATCAACATCGCTCATAACTATGCATCCTGGGAATCCCATTTTGGTGAGAATTGTATCATACACCGAAAGGGAGCAACAAGTGCTCGAGAAGGTGAAGTTGGTATCATACCTGGTTCACAAGGAACAAGTTCATATATCGTGGAAGGCCTTGGCAATCCTCTTAGTTTCATGAGCTGCTCCCATGGGGCTGGCCGTATCATGAGCCGAACTGAGGCTGTAAAGACACTCAATTTAGCGGAGGAAATCCATAAGCTGGACGAGAAAGGCATCGTTCATGCCATTCGTAGTCAGGAAGATTTGGAAGAGGCCTCTGCTGCCTACAAAGATATAGAACTTGTCATGGCACAAGAATCAGATTTAGTCAAAATCAAAACTCATTTGCTACCCATTGCCGTAATCAAAGGGTAGTGAATGAATTTATAGATCTTAGTTCTCTAGAATTACTGATTGCGTGATGATAGAGAACTAAGACAACTTTCCTGAGATCTCGTTACAGCATGTATGTATTTGGTCAAGCTTGGATTTGAATTCTTTTAAATCAGATTGCTTGATGAGTTCATATCCTTCGAGATATTCGGTGCCTCCATAAAAGAAATCCATTTTGACCTTGAGTACTTTACATATGGATTCCAGTAATCCTGTCTTGATGTCTTTAGCCCTTAACTGTTGACTAAAACCACCAGGAGTCATGTTGAGTTGTCTTGCAATGTCTTTTTGCAGGATACCCTTTGATGCTAATAATTCTCTTAATTCTTTTCCGCTCATACTCTTTTTTTTTGTTTTTGAATACCGTTGATAGTCTTAATCACCTTGAGAGAGTAGGTGAATACTAATTGACTACATATATCGTTTACAAAGTAATAAAATGAATTCTATTCCTTTTATATTTTTGAAACTTCTAAGTTACTTATGTATTCGTTATTTTGACATTCTACAGATTTGATACAAAAGAAGTGGGCTGCCCCCATATACGCCTCTTGAAGGCATCGCCAAACGCCCATAAACACATACACGGATGGCAGCCCACATATTATGAGCTGCTCCGTGCCTCGTGTTTACATTCTTTTTAATTTTGGCGATTTATCAAGAAGTGAGGCACTTTACATTTCTTCCCACAAAAATCACGTCCCTAAGAACGATGGTGCAAAGGTACAAAAAATAAATCAAATTCTATCATATTTGAGTTTTTTTGTGTGTTGATTCATCTAAATTCAGTTTTTCTATGTTTTTGACATACCTCTTAACACCCAAAAGAGTTTATATTTTTTATGTTATAGTTAATGGTAGTATAGCTCTATATAAACTCCCCATTGTTTGAATAATATAGTAGATAGCGATAAAAAACGAGCATTTGTGCATAATAAAAGTTAAAATATAGCTATACTGTAAGTAATTTTCAGAAATATTTGTTATTTTTGCAACGAAATCAAAACTAGACTTTTATAGTCTTACTTGGTTGATAGAAGAGAGTAAGTAAAGGATGATGTAAATTATCATTAATTTTAGAAGCATGATTGATAAAAGGTTTATACCTAAAAAATGACAACTATCTAAAGTAATGTTGATGTTAATCTCATACATAGACATTTGGATAATTCATGTCATATTAAATGGTAAAATTAATTTAGGTCCATACTAATTATGAAATATGTATAAGGTAAAAAAGAAAATACATAGTGAAGCCAAGCCAGACTGGATGGTTGGGGTTTTGTATCAGATTCCCCCGAAGGTCTATGATTGGCAGGAGTCTTATGATGCTTGCATGAAGCACCTGATTATTATCAAGGACATATTGGAAAAGTCTTCGGTAAAGTGGCATCGTGGAAGTCGGAACTTGACTCAAATAAGAAATGTAAAAGTAAAAGGAGAGAGTCTGCTTGTTTTAACTAAAGCTGGAAGAAGTTCCCTTTCTTTTAGAATCATACAAAAATAAAAGAAAATGTAATAATGAAATAGAATATTTGGAGGCTTCAAAAGAGTCTCTATAGGGAATTTATATTCTCACTTTATGGAAGAGTGTTTAATAAACACAGGCGTAACTGCTTGTGTAAGAGGTCTTATCAACTATATAAAATTACATCCTATGATGAATCCTTTAAATAATTCATGGATCAAACTGCCTCGAAGTTTTACTTCGTGGCGCTGGTATCATGACTCTAAGATGGTACATGTCTTTCTGTATTTCCTGTTACAGGCAAATGTAAAGAAGACAGATTATCTTTCCTTGACAGTATACCCAGGTCAGGTCGTGACCAGTCTTGCTATTATTGCGGAGGATACGGGCTTATCCCCAAGAAATATCCGTACTTGTCTTCAAAAGTTATCACAAACCGGTGATATCAAGGTTCACTCAAGCAATAAAGGAACCATTGTGACCATACGTGATTATAGTCGTTTTCAGCAGTTTTCTGATGAAGATGCTACTATTGGCTGGATTAAGCTGTACCGTAAAATTACTGAATGGAATTGGTATCATGATGCGGAAAAGGTACATTTATTCATTCATTTGCTGCTCAATGCTGTTTTTCAACAGCAGGTTGGCTCTTCTTTGAAACGAGCTCAGCTTGCTCTAAGCAAAAACACCCTTCATAAGGAAACACGTATTTCCCCATTTAAGATAAGTACATGTCTCAATGACTTGGTGCGCACAGGTGAAATTGAGGTTTTCAAGTCCCCTACTCCTCATCCAAACCTGATCACAGTTTGCAAGTATGAGCTTTATCAAGGTTTTACATCCACATTCAGTTGTCTTGATGAGCTGGAAGATTCTTGCAGTACAAAACAATCTCTGTTTGATGGCAATTCTTCCCCACTATCCAGTGATTTAAATCCTATTGTAAGTTCTTGTTGTAGAGATATATATGGAGTTGACGACAATTCGTCCGACAAACAGCTGACAAACGAGCGACAAGTAGTTGACACGCAGGTGTCATATCATCGACAAGGAATCGACATGCAAGCGACAACTAATATAAAAGGATATAATGTAAAGAACGAAAGAAAATCAACATCAATGCGCGTGTGTGCATGTGAAGGGATTTTTGGGGAGGAAGAGAATGGTGAAGCTGAAAAGAAAACAAGCAAAGAAAGCTATTTTTCATTTCTCTCAAATTCTGATCCTTGGCTTGAAGTAATGAAACAGCGCTTTAAACTGCCGGACCGGACTAAAGTAAAGACATGGCTTGAAACCTTTGAACTGGACATGGCTTGCAGGGGAAAGGGTTTGCATAAGGATTTGTCAGATTACCAAAGTCACTTTTGTGATTGGTTGAGCAAACAGAATTTGGAGCACCCCAAATCTATGTATGGTTCAAAGTTTACACCGAGGTCTTCTCATGGAGGACAACTGTATGAATCAACATTTTAGTTCGTTTATTAATATTTAAACATATGGAAGCAGTAATGGATAAATTCCTGTTCAAGGAAGAAGAGGTGGTTCATCGTATCAAAACAGCCACCACCGGAAAGCGTTTCTTTAAATTGCCGTTGGACTATGTGTCCTGTTATAAAGCCTTATTGCAGGCTTTTATCAAGGCGGTCAATGATGTGGACATCAAATATGTCAGTATGAAAGGATTGGAGATGGTATTATACAATATCTCTCTCTGGCTCGTAGGTCATAGCTATAAAACAGGCTTGTGGCTGAGTGGTGTAGGTGGTACTGGGAAAACCACTTTGGTGTATGCCATACAGAAACTGATACTTTCCTTGCGATTGAAAGACCCCATCAAATCCTCTTCCTCCCAGATTAAAATGGCTGGCCTTGTCATGAAGAATGCCTGTGAGCTTTGTCACTTGTATGTGGACCACTATGAGCGTTTCCTGGAATATCGCAATGTGTCTTTATTGGCTATTGATGATTTAGGCATGGAGCCTGAGCGTATTGTCAAATATGGGCAGGTATGTGATCCCATCAGTGAACTTATTGCCTATCGGTATGAATGTCGCTTGTTCACCATAGTCACGACGAATCTGCCTTCAGGTGATATTCGTCCGCGCTATGGGGATAGAACTGCCGACCGCGTGAATCACATGATGCACGTTGTTGTCATGCCGGATTGCAACTTCCGCCTTTGTTCTGAAACCTATTCCCGCGATTGACATGAAAGAGAAAGATGAGATTTTGGCCAAGACAGATGGAGGACTCGATATCTTTGTTCACTATCTTGGAAAGGAATGCCTGAGGAAAAAGTTCAGAAGTCACATGAGAGAGGATGACAAGCATCCTTCCTGTAAGCTCTATCGTAACCAGGCACTTGATGGCAGGTCCTACTACTATTTGCATGATTTTGGCGATAGTCGCTTTTCCGGAGATTGCTTTTTCGTGGCTTCGCAGGTTCTGAACATCAATCCTTCCATGGATTTTGTGCATCTGTTGAAAATGATAGATCAGGATATGTGTCTTGGGGTATTTGGCCGGCAGACAAACCGCAAGGTGGTTCGTCAGGCATCTCCTATGTCAGGCATGAAGAGCCCAGATGAAGAAAACCGGCAGCCTCATGGTGTGATTGCCTATCAAGCGCAGGTCAAGGAATTTTCTGACGAAGAGCTTGCATATTGGGCTTCTTATGGCATCACTGAAGATACTCTTGACCGTTTTCAGGTTAGGAGCTTGAGAAGTTGCCATTTTACAAAGGCTGATGGTCGGCAATATTGCATCTATTCCACTGTCCTGACGCCAAGCTATGGCTATTTCTTCCAGGAAGATAGGGGCATCAAGGTGTATCGTCCTCGCTCGGAGAACCGTTTTCTTTATGCAGGAGATTTGCCAAGTCCTTATATCTTTGGATTGGACCAACTTCCCAGCCGGGGGAATATGCTCTTGATTACTGGCGGTGAAAAGGATGTTCTTTCTCTGAGCAGTCATGGCTTTTCAGCCATTTGCTTCAATAGTGAGACGGCTAAAATCCCCCATTTGGTCATGGATCAGCTTGTGAAGAGATTCGGGAAGATAGTTTTTGTGTATGACGTAGATGCTACAGGAAGAAGAGAATCTGCCCAACGGGTGGAAGAACTCCAGGGGCACTATCCGGTGAGTCGGATAGATCTTCCTCTTGCAGGCAGCAAGCAGGAGAAAGACGTGAGTGACTACTTCTTGCTGGGCGGCACAAGTGATGGTCTAAAGACATTGATTCAGCAAGCATTAAATAACAACAAGTGATAAACAACTAGTAATGACAACAATTATGAGAGAACAACACCACGCATTTATCCACGTGGAAGATGGTATTCGTTTTGTCGATTTGAAGAATGAGGATGAGAAATACCTCAAGCAAAACGGCTTTTCTAAATTGCCTTCCTGTATTCAGGGTGTTCAATTTTCATGTCTTGGTAAGTATTATCAAGGCTTTGGATTTAGAAATGACATCGGTGGCGTTGAGTTTTTTCATCAGCTTTATACCCCGTTTCCTGTCACCTTGAAAAGCTATGCACCAACAACCCTGCGCAGTCCGAAGGCAAAGGAGTATCAGGCATGCTGCCTGTTTTATGATTTTATGGATTATCTGGCATTCTATACCTTGAAGGGTTCCAGGGAATTCCGCCTTCCTCAACATGATGCCTGCATCGTGATGTCTCATGTGAGCAACTACATGCATATGGTGGTGGACAGTGATGATTATGATGAGGTATATATGTTTTTCCCCAATACTGTTGTGGGCAGAACAATAGCCCTTACTCTCAAGAGACGTAACCCAGCAAAGGTCACGGATTACAGCATCATATACAAGGGGCACGCCAATCTGAGAGCGTTTGTACAGGATAAGAATGAATCAATTCGTCATGTTTTCAAGTAGGATGAGTAGAAGTTCTATCCTTATCCCCCTGCTTGTCCTTGTCATCTTGATTGCGGTCCTTGCACTGGTCTTGTATTACGACATCAAGCATACGTATCGAGATGGAGACCTATGGAAAAAATGACAGCATGATATGCCATCACCAATGACGTTGGCACTATCTGTAATGACGATATACTGGGACCTTTTGCTACTGCTGCTGAGGAATCGTTTTAGGGAAAGGTCTTAAAAATACGATACAAGAAAAGCCCACCGGTCTTCTCACGAGGACCTGGTGGGCTGAGGAGTATATGAAAAAATGTTGAACTTTACCTACTGGCTTATTTATCGGGGCGAAAGGTGTCACCACTATGTCTCATGGCTTTGCCAAATCCCTTGAAAAGCCACATGAAAAACAGAAATAAGAATATTGCTCCCATAATCTTCAGTATTAAAAGTGTAACTTCTTGTTTATTGTACGGAGAAGGTAGAGATATGTGTGAAATCTGCTGTGGTCACACCATACTCTCCGGGCTGCAGGTTCACAATGGTCACCATGTATGAACTGGCCCCAATCTTCTTTGCCTCGTATGGAACGGTATTGAAGGATGTTGTTGCCTTCATGCCAGAAAGTAATCCAACTTCGGCAAGCGTGAATCTGCGCTCTTTCTTCTTGGTCTCAAACTGGAATACCCCAATGGAGTTTTTCGGATTTTCGTTGTTGTCCTTCACTCTTACAATGAGTTGTACCTCTCCCTTGGCTATCTTGTTAGGTGAAGTATCACCTTTTACTCTCAAGAAAGTTTTACCCTTGTCCAGCAAACTGCTTCCCGGAATAGGAATGTATCCAAATCCAGAGGTCTTGGTCTTCATTTCTGCCTCTTCCTTTACCAGGACCACCTGGCTGCTGTCTGATTGCACCAGTGCCACCTGACCGATATACTCAGGTTCCTGGATTCCTTGTGCCATGCTTGTTGTACAGGTGATAAGCATCACCACTGCCATCATTAGATTCTTCATATCATTCAATATTTTGTAAATGTTATTAATATTCTTTCAAAATCCTAAACTATCTGCAATTTCTTTTGCTTTTACAAGATATTTTCTGTATCTTTGCGCTGTGAAACTTCCACATTTCATCTCAAGGAAATTCCTTTGGTTCAGCCTCTTGTATTCCGAAAGGAGTCAAGGGGCTTTATTTGTATCCAACTCCCCTAAAAGGCATACTCCGCCTTCAATGCCCTGTCTAAATCGCTTTGGTTGATGAGTTTCACGAAACTCTTATCTCCCACATATCGGTATTTTCCCTCCAAGTGGTGTTTCTCAAGCAGCTTCTCTACGATGCTTACATCCTCGGAGTTCATTTCCGCTATGCAGCATCCCATCTCTACAAAAGCCATAGCCTGGGCCTTACTGACGGGAAATACCCTCCCCATCATCATCTGTCCCTTATAGGGCTTTCCCTTTGGATATGCGTTTGCGCTATGTGGCAAAACACTTACCTCTTTCCAGATAATCTCTTTTGCTTTCATTCTTTCTATCCTTTATTGTGCCTGCAAAGGTAATGGTTTTACTCCACATCAACCTCCTCTGCACAATTAAACTTATATTTTAACACTTGTGGTATACCTGCATCATGTGTACGGATGCATACATCATTGCCGTATATTCTCCCCAAAATCTGATGCCAATCCGTTTACGCTCACTCCATCAACCTGTTTGAACTCATATTGATTTCTATGCCCCTGAACTGACCTCAAAAAGAAAAAATTCTGGATTTCCTGAACACAAGCCTTTTTTCCAAACTTGTTCTTCCATAGAAAATCGAACTTTTTTTTATGACATTCCGGCATAACCTTCACACCATAGCCTTTTTCGTGCCCCCCATTTGGCTGCTCACAGGTCAGAAAGCCAAGTAATGAAGCTGGAATCTTGCTTGGAATACCCTATTCCGACGGAATTGCGGAAGGCTGCCAAGAAAGATTCCAGCTTCATAGCTCGCATGGAGCGGTACTTGGTATCTGGCGGAGCGGCCTTACCTTTGCACGGAAAAAGCGTATCGGTGAAGGCATGCCACCAGGATATAAAGAGGGTGAGGTTCTCCATGTGGAAGAACAATAACATGATAGAAAAATCACATCACGCTGAGAGCTGCTTCAGTACCAATATCTTGGTGGGCTTGCTGCCATCAAATTCGTAAATCTCCATTTCTCCCTCCTTGTAACCGACGAAATGCAGTTTTTGAACCCCTTCTCCTTCATCACAGGCAAATAACTCAATCTTCTGAAATCGGCAAGCTAGTAGAATGCATCCCCATCTGTTGGCTATACCTTCCTTTCCCTTGCTTTGTATGATGGCCAGCCCACCCAGTTGCTGCCTGATACCGAAAGAACAAGTCTTTCTTAGATAGAACTCGTCTTCTCGTTCACTCGTTCCTATAATCCTGAAGCCTAATGCCTTCCAGAAATCCAAGCTTTCAGAGTTGGCAGCTAACTCGTAATGAGTCTCTTCTTGATGTGTGATAATCCTTGTCATGAGCGTCTATAATTAGTTGTGAATCAAACATATCATCAGTATATTGTCTGATGAGTCCTATCTTTCTTTTCTGACCTTTGGGAACATAGAGGAGCTTGTTCCTGAAAACAAGAACCTGAATGTCACAAAGATTGGCACCATGCTTCTTCATGATCTTGCCCAGGGTGATACTGTTTATCCAATGGCTCTTTCTATCATCCATCGCTTCCAGTACTTCCTTTTCAAACTTTTCCATGTCCTTTTTCTCCCATAAATGAAGCAACCATTTCAAACTGATACCCCTTACCATGTCAAACAGTACGCATCCATAGCCATGAATCTTGCAATATTCCATCAGGGCATACCATTTGCGTTGTACAGTTTGTGTAGAGAAAAGACGGTAAGGCACCAGCATCACCATCACTACACTTCCATCCTCCAAGACCATCATATAGTCGGGGGTGAATGTAAGCGTGAATTCCTCCTCATATACAATCTCCTCAGGATATTCCACAAACTGCTCAATCCAGCTGCTCTTCTCTGCCATCTTCAAAAACAGTTCCTGCTGCCTATTGTAGAATGGCACCTTTCTATCGAGCTTTTGGGATTCAAATAGCCCGAACTTCATCCAATCTATTCCATCTTCCATGCGTGGATATAGATAGGAAATATCATACGCCCATACAGAACGCAGACTTCTTCTTTCCTCCCCTGTAAGATGTATGCATTTCCCCGGGAAGATGACCGACTCATACATTCTGAGTATGAGATCAGCCGGCTTGCTGTTTGCTCTATTCATATACTCCTTATTATTTTATATACTCCGATTTTCGTCTGCAAATATAGACAGAATAGTTGAAGCCACCAAATCTGATTAAGAGCTGTTAACAGGTACATTTATTGGTAACAGTAAGAAAGAAATAGATAAAGAAAATATATAAAAGAAAGAGAAAAAGAAAGAAAAAATTCAGTTTATTTGACATATTTGCGTTATTTAACTGTTGATTTGTAAAAA
>ERZ809194.902-NODE-902-length-13234-cov-13.281433_pt1 | contig 13234 bp, 9 predicted proteins | sample MGYA00520517_ERZ809194 | MGnify/ENA primary metagenome ERZ809194 (study PRJEB31570, sample SAMEA3213003) | Homo sapiens | biome: human-gut; feature: human gut; material: fecal | place: Sweden | collected 2011 ... | reverse complement strand
GGGAAAGTATTATGTCTGCGGTACGGGAAGACAGACGCTGGTAAAAAATAAAACGTCCAATGATAATTATTATCTGCTGACGTTGGCAGCCATTGCAGAAGAAATCAAGCACCGGAAAGCAGAACGAAAGACAGAGGTAATTCTGGCTGTCGGACTTCCACTTTCAAGTTTTGGAAGAGAGAAACAGGGATTCAGGGAGTATCTGTTGCGGAAAGAGCAGCCAGTGCGATTTTTATATGAAAGTGAGTTATATGAGATAACAATAAAAGATGTGAAACTGTTCCCACAGGGATACTCTGCGCTTGCTCTGCATCCAGAGTATCTGAAGAATGAACCGTCTGTTCTGCTTGTTGATATTGGTGGCTGGACCGTTGACCTTATGAGGCTGGACAATGCTGTTCCGAATGCAGCAACGTGCAGGAGTCTGGAGCTTGGAGTGATCCGATGTATTGATGAGACAGCAGAACAGGTGCGTAGAAATACCGGACTGTCTGTAACAGAAACTCAAATTGAGCGTGTGCTTCGGGGGGAATCTTGCAGTATGGCAGAGGAGGCCAGACGGATCATACAGGAAAGCGGACGGAAATATATAGAAAGAATACTGTCTGCAGTGACAGAATCTGGGTTTGATCTCCGGGCAGTACCAACCGTATTTATGGGTGGAGGCTCCGCAATTTTAAAACGCCACGTGACCGCACAGGACGCGATTTGCCGCCCCGTTTTTATAGAGGACGTCCATGCCAACGCAACAGGGTATGAACGGATTGTAGAGCAGATGTGGGCGAGATGACACGTCCGGTATATTCGTTCCGCCCAAACCTGAAAAATTCAGAACACCAGAGGGCATGGGAGAAATTTCAAAGTGTTCCAGAAGGGCAGAAAAGCCAGTATCTGGTTCAGGCAATTCTGGAAAAAGAGGATCGGAAATGGCTGGAAGAAGTCATTCAAAAGACGATAAAAGAAAGTGTTCGGGAATTAGGAATATGTGGCACTACGGAACAATTGAAAACGAAACCATCATCGGAAGAAATACCAGATCAGATGATGGATTTTCTATCTCAAATGGAAAATTTGTAAAGGGGGTGAGGCCTATGATTGCACGATACATACATTGTTGGATCTGCTAGGGGTAAGGCAAGAAATGCATCGTTATCTTTGGTGGGTATTATGAATAGCTTTCCATGCGGCTTTGGAGTATGTTGTGTGTAGCGAAAGAGAAAGGAGAAAAGTTATGGCAGAGATGAAAAATATCTGCGGAAAGATCCCGATGGACTTACATGAGAAAGTAAGAGAAGAGATTGAACTCACAGAAAGCAGCACACAAAAATTTTTACAACAGGTCATTGAAGAACATTTCAACAGACTGGACGGAAAAGGAGAAATAAGCATGGGAGCAGTAAGAACAGTAGCAGTACAGGTATCAGAGGAATTATTCCAGAGATTAAAAGTAGTCATCGGACAGAAACACATGAAACAGAAAGACTTCTTAATTCAGATTATAGAAGAAGCACTGGAAAAGGCAGAGGCCGAATGGCAAAGCAAAGATCAGCCTGAAGAATCCGAACAGACAACCGAAGAATTAGGAACAGAAGAAACTCAACCGGAAGAAAGAACAGAGCCGGAAGAGGAAAACGAACCAGAAGGGGAAAGCGAACCAGAAGGGGAAAGCGAACCGGAAGGAGAGAGCGAGCCAGAAGGAGAGAGCGAACCGAAAGAGGAAAACGAACCAGAAGGGGAAAGCGAACCGGAAGAGGAAACTGAACCAGAAAGAGAAACTGAGCTGAAAGAAGAAACCAAAGCAGAAGAACCAACAGAATGGTAACCAATTGATACAGAATAACGAAGGGCGGTATGAGAAATCATGCCGCCTGTTTTTATCAGCAAAAAGGAGGTTGATAGCCGCAACCATTCAATTTTTTGATCTCTTTAGCGGAATCGGGGGATTCCGTGAAGGCTTAAGACGGGCAGGAAACTTTGTCTGTGTCGGACATTGTGAGGTGGATACTTATGCGGATAAGAACTACCGATTGCTGTTTGACACAGAAGGGGAGTGGTATTGTAGTGATGCAAGAACAATTGAACCAGAACGAATGCCGGATTTTGATCTGCTCTGTGCAGGATTTCCTTGCCAGGCATTCTCTATCGCCGGAAAGCGAGAAGGATTTGCTGACGCAAGAGGAACTCTCTTTTTTGAAATTGCCCGGATTCTTGAAGCTAAAAGACCCTCGTATTTTATCCTTGAAAATGTTCCCGGTTTGTTATCGCATGACAAAGGCCGGACGTTTTGCACCATCCTCAGTACGCTTTCTGAACTGGGGTACCATGTCGAATGGAAAGTGCTTAACAGCAAGGATTTCGGAGTCCCCCAAGCGAGAAAGCGGGTGTATATTGTCGGATATCTTGATTTCCGATGTGCCGGAAAAGTATTACCTGAACCAGAAACAAATGGAGCAGCTCTTGTTCAAATCCGGGCAGGAAGTCAGGGAAAAAGAGTCTACAGTCCAAAAGGATTAAGCTGTACCCTGACGTCACAAGCTGGAGGGATGGGTGGAAAGACAGGATTATATGATGTGGGTGTTCCAATTAAAGAAAATACAAAGCTCGGCTACAAACTTGCAAGAGAGGGTGACAGCATCGATTTGGGCTATGCGAATCTCAACAGCAGGAGAGGAAGAGTCGGACATCAGATAGCACACACCCTGACCACAGGTATCCAACAGGGAACACTTCATTTTGTAGATTTGTCTCCGCCACCACTGGTAACTGAAGAATGCAGAAGCCTTAATACACGACAATGCGGAATCCACAAATACAAAGGAGAATGTTCCGGCGTATTAAGTGAAGAAGGGGCAAGAGCAGTCCTTACACCAGCCAAAGAAAATGTCCGTCAGAACGGCAGACGCATGAAAGAACCAGAAGAACAGATGTTCACAATTACTGCAACCGATCGTCATGGCATCTTGTATCACGGAAGAATAAGAAGATTAGTTCCAAGGGAATGTCTGCGTTTGCAGGGGTATTATGACTGGCAAATTGATAAGATCATAGACAGCACTTCTGACGCACAGCTTTATAAACAGGCTGGAAACGGGGTAACTGTCAATGTTATCGAGGCAATTGGGAGATTATTACAAAAGGCAGACTCCGAACTCAACACACAGGAAGTGTCTGAGAAAGGAATTCATTAGGCATGATCGGTATAAAAGACCAATACTTTGGCACAGAAATTGAAATGACAGGGATTACCAGACAACGTGCTGCAGAAGTTGTTGCTGAAATGTTTGGAACAGAAGCATATTATGACGGCACTACTTACGGAATCTGGTCAGTGATAGATCTGGAAGGAAAAAAGTGGAAATTTATGTCTGATGGAAGCATTTATACACAACGGAAAGTATACGGTCGAACTGTAGACGCAGGCAGAGAATATTCAACAGAAATGGTATCTCCGAAATTATCCTATGATGAAATGGGAAAGTTACAGGAAGTAGTACGCTGTCTGCGACGGCATGGCGGTTTTGTAAATGAGTCCTGTGGTCAGCATGTTCACATAGATGCATCGAATCATACACCGCAGAGTCTGAAAAATGCGCTGACAATTATGTATGCAAAGGAAGATATCCTGTTCAAAGCACTGAAAGTGCAGGAAAGAAGAGCAAATAGTTATTGTCAGAGGGTGCGACCGGAGGTATTGGAGAAAATCCGAAAAATACCAAATAAATCAATCACTATGGACCGTGTAAGAAATGTCTGGTATGGAGGCAGGGATGGAAGTCATACCCATTATGATCATACTCGTTATTATGCATTAAACCTCCATGCTGTATTTTCCAAAGGAACATTGGAGTGGCGCTGTTTTGAAAGTACCCTTCATGCAGGAAAAGTGAGGGCGAACATTACACTGGCACTTGCGATTTCCGCACAGGCGATCAATCAGAGATCCACTCAGATGAAAAAGACACCGATCTCAGAAAACCCGGCGTTTACATTCCGAACGTTTTTGTTGCGGCTCGGATTAATCGGAGAAGAATATAAAAATGTACGGAAACATCTGCTGGCAAATCTGGAAGGTGATCTGGCATGGAGATACGACAAAAGCACGTATGAGTGCCTGAAGAAAAAACAAAGGACGGAAGACGTCAGATCGAGGTGAGAAAAATAGAAGAGAGATATTATTTTGCATATGGCAGTAACATGAACCTGGGGCAGATGAGATTCCGCTGTCCGGATGCGGAAGTGGTTGGAAATGTCCGGCTGGAAGATTACCGGCTGGCATTTCGTGGCAGAGCTCCGGGAAATGGCGTTGCAACTGTGCTTCCGGAAAAAGGAAGCTGTGTGGATGGAGTTTTATGGAGGATCACAGAAGCTTGTGAAAAGAATCTGGATTTTTATGAAGGATTTCCAAATTTTTATGGGAAAGAAACCATTCAGGTAAAGGATCAGGCTGGAGCTTTAAGGGAAGTATTCGTATACACGATGAACTCCCCTCATAAGGATGTTCCGGCAAGACCATCGAAATTTTATCTGGATGGAATTCTGGAAGGATGTCTGGAAAATGATTTGCCGACAAAGGCAGTGATGGATGCAGTAAAACGCACCAGACAGGAAATGAAAAAAGCAGAAAAGCAATATACAAGATAAATGTTACCGCAGAGGGAGAACCTTCTGCGGTATTTTACTGAACAATGTATTTATTATCAGAAAGGAAACACACATGAAGGTGAAGAATTTAAAAACCAGAATCGCAGCCTTTGGACTGGCTGTCCTGATGGGCGTCAGTACCTTAAGCAGTGCCAATGCGTTCGCTGCCGAGCAGACGGATGTGGGGCAGGAGGTACAGGCATCCGAACAGGCGGTTACGAGTCAGAAAGAACAGGCAGTTACGGCAGACGATATTACGAAAGAGATTTCGGATGAAACATTTGCAGTGGAAACCAGTATGGAAGGAATCCATTATGATGCAGAAAAAGAGGATGTTACGCTTATCAGCATCCAAGATGAAAATGGTGGGGAATACCATCCGGACAAAGCCGGAACTTACATTGCCTCTTACATGGTTGTACCAAAGGATCAGAGTGACAGCTATACCATCAGCCGAAAGGTGATCCTGACGGATACGGAAGGTCAGGCACATGCACAGGACAATGGTGGAGAAAAGCAAAAATCAGATACAAAATCTGAAGATGATTCGGACTCGCCTGTGCAGAACTATACCGATGTAGAGATCGAGGCATCCGGGGAAGAGGCATCTGCACAGGCAATCGAAGAACTCAAAGAAGATATTGAAGAAGGGAATGTCATGGTACTGTCTGCGGCTGAAAGAGCCACAAGCAGCGGTTCAACAGTCACACTGACAAAAGGAAGAACGATCTATTATCCAAGTTATCTTGGAAATTATCTTACTTGTCTGTTTACAGTCAATGGAAAGATCGCATACTGTCTCCAGTCCCAGAAAGCATCCCCACCGAGTGGAAGTTATGTGGCACAGGTATTGGACAGTAACAAGAATCTGCAGAAAGTCCTTTACTATGGCTATGGCGGGGCAGGAGATCTGACAGGAAGTTATCTGTCCGGGAAATCAGAGGATGAAAAGTATGTGTATACGCATATTGCAGCCAGCTACGCTTACGCAGGAGAAGCCGGATTTACCGGATGTAATTATAATGACCTTGTAAATGCAGGGGTTATCGCATATATCAATTATCTGTTCGGACAGGAAGAACCGCCAAAAGGTGAACTGAGCTTTTCAAGCACAAAGCTGAATGCAGTACGGGATGGAAACATCCAGAAAACACCAAATATCACACTGTCTGGAGATCACAGAAACTATGTGACATTGAGTGTACCGGAAAATGTGACTGCACATAATCTTTCTAAAGGAACAAGCGTTACAAATGGAAAAATCCAGATTTATGGTGGAGATACATTCTATCTGTCTGCGGATTTATTACTGACAGGCAGTTATGCTTCCGGCAGCTTATATGGTTCTGTCGGAAAGACATGGAGAACGCTGGTGCTGACAACCGGAGATTCCAAGCAGGATATCGGTGTATTTGAAAGCGAAACAGCAGCTCCGGTAAGTTTCAGTGTACAGTGGCTGAATATGACACGCATTGAGTTGACGAAGAAAGATATCAATACACAGAACCCACTATCTGGAGCAGTTTACGGTATTTACACCGATAAGAAGTGCGAAAATCTGCTAATGACGATGACTGCAACCGGAACAGACGGAAAAGCAGTCAGCGATTATTTTGATGCCGCACTCAAAACTGTGTATGTAAAAGAAGTGACTGCACCGACCGGATATAAACGGAATCAGGAAGTCTATCAAGTGGATGTTGCAGCCGGTAAGACATTGACGGTAACAGCAACGGATGAGAGGGTCACTGGAAAAGTAAAGATTGCAAAGATTGATAAGGAAACATTTGCATTCCAGCCACAGGGAGACGGCGCTCTTCGAGGTGCTGTGTATGGTCTGTATGCCAAAGAAGATATCGTGCATCCGGATGGAACAACAGGAGTTCTGTATAAACAGGACAGCCTGATCGCGCAGGGAGTCATCGGAGATGATGGAACACTGGAGTTTTCAGAATTATACCTTGGAGAAATGTATGTAAAAGAAATCACTCCACCGGAAGGATATACACTGGATACTACAAAATATGAAGTATCCGTAACTTATGAAGGTCAGGATGTTGCAGAAGTGACAAGAGACCTTACGGTAAAAGAGCAGGTAAAGAAACAGGCATTCCAGTTGATCAAAGTCAGTGAAGATGGAGAGCAGACAGAAACAGACCTGGTTGCAGGAGCAGGATTTAAGGTATATCTGATCAGCGACCTGACACAGGTGAAAAATGGGAAACTGAAACCGTCCAATGGGGAAAGCTATACAGCAAGTGATTTCAAGAATTATGACTTCAGCAAAGAGCAGGTTGCAGTTACTTATGAGAACGGAATCGCCGTACCAGTACCGGAACTGATCACTGATACCAAAGGATATGCAGTCAGCCCGGAACTGCCGTATGGAAGTTATGTTGTAGTGGAAAGCACTACCCCGGAGAATCTGAAAACCATTGATCCATTTGTTGTAAATGTGGAAAATGACAGCAGAGAACCAATGCAGTGGAGAGTATTTGATGACCGTCCGTTTGAATTCTTGTTGAAAATTGTAAAGAAGGATGCACAGACTGGAAATACGGTTTTAAAGGCTGGTGCTTCTTATAAGATTTACGATGTGACAAATAAGAAATATGTGGAACAGGTTGTTCAGTATCCGAAGAAAGAAAAGATCAGTGTATTCGAAACAAACGAGGAAGGATATCTGATCACACCGCAGGAACTGAAGTGCTCTACCTATCGAATCGAAGAAGTGAAAGCACCGGAAGGATTTGTAAGACAGGGAAGCGAAGAGTCCCTGTATGATGGAACAACGATTATTTCACCATTAGAGCAGACTACAAAAGGAACATATAAAGAAAATCCACAGAGCGGTATTGTAATTACAGTATCCTCAAACACTGCACATCAGATTGATCCAGATACAGGAGCAGCGATTGTAGAGGTAGAACAGAAAAACGATGAACAGGTAGGAAGCCTGCTCCTGACGAAAAAGGGAGAACTGCTTACCGAAGTAATAGGAGATTCTGTTCTGGAAAAAGTAAAGACGCTTGTGTCAAAGGTAAAAAATGCGGTATCCGGGAAAGAAGAAACCGGTATCTATAAAGATTTTAAATATGAAGAAACCGGAGTAGAAAGTGCCCAGTTTGAAGTATATGCCAAAGATACCATCTATTCACCGGACGGAGCAAAGGACGAAGAAGGAAATCCAGTTGTCCGTTATGAGAAAGATGACCTGGTAGCCAAACTGACTACAGATGAAAATGGAACAGCAGTTATCAATAATCTGCCACTGGGAACGTATTATCTGAAAGAGGTTGTAGCAGGAGAGAATTTTGTCCTGAATACAGAACAGAAAGAATTTACCCTGACAGCAGAGGATGATACACAGGCAGTCGTTTATGAAGGCGTTACCTATAAAAATGAAAGACAGAAAGTTTCCGTATCGGTAGAAAAGAAGGATTCTGTCACAGGAGAAAAGCTGGAAGGTGTTATTTTTGGACTGTATGCTGCGGAAGATATTCTTTCTAATCAGGGAGAGGTTCTCGTAGAGAAAGATACCCTGCTGGAAAAGAAAGCAACAGATACAAAGGGAACACTTACTTTCGACAGTGATCTTCCACATGGAAAATACTATGTCAAAGAGGAAGTCAGAAAAGCCGGATATCTTCCAAATGAAGAAGTATGGAATGTAGATGCAACCTATGAAAATCAGAATCTTGCAAAGATTGAACTGAACAAAGAAGTTGAGAATCAGCCGACAGAAACACGTATTACCAAAACAGATGCAACAACCGGAAATGAGCTGGAAGGAGCAAAACTGCAGGTCATTGATAAAGACGGAACTGTTGTGGAAGAGTGGATTAGTACGAAGGAAGAACATGTCATTTACGGACTGCCGGAAGGAAGTTATACCTTACATGAGGAACTGGCTCCTTATGAAGATGGCTATGTGTCTGCCAGCGATGTGACGTTTGAAGTCAAAGAAGATGGCAGTGTGACAAAGGTTGAGATGAAAGATGAATATTCCAAAGTGGAAATTTCAAAAACAGACCTAACAACCGGAAAAGAACTGGAAGGGGCAAAGCTTCAGATCATCCGCAAAGATGGAACTGTTTTGGAAGAGTGGATTACGGATGGAAAGCCACATTCCGTTGCAAAGCTCCCGGTCAATGAAGAACTTACTCTGCGTGAGATCACAGCGCCGGATGGTTACGAGATTGCGGAAGATGTTACATTCACATTGAAAGATACAATGGAAGTCCAGAAAGTAGAAATGAAAGATGCCAGAACACCGGAGAAAACAACAGAAAAAACAAATGCACCAAAAACAGGTGATAACCAGAAAGTATGGCCGTTTGTTCTGCTTGCACTGGCATCTGCCGGAACAGCTACAGGAGTGACTGTATACCGCAGAAAGAAGTCAAAAATGACAGACAACAAAGAAGAAACAGAAGTAAAATAAAATAAAAATTACAGGATAAACCAATCTGACAGGGCAGGAGATGTTCATAAGGCAGCGCCTGCCCTGTCTGTAGATAAGGAGAAGAAAGATGAGACGTTTTTATACAGCAGAATCAGTAACAGAAGGACACCCGGATAAAGTATGCGATCAGATAGCAGATGCAATCTTAGATGAATGTCTGCGTTACGATCCATCTTCGAGAGTGGCGTGTGAAGTCCTTGCTACAAGAGGAAATGTGTTTGTAGCAGGAGAAATCACCAGCGGATATGAACCACCAGTGTTTGATGTGATCCGAAAAGTTTTAGAAGAGTGTGGATATTGTACAGATGGGATAGAAATGGATACGTTTGTACACCAGCAGAGTCCAGATATTGCGAAAGCAGTGAGTGTGTCGAAAGAATTTCGGGATAATATCGGCGCAAAATTAAGAGATAGAAGCAGGGGAGCTGGAGATCAGGGTGTTATGGTCGGATATGCGTGTGATGATACTCCGCAGCTTATGCCAATGCCGACTGTTCTGGCACACCGGATCACACGTGAACTTTCGGCTTGCAGAAGAAGCGGATATATCAAAGATATCTTTTCGGATGGAAAAGCACAGGTAACCGTAGAATATGAAGATGGAAAACCAGTGAGACTGGAAAGTGTTGTTGTTTCCTGCCAGCATGGTGCAGAAAAGAACCTGAAGAAGTTAGATGCCGAGATCAGAGAGAAAGTGCTTCGCTCAGCACTCAGATTACTGCCGCCGGATGAGGATACGAAGATTCTGATCAATCCGTCAGGAAAATTTGTGTGCGGAGGATTTGATGCAGATACCGGACTGACCGGAAGAAAGCTGATGGTGGATACTTATGGCAGTATGGTTCCGCATGGCGGCGGTGCATTTTCGGGAAAAGACTGTTCGAAAGTAGACCGTTCGGCAGCTTATATGGCAAGGTATATCGCCAAAAATATAGTAGCTGCTGAGTTTGCAAGCAAGTGTCAGGTGTCTTTGGCTTATGCAATCGGAGTAGCAGAGCCGGTTATGATTGAGGTAGACACCTTTGGTACAGGAAAAGTGTGTGCGGATGATTGTCTGGCGGCAGCAATCCCACTGGTGTTTGGAGTGACACCCGTTCAGATCATGGAATCCCTTCGACTGAATCGTCCGATTTTCCGTCAGACGGCAGTTTTTGGTCATTTTGGAAGAAAGGAGTTTCCTTGGGAGCGGACGGATAAGGTACTGGCTCTTCAGGACGCAATTCTGTAATGCCCTGGGTAACGGAAGAAGAGATTCAGGCAGCAAAAAATATGACTGCGTATGAGTATTTGCGAACGCATCAGGCACAGCGACTGCAAAAGACAAGGACCAGAAATGAATGGCAGTTGACGGATCATGACAGTTTTAAAATCAATGAACTGTCCAGCAAATGGCATTGGAAATCTAGAGATATCGGTGGCGTGTCCGCACTGCGGTTCCTGATTGAAGTAGATGGAATGAAATTTACAGATGCCGTAAAACTGTTGTGCGAAGAGAGTCCGTCTTTTATTCCGACACAGGCTGTGGAAAGGGAAAAACTGCCATTTAAGTTGCCGGAGAGGTATTGTAATTGCAGACGAATCAGGGCTTATTTAAACCACAGAGGAATCAGCGATGAAGTGATCACATATTGTATTTCACATGAAATCCTTTATGAAAGTGTCCCGTACCATAACGCTGTTTTTGTTGGGAAAGATGAATCCAGAAAAGCAAGATATGCATTCCTGCGAGGAATCTATGAAAAAAACGGGAAGGGATTCAAGATGGAGCAGACCGGGAGTGAAAAAAAGTACAGCTTTTGCATTCCACCTGAAAGAGAAACAAAGCGAGTTGCCGTATATGAAGCGTGTATTGATGCATTGGCACACATGACACTGGAAGAGGGAAATAGGGATAAATATCGTCTTTCCCTTGGGGGAATCGCTGCTCCGAAAGAAAACGCACAGATACAGAGTGAACGTTTTAAAAAGCCGCCGGACGCACTGGAAGAATTTCTGAAGAATCATCCGGAAATCAAAGAAATTGAAATCTGTACCGATAATGACTTTGCAGGGAGATGGGCGAAAGAACAGATGAAAAAGCATTACGAGGGAACGTATCAGATTATTTGCAATCTGCCGGAAAAAGAAGGGGCAGATTATGCAGACCTTGCGAAAGAAAAAAAGCAGGCAAATAAATGCAGGGACAGACCATTAGAAAGAAGGTGATAGAGAATGGAAGAAAAAGGAACGATACACATACATCTGTTGACAGAGCTGACTGGAAATCTTTATTCAGAAGAATCCGAATGGGAAGAAGATTGGTCGGAGAGTGATGAATATGGAATGCCGTTAGATGGAACAGAACTTGCCGATTATGAAGAAGTCATCCGAGAAGAACTGAAACGCTATGGGGAAGATGATCTCATGCAGTATTTTGATGGAAGTGAGTCCATTCAGGGAAAGATACAAAGTGCAGTTGTTACGATAGAAAACAAAGACGGAATCCTGTACGGATGTACCAAACTGGAATTAAATGAACTTTTAAGTCAGGAAGAACTACAGGAATTCACTGAATACATTACAGGACAGTACAGTGACGGTTGGGGTGAAGGATTTGAGCAGAGGGATATCAAGGTAGATGGAGGAACGCTGAATGTGCATTTTTGGCATCCTGATATAGAACAGCCGAAAATGTATGAGAAGAAAACAGAGCAGATTCCGGCAAAGCCTGAGAAACAACGTCCCAAGTTACAGCTCCTTGGACATAATGGGAATATTTTTTCCATTATGGGCGATGCCTCAACTATTTTGAAAAAGAATAAACAGACAGCAGAAGCAAAAGAAATGTGTAAAAGGGTATTGGAAAGTGGGGACTATTACAAAGCACTTTTGATTATCAGTGAATATGTGGAAACCGAGTTGAGTCCACCACCAAAAGAAAATAAAAAGACAAAGAAGAAAAATCAGCCGGAACGCTGAGAAAAGAAAGGATGATGCCTATGACAAATGGCCTGAGTTTGGAAGAACTTATGAAAGAGGGAACATACCCAGAGGAATATGCCGAAGGGGAAAACTGGAGAATATTACATGGAGATACATTAAAACTGGTCAAAGCATTCCAGCCGGGAATCTTTGATGCAGTCATTACCGATCCACCGTATGCGTCCGGTGGAACAAAGCAGAATGAAAGAAATCGTACTACAAACCAGAAATACAGCAGTATGAGTGCTGCAAATGCACTTCCGGATTTTGATGGGGACAATAAAGATCAGAGATCATGGACTCACTGGATGGCCGAGTGGCTTTACGATGTGCGGAAAGCCTGCAAGAAAGGAGCTCCGATCTGTCTGTTCATTGACTGGCGTCAGTATCCATCGATTACCGATGCATTGCAGTGGGCAGGATGGATTTGGCGAGGAACAGCGGTGTGGGATAAGGGAAACTCCCGTCCGCAGAAAGGCCGTTTCCGCCAGCAGGCTGAATACATTGTGTGGGGCAGTAACGGACCGATGCCAATCAACCGTCCAGTATCTTGTCTGCCGGGCGTCTTCCGATATGGAAATCCGCAGAACCGGATTCATGTGACAGAGAAGCCGTTGCAGCTTATGAAAGATGTCATCCAGATTTGCGAACCGGGAGGTCTGATCCTGGACCCGTTTGCCGGGGCAGGAACGACTGTCCTTGCAGCGGTTATGACAGGTTATCGTGCAGTGGGAATTGAGGTAACAGATGCCTACTACAAACTGGGAAGTGACAGAGTGAAAATTGCATTAGAAGCAGAGCAGAAAGAGGATGAAAAGTAGCCGGGATGTCCAATTGGACATCTTGTTTTTTATAGAGAAAATCAGTGGCATCCAACTGGATGCAGGAAGGAGATGGAGCGTATGGAACAGGCGCTGGCTTATGTGTGCTGTTCAGCAGAAGAAAGCCGGGTAAAAGTGCAGAAATATTGCAGAAAAATCTATGAACTTGGGTATGTACCAATCTGTCCGAGATTTGTATTCTCACCATTCTTGGAAGAGTCCGATGCAGAAGATATGCAGGGATATGGAAGAATGTCCCATATTCTTTTGCGGAGATGCCGGATGGTAGTTGTATGTGGGAAAGAAGTGACAGGAACAATGAATACCGAAATCAGTATGGCAGACA
>ERZ809194.897-NODE-897-length-13297-cov-3.088355_pt1 | contig 13297 bp, 8 predicted proteins | sample MGYA00520517_ERZ809194 | MGnify/ENA primary metagenome ERZ809194 (study PRJEB31570, sample SAMEA3213003) | Homo sapiens | biome: human-gut; feature: human gut; material: fecal | place: Sweden | collected 2011 ... | reverse complement strand
AGTTGACTGAAGTAGTTTTTCATATCTAGTCCTGAATGCTTTATCTGTTGTGTGACACTTTTGTCACCTGAAATGGCTGACAAGCCGTTTTGCCAATCGCCTGTGAAAGAAAAGTTTTCGCGTGTGTAACGGTTGTCGGCATTATTTTCGTAATTCAGTTCACCGTTCAGACAGTCTGTGAGCAGTCGGTAGTTCTGATTGTGGAGTGTGCGGACGGTGTCTTGAGCGAAATAGTAAGTCTCGTCACTGCCTTGTTGCTGGGTAGTACGGTCGTGGGTGTAATTGAAGAGCAGGCGCAGCTGCTTGTCTTCCGTCAGTCGGTAAAGTCGGTTGGCAGAGGTCGTATGGGTGTCGTTGAACAACAACCGTTGGCGGGATAGAGGCATTGTGATGCCGGGTAGTGGAAGAAAGGAGGGAGCTCCATCGTCTGTGATACGATCAAAACTGTTGCCTGCCGCCAACACTTCTTGTTCGGACTGCATATCGCGTCCTGTGTTGTTGGTCTTGTAATTATAAATAGTCTGCTGTTTACGATTCGGTTGCAGGGCGCTGAGTGAGGCATCGTATAGTACCTCTTCGCCGTACCCCCCGCTTCCGTTGGCTGTATAAATCCATTGCGAGCGCGCTTCCGGTTTCAACTTCAGATTGAGTGCAACGTCATCTGTAAAGGTCTTTCCCCGCAAGGACTTGATGGGCTGGTGTCCTTCTATCACTTCGGCAGACTGCACGGCATCTGCTTTCAAATTATTGTTTATCTGATTATAACGTCCTCCACTCACGTCCATTCCTTCGACATAGAAATTGCTGATTTCCTTTCCGTTATACTTGATGGTTCCGTTCTCTTCGACATTGATGCCGGGCAGTTTTTTAAGTACATCGCCTACGTTTCGGTCTTGAGAAGAGGTAAAGCGTGTGAGGTCATATTTCAGCGTATCCTGTCGGCCCCATATACGCCCGGGGCGGATTTGAACCTCTTTCAGCAAAATGGTTTCGGGTTCGAGCGCTATCTCCATCGGGTGAGTTGGGTCGATGGGCAGGAGTACTTTTTTGTAGCCCATATAGAGCACACCCAGCTTGACACTTTGGGGCGACGAAACCGTAAGGCGGAATCGTCCGTCGGTATCCGTCAAGGTATAATTGATGACCGTTGCATCGGCAGTATGTTGAATGATGACAGTAGCCGATTCGAGAGGTTGGCGGGTTTCCTTATCGGTCACCCGCCCCTCAATCGTGTTTTGTGCGTTTGTGTCGATGTTGCACATCAGTGCCAGCATAGAGAGAATGATTGCTGTTTTCATGGTGGAGCGCATGTGTTGGAATTTTATTTATCGGGGAGTTCTATCGGATTGTAAGGTATCGTGTAATTCTTGATTGGATTTCCATGTTCATCCTTGACAGTGACTTTCACGTTGGGAGCTGTGCTGGCAACATATCCCACCGGGTCTTTGAAGTAACGTTCGTAGATTTTATCCAAATCTTTGCGACTTATGGATTCATAGCCTTTGGCATTGAAAAGAAGCGGTTTGGACTCTTTGAACTGTTGCAGGCCGGTGCAGAGAAACGAATAATGTCCCCGGCTGTCCTCTGCTTTGAGAATCAGTCCCGGTAGTCCGCACAGTTTCCAAGGGCCTTCACTGACGGGGATTTCCGTCGTGTACCATGCCGTGTAGTTGCGCCCGCGGAAACGGCAGGAGGCTTTCTGGCACCGATAAGTCAGGATAGTGGCAGTATCGGGCAGGAGAGTCCATTGCGGCTTGTCGTTTTTTTCCTCGCAGCGGAAGTTGGTAGTCACGATACGGTCGAGCGTTGTTACTTTTCCGGCAGGATGGTTTTTGTAGATACGATAGGTGATGCGGGCATTGCCGTATGCGGAGGTATGTTCGGCCATGAGTTCCTGAGACACGTTGTTCTTCACGTCCTCCATAAGGACAGAGTCGCGGAGATAGGTGGTATAGCCGTAAAAAAGAGATGATTTCTTTCCCACTTCAAGCATCATGGTTTCCGAATTGGGTTTGCTGTCTGACCGGGTGGTGTCTTCAAGCATTTTCAATTCATACTGGGCGCGGAAGACAAGTTCGTCTATCGGTTCGCTCTTCTTGATATTGTCACCGGTGACGACTGTGATTTGTGCAACGGCAGCCGTGGCACAGACTCCGAAAACTAGCATCAGAGTCAGGATTTTCTTGTTCAGTTTCATCATATTACAAAAGTTTGAGGTTTATGATTCTCATGCTGCAAAGCTATCCTTTTCCTTTCTTTTGGCAGGTCGGAAGTTATTACTGAAATATTACGCAGTCTAAAAAAACTCCTCGCGTACATTGTACATCCGCCGATACCGTTTACCTTTGCCGAAAAGAAAAGAATATGGAAAAGCAAATAAAAACGGTCTGGATACTTACCATTATCACGGCTTTGCTGATTATAGGCGGACAGGCATACTGGCTTTACAATCAATATGGATATTCGGCGGACGAACACATGCGTAATCTTCATGCAGAAATTCTGAAACTGGAGAATGCCGAGTTTGAGGCACGTTACAAGCAGCGTACCGTCAATACTCCGATGACTTTGAGTTACAGCATCGAAATGCCCGACTTGACCAACAGTAAAGGAAATTCACGGTGTGTCATTACCCTTTACGAGAAATTTACGCAGAGTCAGGGTGATTCGCTGGCGGCGGGAGCTGTTGATGCCTTTAAGGAAAAAGAGATACGTCGCGATACATTCAGTGTGCCGACCTACAATATTCCCAGCGAACTTATTTTTGAGGCGACGAGCCGTTTCTCTACAGAACTGAGCTTTCCTCTCACCGTTACAAGGCTCGATTCTCTTTTTGAAGCCAATCATATCACGGCTACCGATATACGGCAGGTGAACATTGATTCCACCCTGTGGCGCGGCACTTACCATTCGCTGGAGAACTTGTTTCCTCCTCGTATGCTTGTTACTTATCCTTACAATCCCTTGGTGAAGCAGGCAATGACGGCTATTGTTACCGTACCTGTCAATCCGTTACTTAAGCAAATGATGTGGCAACTCACCGGAAGCATCTTGCTGGTGCTGGTGCTCGTCTGCTGCCTTGTCTACCAAATCAAGACGATACTGAAACAGCGGAAGATAGATGAAATGAGGAAGAGTTTTGTGAACACGATGATACATGAGTTGAAACGTCCTGTGCAGACACTGAAAATGTGTGTTGCCTTCCTCAACAATAAATCCATGCGCACAGATGAGGCCGCTATGGACGAAGTGCTGAAGGACTCCATGTTTGAGATTGACAACCTGTCTGCTTATCTGGCGAAAGTAAGAGATATGACGCGTGCCGATTATGAACATACACCACTCAATATCCGTACTTTCGATGTGTGTGAAACGATACAAAAGCTGATTCGTCTCTGCAACATTCCCGCAGGAAAGAATGTCGTGATTACTCCGCATTTTGACATGACCACTCAGCTGGTTACGGCAGACCCCGTACATTTGGCAAACATCATCAGCAATCTGTTGGAGAATGCCATTAAATATTCGGGCAGTGAGGTCGCTATCAGCATTTCGTGCACCTTGCAGGCACACACACTGACCCTTGCCATATCCGACAATGGAATAGGTATCCCTGCTTCGGAGCAGAGTAAAATATTTGATAAATTCTATCGCGGGAATAATATTCCCGACCGTAATATTCCGGGTATCGGACTGGGCTTGAGCTATGTCAGACTGCTGACCGAAGCTCACCACGGAACGATAACCCTGACCAGCCAACCGGGGAAAGGCACTACTTTTGTGCTTTGCTTTCCTCAATAACTACTGTTTCACCCCATAACCCTGACACTAATGAAAGCATTAAAAATACTTTTTGCCGATGACGACTTGAAATACTCCATGCTCCTGAAACGTTTTCTAGAAGCCGAAGGGTATGAAGTGACATATGCCGGAAACGGTCGCATCGCTCTTGAACAGTTTCCTGCCGTGAAGCCCGACCTTGTTTTGCTGGATATCAATATGCCCGAACTGAACGGTTTTGAAGTGGCTGAACACATTCGTGCCCTAGACCGTAATGTGTTGCTTTTTTTTCTTTCCGACCGCAGTGATAAAGCTGACCGACTGAAAGGATTCGACCTTCGTGCCAATGATTACCTCGCCAAGCCGTTCTATCCTGAGGAACTGCTTGCCCGCATCCGCGAGCGTTTTCAGTGCGGCGATGATGTGGTGCAGACGGAAATGTATAGTTTCGGGAATACAGTGTTTAATTATACTACTAACGAAATACGCACCGGCAATAACAAGACTCTTATCACTTCGCGTCAGGCAGAGATACTCCGGATGCTTGCCAAAAACGTGAATGTATCTGTCGACCGTGACAGTCTGCTTAACAAAGTATGGGGTGCATCCTCGTATGCCAACTCTCTTGCGTTGAACGTGCAGATTAGTTATCTGCGGAGGGCACTTCGCAATGACAATACAGTCAAGATAGACTCACTGATGAGAAAAGGTTATATGTTGCGCGAAGACTCCTGAAAATAATCCTTCCATATTCGTTTTGTCATATCATGAAACATCCTTACCTTTACCCGAAAATAAACATCTAAGTAAAAAAAAGAATAAAATGGAAACAATATCTAATTCTGTCCTTACCGTCGGTGTCAGTGAGCACGGAGCTGAATTACAAAGTATTCAGAAAAATGGAAAAGAATACTTGTGGCAGGGAGACACCCGTTTTTGGGGACGCCGTTCACCTGTTCTCTTTCCCATCGTGGGGCGTGTGTGGGAAGACACTTACCGCTATGCGGGCAATTCTTACCGGATAGGGCAGCACGGCTTTGCCCGTGATATGGATTTCAAAGTGACATACAAAGGAGAGGACGGAATAGTTTACTGGTTGGAGTCGACTCCGGAAACGCTTGGAAAATATCCTTTTCCCTTCCGTTTGATGATTGGCTACCTGCTGGAAGGCAATCGGATTACAGTCAAATGGCGTGTAGAGAACCTTGGGCAGTTGGATATGTATTTCCAAATCGGTGCTCATCCTGCCTTTAACTTCCCCGGATTTGATGCATCGGTAGACGAACGTGGATTCTTTGCTTTCGACAGTAAAGAGGAACTGCGGTATATCGTTCCGGTGGAGAAGGGGTGCGTGTCACCGGAGCTTCATACATTGGAACGGGATGTGGACGGACTGATGAAAATAGATACACATACGTTTGACTGTGATACATATATCTTTCAGGATGCGCAACTCAAGAAAGTGACCTTGCTGGACAGGAAGAAGCAACCTCATATCAGTCTGGAGTTTGACACTCCGCTAGTGGCGTTGTGGTCGCCTGCCAAAGCTCATCCTGATTGTCCGTTTGTCTGCATTGAACCGTGGTATGGTCGTTGTGATGCCGTCGGGTTTGACGGAGAGCTGAAAGACAGGGAATGGATTCAGAAATTGGGAAGCAAAGAGGTGTTTGATGTGAGTTACAGCATCATTATAGAGAAGTAGCCGGAATAATTACCATGATAATAGTGTGTGGGTGTGTCAAAACGTGGATAATGCTGTCGTTTCGTTCGTAGGGGCGAGGTTCGCTCGCCCGAAAACAGTTTGCTTTGTGTCTTCGGGCAGGCAAACCCTGTCCCTACGACTGACGATGGGATAGATCGGTTTAGTTTTGACACACTCCCACAGTTTTAATCTGGCATCTGTAAATTTACTTACTTAACTCTTCCAATATTTGATGCCGGATGTTGCGGAAATGGTCGCTCTCGGTATCATACAGTGTCCAGTGGAATACAACCAGCCGGCAGAGTTCCCGTGCCAGTTCGGGATTCTTCTTTTCCAACATTTTCAGAAGCGTATAGTCGGCAATACCGTCGCGCATAGCTTCCAGACGGATGGAACCATACAGTTTTCCGTTGTTAGGGTAGACTATCCAGCTGTCTCCTCCGGGTAGTGTATTGCCTCCTTCCTCATTCATGCGGGTTGTTTCCTTGTAAGGATCATTGCCGGTAAACCATTGGTTGAATCCCCAATGCAGATACCCTGTTGCCCCATATTTGAAGTTGAGCCAGTGAATGAGGCGGGTCTTGATGAGCGGTTGCTCCAAGAAACGGTTGGCAAAGTCGCCTTGAGGAGCAAGGCAGGTGTAGAACCACGTTTCGTCTCCCTGTTTTTGTCTTTCGCGATAGAAGTCATATCCCTCCTTGTAGAAGTTGAGTTGCGGCACCCAGATGTCGAGAATATTCTCAAGATCATGAGTATGGCAAGCTTCTATGATTTTGATGTCCGGACACTGCTGTTTCACAAATCGGGCGATAGCTACATAACTTTTTATATTGTCGCTTGTAGGCTCATCGGCAATGTGTTGTGCATACAGTACTTCCGGATATGCTTCTTTCAGATGGGCGGCAAGCGAGGGAATAAACTGGCGATAGAAGTTGACAGCCTGTTCCGATTCCATAGGATATTGCACCAATTTCTTCTTGCCGTTCTCATACCGAGGGACATAGGGTGCGAATTGGCTGCTCCAGTCTCCCGTACGTCCGGCGATATGTCCGCCTTCGAGCATTTTCAATACACCGGCCCGGTGGAAGATGTCTATCATTTTGTCGAATCGCGAGTAGTCGAAAGTATAGGTTCCGTCTTTTTCTTCAAACTCGATATGTTCCAGCGGTGAGAGCAGGATAACGTTGGAATAGCATTCTTTCATTTTGTCGGCCAGTTCTTGTACCATTTCCCAGTAAACGTCCGAGTAAGGTTCCACCTCTTTCCCGCCATTGAATATTTTCATTTTGTCGGGTGATGTGCCAAACCAATTGGTTACCCATAAATCCGGTTGGGGCATTACGATGGGGTAAACTTTTACGCTGATTTCTTTTTTCAACTCAAAGGTTTGGTTGCCCATTTTTCCTTTGAGGCTGAATGTGGCTTTATAGGTTCCGGCTTCCGCATTGGTGGGAACGGGAACGGAAATCCAGATGGGTTGCGCCACATCACGTGTCACGGATTGTCCGTTTTGCTCGATAATGGGGTCGGGATAGTAGTGTGAGAGAGAGGTGATGGCGTCTTTGGCACGGTCGGGTGTCTGCCGGCCCACCCGCACATAATCTACAAAACCCGTACGCGGGCTACTTTGTAACTGTGTTCCTTTTTCGTTGGTGAACGCCGTGACCTGTGCCGACAATTCCTTCAATGGCAGTGCGGCTCTCACTGCAAACTGGAAGGTGGCGTGCTCGCCTGCAGCCACTTCTTCTGTCTCGTTATACTCTGGGAAGAAGTTTGATTCTCTGAATACTTTCAGAAAGGGGTCTACTTGTGTAAATGTAATCCGATCTTCTGTGGTAGGTGTTCCACAGGCGGAAATGATAAATAAAAGGCAAATTAAATAAAGGTTTTTCATAAATCGATACTATTTAAATGATTATAATATTTTGTTTGCTGTTATCAGTTTCCCATTGGCGGATATGCCCTGTATCACCATTAACAGGGGGGCTTGCGGAGGAGCCGTAAAGATAATATCTGCTTTTCCCTTTTTTATCTTTATGTCGGGTTGCCAATAGACCGTTCTTCTTCTCATCTCTTTTTCTGTCCTCTCCGTTGAATCCGATTTTTTTAAGGTAAATGAGTCGGTCTTTGAAAAAGAATAAAGAAAAGGGTATTCTCTCGAACCCCCTTTCCCATCACAGTTATGTTAAGACGATTATTCTGTTTTCAGAATGATTATCATTAACATTTTCTTATCGTTATACCTATTTACCAACTTATTCCAATGCACGTCCGGCTGTCATAGGCCAATATGGATTTTGATACATGGTTGAAGTTTTGACATCATTGGGGTCACTGGCGCTCAATGTGAAGTCTTGTACACCGAAAGGTTCCAGATAGAATGCCTTTTTCCATGTATATCCGTTGAACAATTGGTTGTTTATTTCGGTACGTCCCATTGGGCGGACATACTTGCTGACAGAAGCGGCTGAAATGTTAGCATTACTTGTTCCATCGGCTATCAAAGTTGATTTGCCGGTGGCATCTACATATTTTTTGTAAGCTTCGTCCCATAAGTTCATACCTTCCAGCATATAGTGTCCGGTAATGGCAGGATCCCATGAACGCCATCTTTTCAGGTCGTCCCAACGCATACCTTCCGAGATAAATTCGCAACGGCGTTCGCGACGGATGTTGTAGAGTGTTGCGTCTACTTTTTGGTCGCCGGAGAAGACTGCCAAATCACCATATACGGTACCGCTCACTACATTAGCTTCTTTGTCTAAGTTGGTGTTGGCTATGGTCAGTTCATAATCTTCGCTCACACCTGCACGGCGGCGGATAGCTTTCCAATAACCGGCGGCATCATTATCCAATGAACCGTTCTTTTCGTAGCATGCTTCGATATAGTTCAGGTAGGCTTCGGCAGCACGGAACACTACGGCTCCTGTCGTACAGATGATGGTATTACTCTTGTACTGGTCGTAATCATAGTTGTAGTATTTACGAGGACGGTATCCTGTAAAGTCTTGCAATTCTACGCTGCTTGTTACCAATGGAATGGTATCCAGAATCACAACTTCATTATTTTTGGCAACAGCAGGGTCGGCAGGATCGGAACGAACAATGTCTTCTTCACCGAATACAAAGAGTTGCAGACGTTCGTCACGTCCTTCTTTTTCCATTGATACGCTCAGGTCGCCTTTGTAACCCGAACCGTCGGCATAGTAGGGAAGTCCGTTTTTCATCAGGAAAGAAGTGATGTAGCTGCGTGAAAGTCCCAATTGGTCACCACCGGCAGATAGGATGTAAGCTGCATCGTGGGTATAACCGATGCTCAGGTTATATTGTTTCCAAAGCAATACTTCGGAAATGCTGCTTAAATCTTCTTGGCTGAACATATCGAAGTAGGGATTCCATCCGCTGGTTTGTCCCAAAACGGGATTCATCTGATGAGAGTTGCCTGTCAGTGTGCAATGGTCGGCAACGGCTTTGGCAGCACTCATGGCTTCAGTCAGGAAAAAGTTTATTTCTCCTGCAATGTCGAATGTTTTTCCCTGATTGTATTCCATGTCTTTTCCCGGCCATGTATCATCGCCCGGAACACGTCCGGTGCCTTTGTGATATTTTTCGAAGGTGGCTTCAAACAAGGCCACACGTGACTTGAGTAGCTGTGCAGTTTGTTTGTTGATGCGTTGGTTGTTCTGGAAACTTTGGTCTTTCAGGCGTGAGATGGCTGTATCAAGGTCTTTCAGGATGAAGCGTGCCACTTCATTACGCGGAGCACGCTGACTCAGTTCCTTCAGGATGGCTTGATCGTCGGGTAGCACTTCGTCGATAATGGGAAAATCGCCATAGCGGACCAATGCCTGATAGTATGCCAATGCACGGAAGAAATAAGCTTCGCCGATGTAGTGGCTCAGAATAGACTTGTCACCTTGTATGCTTCCCGCTTCTTCTTTTGGTAGAATTTGCTCAAGAAGCCAGTTCCATACACGGGCACGGGAAGTGTAAGTTTGAAAGTTCTTTCCCGAAGGTACTTGTTTTTCTCCTGCAAAATAGTCCAAGTCACCTGTTTGTGAAAACAGGTTGTCGGTATTATTGTCATTGAGTGTCATACCGCTGCGCCAGTTCTTGTCATGGTAAAGAGACTGCTGGCGAGAGTTTTGCAGATAAGAGTAGTAGTTGATAACGTATGCACCCACTTGATCTACGGTAGTGAAATAGGCTTCGGGGGTTACATTGGTTATCGGCTCACGATCCAAAAAGTCATTGCAGGAAGCCAATGTGGATGCTCCCAGACCGATAAGTGAGCAGATGTAGATATGTTTTAAACTTAATTTCATATTCGTATTTTTTTAGAAGTTAACATTTACACCGACAGATAAGGTTCTTTGCAACGGATATAGTTTACCCGGTCCCCAGTCGCCGCCCAATGTTTCGGGGTCGAATATGGAGCTGATACCTGTCCAAGTGAGCAGATTGTCACCGGAAACATAGAAACGTACAGATTCCATGGCAGCCTTTTTAGTCCAGCTTTTGGGTAAAGTATAACCTACTTGTACATTCTTTACGCGCAGGTATGCTGCATTCTGTAAATATCCGCTTTGAACTTCCTGATTCTTCTTGATATTTCCGAAGTATGGTTTCGGATAATAAGCATTGGTGTGTTCGGGTGTCCAATAATCCAAGTGCTCGGTGAAGCAAGCTGACTGCCATTCGTCACCGCTGGCTCCCCAGAAGTACGGACCGTCCAGCCAATAATCACGTTTCATGGTACCTTGCAGGAAGATAGAGAAGTCTAATCCTCTCCACGAGCCATCTACTGTGAAACCGAAATTGTAACGTGCATAACTGTTACCGATGATTTTCAGGTCGCCATGGTCGTTAAGGGTTTTGGAACCGGAAGTCACTTCTCCGTCTCCGTTCAAGTCGGCATACATAATGTCGCCGGCGCCCCAATTTGAACCCCAGTTGGGTTTGTTGTTGGCTAAATGGGCATTCATCTCTTCTTGAGTCTGTGCGATACCTACTGTGGTGTATCCCCAGATGGTTCCGTCCAGCTTGTTGTTGTACCAACTGTAGATATCACCGCTTTCATTCGGATATTTCAGTACCTTACGTTGTCCGTCGGCCAAAGTGAAGCGTACTCCGTAGTTGAAGTCTTCGATACGGTCTCTCCATGATAATTCCATTTCCCAACCATAAGATTTCATGTCGGCATTGTTTATTTTCGGAGCAGATGCACCCAAAATACCGGGAAGGGTGGGAGCGGGACCTACCATGTCGTAAGTATAGCGTTGGTAGTAGTCAAATGAACCGGTCAGTCGGTTATCAAAAAGTCCGAAGTCTACACCGACGTTCCATGATTCTACGGTTTCCCATGTCAGTACACTGCTGACAATGCCCGGAAGTCCGGCTGTGTTTTGGCGTACTCCATTGATCAGCCATCCCGAGTTGGTGGTTCCGGTAGGCATACTTTGGAAGAATGGATACCAGGCTTCGGTTTCATTGTTTCCTAATTGACCCCATGAGCCTCTCAGCTTCAGAGTACCAATTATGTTTGACAGCGGCTTGAAGAACTCTTCACGTGAAATGTTCCATCCTACAGAGAACGATGGAAACAGTCCCCAGCGCTTGTCACCGATGAAGCGTGAAGAACCATCGTAGCGAAGGTTGGCTTCCAACAAATAGCGTTCTTTGTAATTGTAGTTGATACGTCCGAAGAAACCGGCAATGGCCAGTTCGGATGCACTGTTGTAAGCGTTTTTATTATCCTGTGTGGTATTCAGTTCAGGCACGCTGGGAGTGATAAGGTCTGTACCGAAGCCGGTCAGACCGCCTTTCTTGTAAAGCTCGGCATTGAAACCTGCCATTACTTTAAAATAATGGTCGCCTATGGTCTTTGAATAATCACTGAAAATATTGGTTGAGAAGTAGTCTTCGCTGGCACGATAGTCTTGTACTTCCGAATAACCGGCAGCGCCTCCGTTCCAAGACAACGGATACGGGTTGTTGTCGGTATCATAACCGTAGATGGGCAGTACAGCCCAATGGTATTTTTCATTGTATTGGCGCAAGCTGCCTTCTACATTGATGTGCCAGTCCTTGATAGGTTCGAATACAAATTGAATCTGATTGGTTATCCAGTTCTTTTCACTGGTTTGTTTTCCACCCTCTTCCATTTGTATAATTTCCATATCGGCAGACCAGTGTCCGTTGGGATCGACAACCGGACAAGTCGGCCAGCGGCGTGCGATATTGTGGAAGAACAGTCCTGTCATATAAGTCGGACGGTCATAGTTTTCGCGTGTCCATTTGTTGTTATAGTTCATGGTAACCCAATCGGCAAGTTTCACCGAAATCTTTCCATTCAGTGTATAACGCTGGAACTTGTCGCTACCATGACGTAACAGACCTTTTTGGTCAAGGAAGCTGCCACTTAACAAATAGGTAATCTTTTCATTACCACCATTGATGCTTAAATTATGTTCTTGTGAAGGTACCCAACTTTCATAGAATTCATCAAACCAGTTGGTATTGGCAAATGCGCCTCCATAGTTCTGCCAACGTCCGTTGCTACCGGCTACCGTACCGTAATACTCCGGTTTGGTGGGGTCGGTGTAACCTCCGCTCATGTATGTCTTGATGCGGTTCATATCGTCTTCATCGAAGATGACTGTTCCGTATGCATTGCGTTGAGCTTCATTGAAATAGGTGGCAAAATCCCATGAGTTGGTCATATTAGGTTTTTGGATGGCATCCGAAAAACGGAGATTACCTGAATAGTTGACTCTTGTTTTTCCACTGATACCGTTTTTGGTGGTAATTAAAATAACACCGAATGCAGCACGCGCACCATAAATAGAAGAAGAGGCGGCATCTTTCAGTACTGACACATTGGCAATATCGTTAGGGTTTACCGTATTCATGTCACCTTCGATTCCGTCAATCAAAATCAAGGGGTTACCACTGGAACCGTCACCGATGGTACCTGCACCACGGATGTTGATATTAAGAGAAGCATCCAATGCACCACCACTGTTTCCCACTGACATATTTAACCCCGGAATCTGACCTTGCAAGGCTTGTGCCACATTTTGTACGGGGCGTGATTCCAACACTTTGGAGTCGACCATACTCACGGCACCGGTTACATTTTCTGTGTACCATAACCCACTACAACGACTTCATCTAGCATTTGTGTGTCGTCTTTCAAGATGATGTTCAAGGGAGTTCCTGTCCACTTTACTTCCATCGTTTCATATCCCACAAAAGAAATCACCAATGTACTTCCTTTGGGAACGTTGTTCAAGGTAAAGTCTCCATCTATACCTGTAATGGTACCGTTGGTACTTCCTTTTACTACCACAGATGCACCGATAACGGTTTCACCTGTTCCGTCTTTTACGACTCCGGTACATGTGCCGTTTTGCTGGACAGCGTCAATACCCGTCACTCTTTCCCCGGATGATGCGTAAACTGCTCCTCCACTGATAGTTGAGAGGAATAGTAACATACCGACTGATTTGAGATGTTTTAACATATTACTATTATTTAATTGTTTGTGAAAAACATGTGAATCCATGAGCGGAATAAGTTCCAATAGAACTATGTTTTTCAATAAATTTTAGATTAACACCGCAAATATACAATATTTTTAAGAAAACAAAGAAGAAGCACTTCGTTTTTCTAAAAAAATATCATTTTTATAAAATATCAAATAACAAATATAAGCAATAGAATGCTATTCAGCATATCTGAATAACCTTTTATATCCCAATTTCATCCTTATTCTAAGGTAAACTACTATTAAATTGGGTAGAATATAAGGGT
>ERZ809194.895-NODE-895-length-13352-cov-63.777694_pt1 | contig 13352 bp, 6 predicted proteins | sample MGYA00520517_ERZ809194 | MGnify/ENA primary metagenome ERZ809194 (study PRJEB31570, sample SAMEA3213003) | Homo sapiens | biome: human-gut; feature: human gut; material: fecal | place: Sweden | collected 2011 ... | reverse complement strand
TTAATCCAAATTTTTGCCTCATCAATGGATTTTCTTGTCGAACTTTTCAAGTATAGTGACAACTCAGTAATCCTATTATTTATGAGTTGGTCATCGTTAACTGTTGATGTTAAGGAAGACTTAAGTTGCTCTATTCTGGAATCCGAATACGAGTCATAATCTGAAAATATACCCAAAGAAGCCTTAATTGATTTGTCAAACTGCTGGATGATTTCATCTTCCGAACTTTGAACTGTCCAAAAATGTGAGAAAGGAACACCAACAATAATAATAATAAATGGAGAACATGCTACTAATATGCGTTCCCAAATAATACTCCTGTGAAACTTCTTATCCACACCCTTTAGAACTTGCGCCCCTAATACAGTAAGAACAATTAAAAGGACACAACATCCCATGGTAAATAAACCTGCGCAATAATTACCAACGGTGTAGTATGTCGCTCCCATGAAAACGACATACGCAATAAAAATCAGTGCGAGGAACGCCACAATGTGTCCCCACGAAAATCTAAGTTTTCTATTCATATCTATCTTTTTTGCGGAAGTAAACGTTCTAGTTCTTCTATCTTTTGTTTATACTCTGCTATCTTTCTGCGAATAGCATCATAGTCAGTTTCATTTCCTTGGGATGTAGGCGTATCAGTGTTTGCACTCGGAGGTGTGTCTACTATAGGTTGTTGCCTATTCGCCGCCGACTCATCTCCTTCACCTTCTGGTACAGGTTTTATTTTCCGTTCTGTCGGTTCACTGAAGTCACCATTTTTAACAGCCATCAAAGCCTTGTCAACCAAAACCATAGGGGGAATATATCCGTAAACATCAGCACCAGTTTTATAAAGTACATTCCGTGCTTGCGCTACAGTTATGTCCTTTTTAAGCGATTTCATCAAAGCTATAGTTCCAGTAACTATTGGCGCAGCCATGCTTGTTCCATCACATGATTGAAAGGTGTTAGAAGGAAATGAGCTATAGATACCTTTGCCTGGAGCTGAAATATCGGAACAAGGACCATAATTCGTGAACACTGTTGGATATAGCCTCTTATCAACTGCTGTTACAACTATAGAAGAAGCGTTGCGATTCTCTGGTGGAATACTTGTAAGAATGTCGTCATTTCCTGCAGCAAATACAAGAATTGTATTTTTCTTGGCTGCAAGCTTACAAACACGAGCCCATAAGAAAGCTACATTTTGAAATTGCGTCTTGGCTATTTCTGCTTGTTGTTCAACAGGCAGCACATTCAAACCTTTGAAAGAAGGACCGATGGATATGTTTACAACATCTGCATCATGGTGAAGTGCATACATTACTCCTGCAATGAGAGCCGACAAAGGACACTGCTTATTGTCAAATACCTGTATAGGCATTATCTGGCAGTTGGGAGCAACACCTGAAGCCCCCTTTGAAAAGTAATCTGCCGAACCTACTGCTAATCCTGCAGTATGTGTACCATGTCCTTCTCCAAGACTTAGAGCATTATTTTGGGTAAAGACATTGTATGCGTCAACAATTCTTCCCTTAAACATAGGGTGACTTGCTTGAATGCCATCATCTACAATGGCAACTTTTACATCTGAGCTACCTTTTGTATATGTCCATCCTTGCTTAAGATGTATCGCATTCAAATGCCAACCTACATTTTCTGTCGAATTACTGATTTGACCATGCAGTTCATACACTTCCTCGTCAAAAACAATGAACTTATGATTAGGAATTTTACTGTTTATGGTCTTGCGAATTTGGTCACGTTCGTTTTCTGGAATCTGTATGACAAGCAATTTTACTTCCTTGTCGTATCCAATAATGCTATACTTATCATCTGGATACGCTTGTTTGAAGTCACGTGCCAATGCATCTACATTGTCGTTCTCATTTTCCATATACAAAAACAGGCGATTGGCAATGATATTGGGTACACCAGGTTGCTTGACAATAGGCGGTTCTTCACCACCTTCGCCCATGACTGGAGCAACAACCGTATTGTCATCAGGCAACTTGCCGTCACTTCCGGTAATCGGTCTTACCGCTCCATTATCATCAACACGAGAACCATCCGCTCTCGTGATGGTATCAATAGGAACAACGCCGTTTACAGGCGAATGGTGGCCACAGCCTTTTAGTAGCCATGATAGCAACCAAATCAACAATATTATAAGAAGCAGCCATAACAACCATTTTAAGCAACCTTTGCCAGTCCACAATCCTGCAAACCACAGCCACCATCTTTTGTACCAAGGCAAAGTTTTCTCGTATTGGGCGAAAAACACTTTATCCTCATCTATGAGAATATTGTTTGGAGATATGTTCCATCCTGTAAACTTGTACCCTTTGTTAGGTGTAACTATAGGTATTTCTCCACTTGACAAAGTAGTGTTGGCAGCTTTTCTAAATGAAGACGAACCTTCAATAGAACCATGTTCACCTGCTTCAAAACGGCAATTGTAGAAAACATCTTCTGGTTCTGTCGTAGGTTCTTCTGTTGGAGAATCTAAAGGGATTGAAGGTTCTGGAGATATTGGAGGAATAGCAGGCGTTTCTGAAACGACCTCGTCATATTGGGCAGTAAAAGTCATGTTGGAGTTTACTCTCTGACCAATAGGCGAAGGTATCCACCCTGTAAAATTCCAGCCCTCACAAACATCCACTGTAGGTATATCCAATTTTGAAAGTATCGATCCTTCGGCACGACTGATGGTTTTGTCAAGTTTTGAAATTGTTCCATGTTCGCCAGCATCGAATGTAATCTTATATTTCTTGGTGTATTCAAAGTCGTGAATCACGGAGCCAACAACCTTGTGCTGACGCACATCAGGAGTCATACCCCATGCTACAAGATACACCTTGTCATCTGTACAATATACCCTATCTTCACTGACATATTTAATTGCACCTGCCATAATCTGCAAATCCTCTCCACTTAAATCCATAATAGAGGACTTGTATATTTTTATGGTGTCATCAAGTATTCCCTTATATCTGTCATACTCTGCTCCTGACAGTTCACTCAAACGGGTGGGATGCTGCTGCCATTTCTCTATATGCCAACAAATCTGATCTTCATCATCCATATATTCAGGAGTCGCAAGGAAATGTTGCAGATTTATAGGTATAACCCTTTTGACAACACTAAAAACACTGTCGTATCTCTTGTACATGGGGTCGTGACCGATACCTTGATAGTCGGTAAAATCAGACACCTCTGTATAGCAGAGTTTTTGTTTTCCAAAGAATGAATGTCCTGCCATTTATTTATCCTTTATACCCGTTGGCGGAATTAATTTAGTGCGTACTTAACTCTGCCAATTGGTTTTCCATTAATGTAGTTGACATATTGTGATACGGTCAGCGCACTAATTTTGCCAATAATTCTGGCAAACAGACCGTTTGTCATTGTAGCATAGTTCCTAATAATGAGAAATTGCCCTGTCAGTTGTGAGAAAAGAGTCTCTATTCTTTTTCTGGCTTTGGCAAATGGTATTAATGTCGGCTTCCAGTTTTTCTGATTGACCCGATACGGACATTCAAGCCGTATGCGGGCGGTTTCAAACAAATCAAGCTGTATATCCGCACCAATATATCCCTTGTCGCCATACATATTACAATCATGATAAATGAGCTTCACGTCATTCATGAACTTCCTGTCATCTACGCTTGCCTTTGACAAGTCATAAGAATGTATAACACCACTTAATCCACAGACAGCGTGGAGTTTGTAACCGAAATAATACATGTTCTGTGACGCACAATATCCGAAATCAGGTGCTTGTGAGAACTCTCCGGTACGTCCCATCTTGCACCGTTTGCCTCTTGCGGCCCGACAGACCTCTACAGGCTTGGAGTCCACGAAAAAGAAATCCTCACCGCCATCAATGGCCATAGCTATTTGCCTGCGGATTTTTTCACACAGTCCTGCGGTACTTTTCCTGCGGTCATTGAATTGCCTGCGTGATATCAGGTTGGGAATCTTATCCTTGCAATCTTTGAGCTTTGACTCGAACAGCCAGTTCTCGCTGTCGATACTTTCTGTCTCTGCGGCAAGAGACAATGCCACAACCTCCAAATCTGAGAATTGGGGAACAGGACCACGGCGTGGGATATTTCCTTTCTCATTCACAAATTTATTGGAAAACTGCTTGCATATCTCAAGAATTTTGACGAACTTTGTATATAGGTTGTGCATACGGTGATTTGAACTTAATAGTTTGGACACCACTAAGTTACTAAAAATCAACGATATGCACAACTTTTTAAGCATAAATATTACAATAATTTAATTCCGCCAACAGGTCTTTATATAAAATTTCACAAGCATCAATGATTGTTTTAATTTTAGCATTGGCTATTGGGTCAACATGAGAAATGTCACTTGCATATAGCAGACCAATTGTTACCAAATTCTCCCATCGTTGGAAGTTGTCCCAAAGTGGAAGTTTCATTAATGTTGATTTGTCAACAGTATCTATATCGGAGGCGGCATCAAATGCGCTCAAAGTTTGTAATAATGGTTGCGGTTTTCTAACTACATTCCATGCTGAAGAACTCAAATCAACTTTAATGTGACACTTATCTGCTTTCGCACGAATATTGTCAACGTCCTCATCGTTAATATATTTGCGCCCTACAGAACTTACAAAGTTGTTGAGTGTCAATGAAGCATAATCAGCTATAGCGTTTGGTTGCTCATTAAGACTGAACACTTTACAATAGCGGTCTATTCGTTCAGAAAGGATACGTTTCATCCCCAGCTTTTTCAGTAATGCTGATAACATAAAGACTACTTCATCTGAATGTGGAAGCATAGGCTCAAGAACCTTAACCTTGTTGTTGATATAGGCATTCCAATAATCAACAATGTGTTTGGTGACAACATCCGCCACAGTTGTCAAAGTTTCCGTTTCACTCGAAACCACCTCTGCAATGGTACAGCCACGTTCTTTTAACGCTTCTTCTAATCTCGCTTTTTCGCAGCCAAAGAAATCGCATAATTTTTGAATGTTCGTTTTCTTGTTGTCCGATGGATTAATGTCCGCTTGTTTGCGTATAAAGTTTATTATAGAAAAATCTTTGGGAGTATCGGTATGGCAGATGATAATATTATATGCAATGTCTCGCAAATCACCAACTGGCACCATGAGGTTGTCTATGATATGACCGAATATCTCTGGTCTCTCGCCAACACTTAAAATAAGGGACATTCTTATATCACTGGCTATCTGTTTTACCTTTTGATTCTTTGCCTCCTTATCTTCTGGCTCAAAATAAACAGAAAGTGCATTATACATCTCTGACTTTATTCTAGCTAATTGTGCAAGGTATTTCTTTTTTCTTGCATCTTCGAGTACACTTGCGATAGCGTCAAGATTACGAATGATGGCCTTTGAACCATCATTGTTGATGGTAGCAACATCATTCCAAGTCTGTTCGGGATTAGCAAAATGACGTTGCACAAAGGCATTCTTAAGAAAGCTTTGTTTCAGATTTTCGAAATAGTCAGGATAATCAGCATACGTGTGAACACTTTTCTCTTCTGACTTGACTGCACCATCACTATAGCCATCAAAAACACCATTCTTTCCAGACCAGTAGAAATCACGTAATGGATAAATGTTTTGGAAAGCAGCGGTTCGGAACAGTCCGCCTGTTTTCACCCAATTATCAAGCCACTTGTTAGGCTTAATAATTTCCGGAAATACGGTATCGAACCTGTTCCAATGTGTATCAAGTTTGTCTATGTTTGAGGAATTGTCTGTCTTTGTTCTCTCTAAATCGATATTAAATTTTGTTGCAACAAAGAACAATGGTGCAATACCATTTGTGTCATTGAGCATATTGGCTCGTTCCTCTGGTGTAGAACCAATATTGTCTTCAATCCAACTATTTATAGTTTCCCCAATGGTAGCTTCCGCCTTTTGGTCGTTATGATGACAGAATAATACACTACTGATTCTCAATGAGCGAGAGTACTTGTTGAATAAGTAGGCCACTTTTCCTCTTCTAAGAATCTTGGGAAGAACTGTATGAATGTCCTGCTCCTTGTATTTCTCACGAGAACGAGCACCAGGGAAATCAAGAAGGTCAAGTTTATGCAAAAATTTCCTGTCGTCTGCAACAGAAGGCGGCAATTCAAAGGTAAGTTCTGCGATCAGTGCCGAAAGATTTCCTTTATGAAAATCATGAGCAAGGATATTGCCATTTGAATCATATACATCTGTATATATTTCATCATGTCCAGTATCTATCTGTACACCGCAAACAGTGTCAAGCCATTCAATCTTCAACAATGTTCCTTTTTCACGGAGCACTGCAGCAAATGGTATATAAATATCCGTTTGAAAGTTAAGCTTCTTGTATTCATTAATGAGGACACTGAACAAGTGACTCAATTCACTATTCCTGTTCCAAAGAAGACTGAATATATTAACCCATTTGTCATAGGAAACATATTGAATTACAGGAGCAACTATCTTACAAAAGTTTGATTGATTTACACCAGCCGCAGCATTCCCTATTACATCGTGGATGTAATCTGTAATATCCTTGACATCGTCTTCGTCAATTTCATTTTGTACAACAATCTTTGATGCCCAAAGACCATTCATATCTTCAAGAGCCTTGTTTATATCATCATAACGCAATACGCTATCTTGATTGATTTTAATGTCATTATAATACGAATCAGCCAAGAGAAGAATGATGTCCACAACAGACAAGTTGCGTACCTTTACAAAGTCACTCATTGTAGAACAACCTTGGCTAAGAGTAAAACGAGTGATAACACCAGTTGATTCTATCTTGGCATTGTTTCCACCACTTGGATTTATATCATCTATGAAACTATATGATTTTCCTGCATTAGTGATGACAAAAGGCGAGTTTGGAGAAGACAACAAACTACTCATCAAATAAGATTTACCTACCTGACTTTCGCCATAAGCCGCTGCAGAACAATTCTCTTCCAAGGCTGCATATATGCGCTTGAGTTTGCGGCGATATTCCTTAAAAACATCGTATGGAAAAGACTCCTTTCCAAACTCTTTGGCCCATGCAATAGAGCCGTCAACCAAATCTATATGTTGCTTTATATCTTGTAGCATAATTTCATTTTTAGAGATTAGAAATCAAACGCACCTGAGTCAAGCCAATATTGTTCGTCAACACCAAGGCTTTGGATGTGTATTTCAAGATTACCATCCATTATATCATTACCATTTTTATCCGTTATTGCTGAAATGGAAAGATTTTCCTTGTCATCCATGTCACGCTCAATTGTTATCTTAAATGGCATTCGTTTTTTCAAAACATCAATGGCTTCATTTACAAGTCCTATTACTTTTGCGTCAGTCGGACAGTCTTCGTCATTTATAATGGCCTTTTTCCGAATTTTGTCTGCCATCTTATGACGGTTAAAGTCTATTGAATACAAGGCACGACTTGGATATGAGTCCATCGCTATTTGACGAACATGGAGTGATTGGGGAATACTACTAATAGTCAAGTCACCTCGGTACTTGTCTGGTGTTATGAAGTATTCAATTGGTTGTCCTTCACGAGAAGCTTCAATATAATTCACAGTTGACTTCAAATTCTTTTTCAGCAAATCTAAATTGATGATAAACTTATTCAGATTTGAAAGTTCCGAGGCATAATGTCCTATTACACCACCCATAGCCACAATAGTCTTTGCATTCTTTATATAGCCAGTATTCTCTCCAAACGGATACCAATCCCCTACGTAATAATCGTTGAGAACAATGAGTCTATTTGGTGAAACTGAGTAATATTTAAGGAATATATCCCTTATCACAGGAAGTGAAGCAGGACGTCCTGAGAGTAATACGACATCGCAAGCATAGGAATACATGATGGTTGCAACCTTCTTAAGCAAAGGCTCAAATTCTTTACGAACAACTTCTGAAACCATCTCTTTGTTAAATTTCCAAGAAAGTGATGTGATGTCAATGTTCAATCTTTGTTTGAATTCCTCTATGATTGCCTCATTAGGTGGACACTCGGAAAACACATCTGAATATTTGACAATACAATCCTTGCAGCCTTGTTTCAACAACTCCAAGAAATGGCACATTAATGGTACAGAATATTGAATATTAAAGTCCTTTCTTAATATTCTATCAGCTATAGTTTGTCCATTATAATCCTCTCCAAAGAAATTCTTTATCTTTTGGCGATATTGTTGGGTTGTTAAGTCTTTTAATTCTGTCCTAAATGCACTGTTCTCATCAAGGAGCATAATATTCTTGATAAGGGCATAAAGCATATCATCTCCTGCGAAATAATAGCTATCGTAGAATTTCGGATCTGGCGTAATGGTCGTAACATCACCTTTTATATAAGTATATTTACTAATCATCAAGTCTGATGTTCCTGCACCAATGTCAATAGATCCAACAGTTATTGAAGGCTGGCTGTCACCATCTTCTATTTTTCCATAGAGATTGAAGAACTCACTGCAACATCCTTTGTATTTTTGTCCAACCTCTCCATACATATATACCAATTGGGAGCATGTCGCTTCGTCATAGTACCACAGTCCATCGTCATCTTTCATAGAGCGAACAGCAGGGACTACGTCTACCAGTTTCCCAGGATGTGGATTTTCTACAGGGCAATTATAATCGAAATTTTCCAATAAGATTACTGCATCTTTAGCACAATGTACAAGAGCCTCTCGCTCCACCCTTGACATTGCGGTAGGACAAGTTACAATAATTCTTCGTATTCTTCTTGGTATGGACGGCTTTCCAAACCCACTACGATTAGACCTGTATTCCTCGCTATTAATTTGTATACGAGCTTGCACTAACATTTCCAAGAAAGAGAATGTCATTAAAGACCGTCTGGAATAGTGGTACGAGCTGCCACTTTCTCCGGACAGATCTATACTTCCGTCACTTTTCAACTGATTTGTTATTCCACGAAGATTCAAAATGTGGTCGTCCTTTTCACCTTTGAGAACAAGAAATTTCCATTCTTCTTTATTTGGTCTCCAATCCCACAAATATCTCTTTGGACTTGAATAGGTTGACAAAGATTCCATATCATCTGCAGTGTTTGTGGCCAAATGGATAAGTGTGTTGGCTTCTTGTCCTAAACGAACCAAGCTCGGATGAACAAATTGTTTGCTGTCTTTAATGCCAAAACTTCCAAAGTCAACTTTACGAAAAGCCAAACGCATATCGAAAGGTTCGTTATGTTTGTTGATTACAAGTGAATTGTTCACTTCTTTAACAAGATTTGTATAGTCAATAAGTTCAAGCTGCCTTACTTGATTAAAATTGGTATTATCTTCTATTAAAAGTGCTGTTGTACGTGAGTTTCCTATATCAACAACCATATCAACATCCTTTATTTCGACATCGGTATCCTTGTAAAGTTTAACCTTGGGGAATAGATCCTTTTGAGCAAGATAGTTGATTAAGAATATGTATGATGCGATATACGACATTTTTCTCACGTTCGCACCTCTTAATTGAGATACACGTTGAACATTAGGATGAACCAAGTGCAACAAATAGTCATCAATATAACTCCAATTGTTATTAGGAGAACAATAGTCCATCAAATAGAACTCATTACTACATAGTTCGAAATCCATTTCGCTTCTAAACGCATCTGGAAAGACGGGGCATTCTTCATATTCGTCACTCTCGTAACGAGCTCTTGTATCGAATGCTAGAACTACATTGTACCATTTTATTCCCTTTTCTTCTCTTGTTGGGATTAATTTCATACGTACCCAATTTAATGGACCGAACTTAAAACGCTTGAGAGTGCGTTTAAAGAAATATGGGACTGGAAGCCAAGCATTTTCAAACTTGGAAAACTTGTTGTCTTTGTCGGAGAATGTAAGGCTAAATATATCGCCCCTTACACCTGGACAATTTTCATCTTCTATTCTCAATGGTAATATATCATCGCTTTTAAGCTCGTTGACATCAATTTCAATAGTAGGGTCACTTAAATAGCCACCTTTATGAAGTTTCTGTTTGTTATAATAATAGCACTCGTCATCTGTGCGAAGTTCGTACACAGGATCAAGTCGCCATTCCCCATTTTCAGTATCATACCATTCGTGATACCACATTTTGAACTTTTCTTGAGTATTTATCCTCAATGGAAACGTTATGATTTGAATACCAGAATTGGCTATTAAAGTATGCTCTTGCATAATAAAAATGATATTTATTCTATTGATTCTATAAATGCACTTGGTATATACGCCGTCACAACAGTCACCAAGTCATCCACCACAACTCCTACTCTCTGTTGCCCTTGCCATCTTGCAACTCTTCCTATCACTCCTTTGAACGCTCCATCTGTAACCCTTACCAATTGTCCTTTTTCGAACTTTGGCACTTCGACTAATGACACGATGGTATTGTCCGCATCGGAAGCACAGATGATTTTTAAACTATCCATCTGATAGTCAGGAACTATCATAGGAATCTTCTCTATTCTGCGACCAACGTGGACGTGTCGATAATAAAAACGAAGGAATGGGAGGTTTACGTTGTCGTAAACAAAAGATTTGAGTTGTTCTTCTGTACCGTAGGCGAAGAAGATATTTGGTAAACGAGACTCGGTAACAATTTTGCGCTTACCTTTTATAAGTTTTACAGTATCTGTAGTAGGATAGAAAGCAGTGATGCCTTTGGCTGTCATGTAGTCGTATGCCTTTTTCTCTCTACCGTATGTGGTACGTAAGGCATACCAATGAGGGCTATCTTCCTCTTTTTGTGCTTTAGGCTTACTTGCTATATGGGCATTTCTGGTGGACACCCCTGTTTGTGAACTCTCGGCGGAAACTGTGCTTTGAGCTTCGGGGAGGGCGTTGGAGGTAAGTCCAGCGCAAGGAGGGTATTCACCACCCCCTGAGATGTGTCCATCTTCTGATGTCCATTCATCGACTTTCATATCGGTGCTAACTTTTTTCTAGACAGAAATCCGTTAAATTGCGACAGAAAAAAAGAGCGTGGAATCGTCCTGTTGTCCATTCCACTTCCTGAGGCTCTTGCAATTGCCTATTGTTGTTGAACAGACAACGTCAGAGCCCACGCCGATATGAAAATCATGTCCGTAAAGAGACCTAATAACACATTAGACTGCGCCCGAAAGGACACAATCCATGCTTACAGGTCTCCACGGGATTGATATAATCACACCCGGGACATCTACCGTTGACTACGTTCAAGACAACAATTTACTGTGAATTTGCAAGATTACAGGAAGTCTTAAACACAGCGTCGATAAACGCCTTCCATTATGTCTGGATTGTCTTCCCGCCCAAAGCCCGCTTACGTATAGATATGTCATGGTTGACCTCACTACACTCAGCACGGCGTAGGCTGCCGACTCGGTTATCATGAAAGAACTCGTCTTACAGCGACAACTGCGGTCTGGCTATACAATCCGACTGCAAAAATACGAAAATTTATTGAGAAAAGACAAGAAATGGCAGGAAATATAAATACTGCAACACAAATTTAAGACTATTTAAGCCCATTCGCTTGAATATCTCGATTATTTTGTGTAAGAAAGCGCACCGTAATAGATGACAAACATTCTAAAATATGCAAACTGCGCTACAAATAGAAAGCAAAAAGCGCACAGAGTGATACAACCATTTGGTATTTCTTCTCTGTACGCTATTATATAATTAAGGTGTAATGCTTAACTGATACCTCTCGGCATCGTTCCATTCATCACGATAATCGTCGTTCGCCCCTGCTTTCCTGAAGTAGCTTGACATTCTTTGCGATTTCCTATCTTTTCAACAAGCCATCTTCTAAAAAGCAATGCTTGGTATGTATCCATTTGAAGTGCTATGTCGATAATCACTTCCATATCATAGACATGCGCAGAATATCCATTTTCAAGTTTGACGTATTGAGAATGCTGGAAATCTTTCAGCACACTTTGTTTCCAAATGCGCTTGATGGTATTCTTCACTGTTGTCCCTGTTACATTCAACAGTTCGGCAATTTCCCAAACAGTCATCCACACCTCACCATGATGTGGGGCGTAGATGACCATATCTTCTTGTATTGTTATCACTTGTCGTTTCATACTATGCCTTTTTTGTGTTCGTATTATCGCTGCAAATATTCCCGAATGTGAATTCCTCAATGTGATTGAGTTGTTGGGACAACTTTTCTACATCCTTGCTCAACTTTTCCTTGGTAATCTTGGCGTACACTTGCGTGGTCTTGATGTCTTTGTGACCAAGCATGGAACTTACTGTTTCTATTGGTACACCATTGGAGAGGCAAACCGAGGTTGCGAACGAGTGCCTTGAGACATGCCAGGAAAGTGGCTTGGTGATACCGCATTTCTTTCCCAATCTTTTGAGCGAACGCAGACAACTTCTATAAGGTGGTACAGGAAAGACTCTGCCATCCTTGCACAATCCACGATATTTCTCCATTATCTGCTTGGGATAGTCAAGCAACTTGATGTCGGCTTCCGTTCCTGTCTTCTGTCGGTGGATAACAATCCACTCGCCATCGTCAAAAAATGTCTTGATGTTCTCTTCCTTCAAGTTGTACAGGTCAATGAATGCGAGACCTGTGAAACAGCAGAATAGATACAAGTCACGCACCAACCCCATATGCTTTCTGGTGATAGGAGTTTCCATCAACAGGTGAATTTCTTCTTTTGTCAGAATCTCCCTTGTTGTTTCCTCGTTCTTGTACTCGTATCGTCTGAAAGGGTCTTTGACGAGCCACTCGTTATCAATCGCCCGAAAAATCATGGCACGGAGATTACGGACAAACACCATTGCGGAATTTATCTTCAGTTGCTTGTCTATTCTAAGGAATGTCTCATAGTTCGTAATAAACGGCAGGGACAATTCTTTCAAGGCAATGTCCTTTACACGGTAATGCGACTGCAAAAACTCGCCCACGTAAGCACAACCGATTCTATATTTTGTGAATGTGCTCAAAGATTTCATGCCAGCCTTGTATTGTTTTTCCATTTCATCCCTGCTTTGCTCATAGACTTTCATCAAGGTATGGCAGCGATACTCCAATCCAAGAAAAGCGTTCTTAACCTTGTCGGCAGAGACAAAGTTGTCTCGATCTATTATCTCCTGATAATGCTTGCTGATACTCACACGCATTTTGTCCAGTTTGCGGTTCACCTCCAAGGCTTGCATACTTTTTCCAGTCATGCGTCCGCCCTTGGTGTCCCACAAATTGGGATTCACAGTCATCTTGCAACTGAACTGTGCCTGTGTTCCGTCCACTGTGATACGTCCCATAACTGGAACAGTACCGTCTTTCTTTACTACCTGTCTTTTGAGGTAGAAGATAATTGAAAATGTACTCTTCA
>ERZ809194.886-NODE-886-length-13455-cov-4.967612_pt1 | contig 13455 bp, 12 predicted proteins | sample MGYA00520517_ERZ809194 | MGnify/ENA primary metagenome ERZ809194 (study PRJEB31570, sample SAMEA3213003) | Homo sapiens | biome: human-gut; feature: human gut; material: fecal | place: Sweden | collected 2011 ... | reverse complement strand
CCCGCAGCAATCAGGTCTATACGGGCAGTGAGGCCAGCCACTGCGGCTCGGCAAAGGCGTCGTTGTTGAACAGCACCACATACTTGCTCTGCGCCCGGGCAATGCCCTGATTCACTGCGTAGGAAAAGCCGGTGTTGCGCCCGTTTTCGATCAGGGTAAAGTTGGGGCGTGTACAGTAGCTGCGGGCCTGCGCAAGACTTTCGTCGGTGGAGCCGTTGTCCACCACGATCAGGTCAAAATCCTGCTCGGTCTGGGCGTAGATGGACTCGATGGAATCCTTCAGCCAGCCCTTGCCGTTGATGTTTGGGATAATGATGGTCGCTTTTATCATAAAAGTTACTCCTGTTTTCGTCAATTACAGAGAGAGTATATCATATTATCGCAAAAATGCAAACCTCTCGGATAACGCCTGCCCTCGTTTGCAAGGCAATGCCCGGGGAGCTGTGACAGAATTGGCTAAAAAAATTGTATGAACCCCTTGACACAATCTGAAAAATGAGTATTATTGTATTAGGCGCTTAACACAGAAACACAAAATGCAGGGAGGGCTACGATGAGTGAACAATTTGATTCCAGCCGTCCGATCTATGCGCAGCTGGTAGAGCGGTTGAAGGCGAAGATCCTTGCGGGGACATACCCGCCCAGAGGACATCTTGACTCGGTGCGGGATATGGCCGCAGCCGCAGGGGTGAACCCGAATACCATGCAGCGTGCGCTGGCACAGCTGGAAACGGAGGGGCTTGTCCGGACCGAACGGACGGCGGGCCGCTATGTGACGGAGGATACCATGTTGATCGAACAATTGCGTGCCGCGACCGCGGAAAAGTTCGCGGAAGAATTTCTGGAAAAGATGCGGGGCATCGGGTACAGCCCGGCGCAGGTCGCCGAATTGCTGGCCCGTCAGACGAAAGGAGAACCGAATCATGAGTGAACTTCTGACCTGTGAAGGGCTGACAAAACACTACGGCGCAAAAACCGCGCTGGACGGTGTGGATCTGCACATCGGCTTTGGGAAGATCGTTGGCCTGCTGGGGCCGAACGGCAGCGGCAAGACCACCCTGATCAAACTGGCAAACGGTCTGCTGCAGCCTGACAGCGGCAGCATCCGGATCGCCGGGATGAAGCCCGGCGTGGAGAGCAAGGCGATCGTATCCTACCTGCCCGATGCCGACTGGCTTCCCGGCTGGATGCGGGTAGAGCAGCTGGTGAAGATGTTTGGGGACTTCTATAAGGACTTCGATCCGGCCCGGGCGAATGAGATGCTGGCAAATCTGGAACTTTCCCCCAAAGACGTCCTCAAGACCCTTTCCAAGGGCAACCGGGAAAAGGTGCAGCTCATCCTTGCCATGAGCCGGAATGCCCGGCTCTATCTGCTGGATGAACCCATCGGCGGCGTGGACCCGGCGGCACGGGATTATATCCTGCACACCATCCTGTCCAATTACAGCAAGGACGCGACCGTCCTCATCTCGACCCACCTGATCGAGGATATCGAGCCGGTGCTGGATGAGGCCATCTTCCTGAAAGAGGGAACGGTCTTTGCTCACCGCAGTGTGGATGAGATCCGTGAGAATGAGGGAATGAGCGTGGACGCATATTTCCGGGAGGTATTCAAATGCTGAAAAATCTGTTGAAGTATGAATTCCGGGCGACCGGACGGACCTATGGCGGCCTGTATCTGGTCTGGCTGCTGGTTGCGCTGGCAATGGGGATCTCGATGCGGGACGAAGTCTGGGACAATGGCAGCAGCCAGATCTGGGCATACCTGATGTTTGCCTACTTTGCCATCGGGGTTGCCATCGGAGTGGTCTGTATTGTGACGATCATCCAGCGGTTCACCAAAAATCTGTTGGGGCGGGAGGGCTATCTCATGCACACCCTTCCGGTCCATCCAGAGCAGCTGGTTGCGTCCAAACTCATTTCCAGCATGGTCTGGGTGATCTGCAGCGGAGTGGTCGGGATCCTGTCCGTCCTTCTGATGCTGGTCGGCCTGGGCGCCTTCGAGGATCCCAAAACGGTCATCAATGGGGAGACGATCACGACGGGCTGGGGCGATGTCCTGAAATTCAGCTGGAAGGCGATCCAGAGCATCGGCGGTGAATTCTGGAGCGAGCTGGCGTGGATCATCGTCCTTGGTCTGGCGGGCGTTGCAGTCCTCATCCTCTGTATCTACGCCGCCTGCATGATCGGGCATCAGTTCAGGAACCATTCCACGATTGCCAGCATTCTGGCCTTCTTCCTGTTGCAGCTGATTCAGGGCAAACTGGATGCAGGCGGCGGGATCCGGGTAATCGTTGGCTCTGTGGCAGCGATGCCGATGGCTTATTCCGCCAGCGGCAATCTCTGGCTCGTCCTTCTTGTAACGATTCTGATCGGCGCAGTCTATTTTGTCCTTACCAGCTGGCTGATGAAAAATAAGCTGGATCTGGAATAAGCATAAAAACCAAACCCCGGCCGTTGCAGATGAAACATACTGCAAAGGCCGGGGTTTATGCGGGAAAATTATTTTGCGAGAGCGGCTTTGATGTTGGACAGAATGGTGTCATGATCCTCGGCGCAGACCAGAACCACTTCGCCGGTGGGGGCTACGGTGACGGTAGCGGCCTTGGCAACAAGGTATTGGTCCTCCAGATAGTGCTCCATGGACTGCTGCTCGCTGGCAACATAGGCCTCCAGTGCTGCCTTTACCTCATCGGTCTTGCCCTCGGCAGGCTTCACGATGGCAACGGCGTAGCTGCGCACCATCATGCTGGAAATGCTGGCGGCAAAGGCGGTGTACTGGCCGTCCTCCAGATTCAGCAGGGGCATCAGGATGTCCCGGATCTCTTCGTTCAGCTGGTCGGGCTCGTACTCGGCGCTGTAACCGTCAATGGCGGTAAACTTGCCGTCCTCGCCCTTGGTGAAGATCATATCGTACTCGTTGTCCTCGTCGCTGCGGGCGTCGTGGATGATCTGGGCGTAGTCCTTGGGGGTGGAGCTGTCGGCCTTGCTGCCGCCGGAGCAGCCCACCAAAGTAAACAGGGTCAGCCCTGCCAGCAGGGCGGCGATGAATTTTTTCATAGTATTGCATTTCCTTTCATAGTGCTGTGTGTGGAAGGCGCAGCCGGGCGCACACGTTACAGGTAGTGTGTGCCGGTTTTGGGCTGCTATTCTGGATACGAACCACCGCACCGCAAAATTGCAGGGAAAAAGTAACAGTTTTATGAACAGCACTCGGTTATAGCATCAAAGCGTCCAGATCGCCGTGGTTCACCGGGGTGGACAGGATGATCTGGGTGCTGGTGGTGCCCAGCTTCTGGAACTGTAAGATCAGGTGCTCCAGCTGTGCCATGCTGCCGCAGCTGACCTTGACCAGAAAGGTGTACGCACCGGTAACGTGGTAGCACTGCAGCACCTCGCGGCTGTTCTGTAGCAGTTCCAGAAAAGCATCCTGCTTGGAGGGGGCAACCGAAAGGCTGATGAGCGCATCCACATACATCCGGTCTGCCGGACGGTTCAGCGTGACGGTATAGCCGCTGATGATGCCGTCCGTCTCCAGCTTATGGATACGGCTGGAGACTGCCGGGCTGGTAAGCGACACCTGCTCCGCAATTTCTTTGACGGGCATCCGTGCGTTTTTTGCCAGAAGGGTGAGGATTTTGCGGTCAAGATCGTCCATGAGAAGAGCCTCCTTCAAAATATGTTGGATTGTATAAAATTTTCTGAAAGTAAAGTTTTTATGTTGTGCAAACCCACGGAAATGGAATAAAATTTCGTTTCTGAAATTCTATGTTAATTATATAAAGTTTTTGCAAAAAAGTAAAGTATTATTTTAAAGCAAAATCCGAAAATCCTGTTTGACAAGAAAAGAAAAACGGGTATAATACATCATGCAAGGCAGCGCGACGAATAAAAGTCTGCCAATGATATTGAGATTCACCACTTTATATACTTTCCCACCCCTCTATACACAAAAACCCGCTGCCAGGCGGGTTTTTGTGTTTGTTGGGGCTTTTTTCTTTTTCACAAAAGGGAGTGGCGGTAAACCACGGACTTGAACCGTGGAGCAGCTGTTTCCGGTCACGACCCCACCCGTGAAAATGCAAACCCGGAAAGTCCGCAGACTTTCCGGGTTTGCTCTATATCAAAATATTATTCTGCGGAGGCTATTTAAATCGTATGCGCCTATCAGACCAGATAGCCCTCAAAGCAGTGCAGGTCCTCGGTTTTGACGATGCCTTCCAGATACAGCCCATCCTCCCGGTATTCCTCCACCTGTACGCTGCCGCGCTCCCGCATGGGGGCGGCAAGCCCCAGTTTGTCGTAGGGCAGCAGCACCCGGATGGTGTGCACCCGGTCGCTGAGCACCTCGTCCAGCTTTTGCAGCAGCTTGTCCAGCCCGTAGCCGGTCTTGGCGCTGGTCAGCAGGATATCGGGGTCAAAGCTCAGGGTGTTGGGTTTGTCGCACTTGTTGTACACGGTCAAGCGGGGGATATCGGCGCAGTCCAGCCCGTCCAGCACCTCGTCGGTGACGGTGAGCTGTTCCTCGCGCTGTTCATCCCCGGCGTCTGCCACCCGGATGATCACATCCGACCATGCGGCTTCCTCCAAGGTGGACTTGAAGGCCTCCACCAGATTGTGGGGCAGGCGGGACACAAAGCCGACCGTATCCACCAGCAGCACCGCCATGCCGCTGGGCAGCACCAGCTTGCGGCTGGTGGGGTCCAGTGTGGCAAACAGCATATCGGCTTCGGCTACGCTGGGGCCACACAGGGCGTTCATCAGGCTGGATTTGCCCACGTTGGTATAGCCCACAAGGCTTACCACCGGCATCCCGGTCTTGGCGCGGGCCTTGCGGCTCTCGCCCCGGCGCTTTTCCATCTCGGCCAGCTTTTCGGCCAGTGCATCAATGCGGGCGTGCACATGGCGGCGGTCCAGTTCCAGCTTGGTCTCACCGGCACCGCGGCGGGCACCGCCGCCGCCCTGACGGCTCAACGCTTCGCCCATGCCCTGCAGGCGGGGCAGACGGTAGCGCAGCAGCGCCAGTTCGGTCTGCAGCTTGCCCTCGTTGGTCACGGCGCGGCTGCGGAAGATCTCCAAGATCAGCATGGTGCGGTCGATGACTTCCAGCCCGCCCAGCGCGTTGGAAATGTTGCGGATCTGGCTGCCGGTCAGCTCGCCGTCAAACACAGCGCATTCCGCGCCCAGCGTCTGGGCGGCAAGGGAAGCCTCTTCCAGCTTGCCGCTGCCTAGCACGATGCCGGTCTCCGGGGTCTGGCGCTTCTGGGTGATCTGCGCCACGGCCTCCATGTGGTTGGCTTCGCACAGGGCAGAAAGTTCTGCCAGACTGCGCTCGCAGTCCCACAGACCCTGATCCAGTGCCAGCAGCACCACCTTTGTGGGAGGGGTCTCGGTCAGAATATCATAAAGCTCGCTCAAAGTAAGTCCTTTCTGTTATCGTAGCGTTCCTTTGTCAGCAGATAGCACCGGCATTCCACCGGGGTACCGTCAAATTTGTGGTAAACGTCGTTGTGATGGTACACAAAGCCGGCCTTTTCCATCACCCGGCCGCTGGCAGGGTTGTGCACCGCATGGCAGCAGGTGAGAAAGGTGCCGCCTACCTGCCCAAACCAGAAATCCACCACAGCTTGCAGCGCTTCGGTGGTAAGGCCCTTGCCCCACCACTTCTGTCCGATGCAGTAGCCCGGCTCCCAGATGCCGTCGGAGAGATCCAACTCCGCCCACTTGGCCTTTTGCTGCGGCTCACCCAGCAGGGCGTTGTATACGGAGATAGAGCCAAACACCTGTCCGGTGGCCTTTTCTACCATGGCCCACTGGTAATAATCCGGGTTCGGATACAACTCTGCCCACGCCGAAAGCAGTTCCCGGGTCTCGGCAGGGCTTTTGTGCGGTTCCCAGCGCAAAAACCGGGTCACAGCCGGGTCATTTGCCCAGTTTTCGTACATCTGTGGGGCGTCCTGCGGCAGCAGACGGCGCAGCAGCAGACGGTCGGTCTCCAGTTCAGGTGTGCCGGTGTGGCGCATGATCCATCCTCTCCCTTTTCTCAAAAGTTATCCCTAAGATAGCACAAAAACGGCCGCGCCGCAAGCTAAATGAAGAAAACCGCTTGACCGGATGGGTGAACTACGATAAACTGAAAAGTGAAATCTTTTATAGGGAAGGGAAAGTACCGATGTTAGATGTGCGCAAACTGTTAGTCCAGCGGCCGCTGCTGTTCGATGGCGGCATGGGTACCTATTATAAAGCAAAACCGGGGCAGGAGTGTGAGCAGGCAAACCTGACCGACCCCGAGGGCATTCTGGCGGTGCACCGGGCGTATCTTGCTGCCGGAGCGGACGCCATCAAGACCAATACCTTCAGCCTGCCGCGTCTGGCGGCGGCACAGCAGCCGGGCTGGGAGCAGCTGGCGGATGCAGGCTGGCAGCTGGCAGCAAAGGCCGCCGGGGAGACCGGCGCGGCAGTGTTTGCCGACCTTGGCCCCGCACCGGATACCGAGAACAACCCGGCAGCGCAGGTGTATCTTGCCGTGGCAAAGCGCTTTGCCCTGCTGGGTGCACGGAATTTTCTGTTTGAGACCCTGAGCGCCGAGGACGGCGTGCTGGAAGCGATTCGTGCGCTGAAGCAGACCGTGCCGGAGGCCTTTGTGCTGGTATCCTTTGCGGTGCTGCCGGACGGCTACACCAGGGAGGGACGTTACTGTGCTGAGCTGGTGCGCCGCATGGCACAGAGCGGCGTGGTGGATGCCGTGGGCCTGAACTGTGTATCTGCCCCGGGCGCGATGCGGGCACTGGTGCAGCAGCTGGGGGATGCGGGACTGCCGCTTTCGGTCATGCCCAATGCGGGCTACCCGGTGGTGGCACGGGCGCAGATGCGCTATCAGGGCAAGCCAGAGTATTTTGCCCGGGAGCTGAGCCGCCTTGCCAGTGAGGGCGTGCGCATTCTGGGCGGCTGCTGCGGTACAACGCCGCAGCACATTGCTGCCCTGCGCACCGCGCTGGATGCTCTGCCGGAAGCGCTGCCCGCCGCCCCGGCGGCAAAGCCCGCTGCAGCGGCAAAGCCTGCAGTGGAAACGGACGATGCCTTTTTGCGCAAGCTGCGCACCGGACAGCGGGTCATCGCGGTGGAGCTGGACTCCCCCAAGGACGCCGACCTGACCGCCTATCTCGAGGGTGCCCGCCGCCTGCAGGCCGCCGGTGCCGACCTGCTGACCATTGCAGACTGCCCCATTGCCCGGGCGCGGATGGATTCCTCGCTGGTGGCCTGCCGGGTGCACCGGGAACTGGGCATGAACGTGCTGCCCCACATGACCTGCCGGGACCGCAACCTGAACGCTACCAAAGCACTGCTGCTGGGACTGTACGCCGAGGGCGTGCGGGAGGTACTGGCCATTACCGGCGACCCCATCCCCACCGCCGAGCGGGACGAGGTGAAAAATGTGTACCAGTTCAACTCCCGCAAGCTGGCACAGTATATCGTGTCGCTGGCCGGAGAGGGGCGGGAGATGCCCGCACCCATCACGGTTTTTGGTGCGCTGAACCTGAACGCCCGCAATTTTGAGGTAGAGCTGCGCCGCGCCGCAGAAAAGCTGGAAAACGGCATGAGCGGCTTCCTTACCCAGCCGGTGCTGTCGGCACAGGCGGTGGAAAACCTGAAAAAAGCCCGGGAGACGCTGGGCGAGCGCGCAAAAATTCTGGCCGGCATCCTGCCGGTGGTCAGCCAGCGCAACGCCATCTTTATGGAAAACGAGGTCAACGGCATCCATGTGGATGATGCCATCATCCAAAGGTTTGAGGGGCTGGATCGTGCCGCAGGCGAGGAGCTTGGACTGGAAGTCTCGGTGCAGGCAGCCAAGGCGGCTGCGCCCTATGCAGACGGCTTTTACCTGATGACCCCCTTCAACCGGGTGGCGCTGATGGAACGGCTCATTGCCCGCCTGCGCACCGAGGTGACGGGCTGAAAAGATAAAACGGGAGGAACACGCTGTGCCCTGCGAAAAACCATTGCTCAGCATCATTGTGCCGGTGTACAAGGTGGAAAACTATCTGCAAAAATGTATCGATTCCATTCTGGCACAGACCTTTACGGACTTTGAGCTGATCCTTGTGGAGGACGGTTCGCCGGACGGTTGCCCTGCGCTGTGTGATGCCGCTGCCGCGAAAGATGCCCGCATCCGGGTGCTTCACCAGAAAAACGGCGGGCTTTCTGCTGCCCGCAATGCCGGGCTGGATGTGGCAAGGGGCGAGTGGATCGGCTTTGTGGATTCCGACGACTATATTGCACCGGAAATGTACGAAACACTGTACAAGGCCGTGCAAAGCACCGGGGCAGACCTTGCCCTGTGCGATTACGCTGCGGTGGACGAGGCAGGCACACCCTGCCTGCCGCCGTACACCGGGCTTGCACAGCGGATCTTTACCGGGCGGGAACTGCTGAAAAAAGCCACGAATACGATGGCGCAGCCTGCGTGGAACAAGCTGTACCGCCGCGTTATCTTTGCGCAGCTGCGCTACCCGGAGGGGAAGCTGAACGAGGATATTTTTGTGCTCCCAGAAATCTGTCTGAACACCCAAAAGGCCGTGGTGGTGCCAAAGGAGCTGTATTATTATGTGCAGCGCGGCAGCAGCATTATGAACGGAAGCAAAACGCTGCGCCATTTCGATGCTGCCGAGGCCGCACAGCGGTATTGGAACTGCCTCGTGGAAAACGAGGTATACGATGCGCTGGCAAATGCGGCAAAGTTTACGATGGGCAGCGTGAGCCGGGTGTACCGGCAGCTGCCCCCGGCGCTGCGCAAGGCACCCCGCAGCCAGGAAATGCTGCGGATGCAGTTTGATGTGGTGGACCGGACGCGGCAGTATTGTACCGTTCCGGCGGGACTCTGGCTGCAAAGCCTGCTGTTGCGGCTATTTCCGCGGGAATATATGTGGCTGCGGAACATCAAAGGCAGGGGAGAATTAAAAATCGCATGAGAACACGTTATTCGATCATCAATATGCTGTTTAACATCGGCGGGCAGTTTTTGACGATGCTGCTGTCCTTCATCAACCGGATGGTGTTCATCCGCTGCCTTTCAGCGGAATATCTGGGGGTCAACGGCCTGTTTACCGATGTGCTCAGCATCCTTAATTTTGCGGAGCTGGGCATCGGTACGGCTATGGTGTTCAGCATGTATGAACCGGCAGCCCGGGATGACGAGCAGAAACTGGCGCGGCTGATGAACCTGTACAAGTGGATGTACCGGGCGGTGGCAGTCTCGGTGTTGCTGTTCGGGTTGGTGCTGCTGCCGTTTCTGCCCTACCTCATCAAGGGCGGCGAGGGCATTGAACATATCACCCTGATCTATATGATATATGTGCTCGGTTCAGCAAGTTCCTATCTGCTGAGTTATAAAAATTCCATCTATCAGGCCTACCAGAAAGGCTATATCTGCGCAGGATGGAGTATGGCGTGCGAGTGCATCAAGACTGTTTCGCAGATCACAGTGCTGCTGTTGACCCGGAACTTCATCCTGTATCTGGCGGTTCAGCAGGCGATACAGTTTTTACCCAACATTATGGTTTCCCGCATGGTGGACAAGGAGTTTCCATACCTGAAGGAATGCCATGAGCTGCCAGAAAGGGAGGAGCGGAACGGCATCCTGAAAAATATCGGTGCCATGAGTATGCACAAGCTGTCAACCATCATCGTGCGCAATACGGACAGTCTGCTGATGTCCTCCTTTATTGGCCTTGCGACGGTGGGCCTTTACTCCAATTACCGGTTGGTGATCAATGCACTGAACAACCTGATGGGAAAATTTGCTGTGGCTTTTTCCGGCAGTATCGGCAATTTTGCAGTAATGGAAAATTCGGACCGGCTGTATAAAATCTATAAGGAAATGGATTTTATGTTCTTTGTCATGTCCGCTTACCTGACCGGCGGGCTGATGATGCTGTTTAACCCCTTTATCATGCTGTTGTTTGGCGGAAGATACTGTTTTCCGATGACCACCGTGATGGTCATTGTGGCAGAGTTTTACATTACACGAATGCGGCAGACGAATCTGCTGTTCCGGGAGGCCATGGGGCTGTTCTGGAACGACCGCTACAAAGCGGTGGCGGAATCCATCATCAATCTGGTGGCCTCGCTTGTACTGGTGCGGCAGTACGGCGTGACCGGCATTATCTGGGGCACCATCATCAGCACGCTGTGTACCTGTGCCTGGGTAGAACCCTACATCTTTTTGAAGTATGGCGTTCAGGATGCATGGCAGAAGAAACTTCGGGATTATTTTGCAGAGTATCTGAAGCGCACACTCCTTACAGCAGCGGTCTCTGCGGCAGCGGTGCTGTGGGTGCAGCGGTTCCCGGTGGGCAATTTCGGTATTTTTATTCTGGATGGGCTGCTTTACACAGCTGTGTTCGCAGGAGTGATCGTACTGTTCTACCGTGGCAGCGAAGAATATGATACGCTGAAGCAGCGCGGACTGAAGATATTGAAAAGGAGAGCGGAATGAACGCAAAGGAGCAGCCCTTGATCTCGGTGATCGTGCCAGTTTATAAGGTGGAAAAGTATCTGCCTGCATGTCTGGACAGCTTGTTGGCGCAGACGTATCAGAATTTTGAACTGCTCCTTGTGGATGACGGTTCGCCGGATAAATGCTGGGAAATTTTGCAGCAGTATGCGGCACAGGATGCCCGGGTGTGTATTTTCCGCAAGGAAAACGGCGGGGTGTCCTCGGCACGCAATTTTGGGCTGGAGCAGGCAAGGGGCGAGTATATCTGCTTTGTGGATTCCGACGACCTTGTGCTGCCGCAGTATCTGGAATGGCTGTACGATGCTTTGTGCAGCTGCGGTACCCGCATTGCCATGTGCCGCTACCGCAGCATACGGGAAAACGAGACTCTGTGGACGGTGACGGAGTGCCCGGCACCGCAGAAAATCACGACGGAAAACTACTCGTGGATGCAGGAATGGAGCGGCGGGCACTGCTGGCGGATGCTGACCCACCGGGAGGTGCTGCAGGATGTTCGCTTTGACCCGGCGCTGTTCTACGGGGAGGATGCCCTGTTCTTTGTAACGGAATTCCTCAAGGCAGGCAGTCTGGCATTTTTGAACTGCCCGCTGTATGCTTACCTTGAACGTCCAAGCTCTGCCGTGCGGCAGGAGCCGAGCCTGCGCTTTTACACGGCGGCACTGGCGTGGGAACAGATCTGGCAGCTGGTAAAGGGGCAGCCGGACCCCTTCCGCAGCACTACGGAACAGCGCTGCGTCATGTCCTGCGCCGAGGTATATTTCCGGCTGGTCAACCAGCCGGAGCGGGATTCCGAGAAGGAAAAAATGTTGCTGAAAACAGCAAAGCTGCATCGTCATGCTGCGTGGGAGATTCCGCCGGGAAATCAAAGCCAGAAGCTGCAGGCGCTGATGGTAAGCTACTGCCCGCATCTGGGCGCAAAGGCATGGAAGCTGGTGCGGTGGGTGAAAGGTTTGAAAAACTGATTGACAAATCCCACAAAAAACGTTATATTCTTTTTATAAATGCGTTGAAAAAGAGTGTGCATCGTCTGGAGCCGCACAGAGAGCCGGGGGCAGCTGAAAACCCGGCGGGATACCGGCGGGGCACTGTCACTTTGGAGCAGAAGCGGTGAGCCTTGCCGGTAAGCCGCTTTCGGGTCTGCCCTACGTTACAGGGGCATCAAGGGGCGCGGAGCTTTCCGCGCAATTTGGGTGGTACCGCGGTCATGTATTTACAGCCGTCCCATGGAACGCTCCGTGGGGCGGCTTTTTGCGTCCCACTTCATCAAATTTTTTGGAGGACACTATGAAAGAGCTTGCAAAGCAGTACGATCCCAGTCAGGTGGAAGATCGTATCTACCAGTTCTGGCTGGACGGCGGCTACTTCCACACGAAGGCCGATCCGGACAAGAAACCTTATACCATCGTGATGCCGCCACCGAACGTTACCGGTCAGCTGCACATGGGTCATGCGGTGGATAACACCATGCAGGATATCCTCATCCGCACCAAGCGGATGCAGGGCTATGCCGCCCTGTGGGTGCCCGGCACCGACCACGCCTCCATTGCTACCGAAGCCAAGGTGGTGGAAGCTATGCGCGCCGAGGGCCTGACCAAGGAGATGGTCGGCCGCGATGGTTTTCTGGAGCGCGCCTGGGCATGGAAGACCAAGTACGGCAACCGCATCGTCAGCCAGCTGAAGAAGCTGGGCAGCAGCTGCGACTGGGAGCGCGAGCGCTTTACCATGGACGAGGGCTGCTCTGAGGCTGTCAAGGAAGTGTTCGTGCGCCTGTACGACAAGGGGCTGATCTACCGCGGCAACCGCATGGTCAACTGGTGCCCCCACTGCAACACCTCCATTTCCGACGCCGAGGTGGAGTACGAGGAGAAGGACGGCAGCTTCTGGCATCTGCTGTACCCGGTCAAGGAGACCGGTGAGATGCTGGAACTGGCCACCACCCGCCCCGAGACCATGCTGGGCGATACCGCCGTGGCCATCAACGGCGAGGATCCCCGCTACGCCCATCTGCACGGCTGCCATGTGGTGCTGCCCCTGCTGAACAAGGAAATCCCCATCGTCTGCGATGAGCACGCCGATATGACCAAGGGCACCGGTGTCGTGAAGATCACCCCCGCTCACGACCCCAACGACTTTGAAGTCGGTCTGCGCCACGACCTGCCCATCGTGCGCGTGTTCACTTACGACGGCCACATGACCGGCGCTGCCGACAAGGCTGCAGCCGATGCCCTGTTTGCCGCCGGCAAGAACACCGTCAACGAGCCCCATGTGCTGGATTGCGGCAAGTATGCCGGCATGACTACGCTGGAGGCACGCAAGGCCATTCTGGCCGACCTGAAGGAGGGCGGCTTCCTGAAGGAGATCGAGCCGCTGAAGCACGAGGTGGGCACCTGCTACCGCTGCCACTCCACCATCGAGCCCATGATCTCCAAGCAGTGGTTCGTCAAGATGGAGCCGCTGGCAAAGCCCGCCATCGAGAGCGTGGAGAAGGGCGAGATCAAGTTCGTGCCCGAGCGCTTCACCAAGAACTATATGAACTGGATGAAGGGCACCCGCGACTGGTGCATCAGCCGTCAGCTGTGGTGGGGCCACCAGATCCCGGCATGGTACTGCGATGAATGCGGCGAGACCGTCGTGGCCAAGACCGCACCCTGCACCTGCCCCAAGTGCGGCGGCAGCAAGCTCACCCAGGACCCCGACACGCTGGACACCTGGTTCAGCTCGGCCCTGTGGCCCTTCAGCACCCTGGGCTGGCCCAACGAGGACAGCGAGGACCTGAAGTATTTCTACCCCACCAACACCCTCGTCACCGGCTACGATATCATCGGCTTCTGGGTCAGCCGCATGATCTTCTCCGGTCTTGCTTACACCGGCAAGGCACCCTTCAGCACTGTGTGCATCCACGGCATCGTCCGCGACAGCCAGGGCCGCAAGATGTCCAA
>ERZ809194.876-NODE-876-length-13580-cov-3.137079_pt1 | contig 13580 bp, 5 predicted proteins | sample MGYA00520517_ERZ809194 | MGnify/ENA primary metagenome ERZ809194 (study PRJEB31570, sample SAMEA3213003) | Homo sapiens | biome: human-gut; feature: human gut; material: fecal | place: Sweden | collected 2011 ... | reverse complement strand
GCATGATTCATAATCATGAGGTCCCCGGTTCAATCCCGGGTCCCGCTACAAAGAAACAGCCATTAAATAAATTAATATTTGATGGCTGTTTCTTTGTTCTCTTCCGGGATGAGTCAAAACGGGCTCGGTTTGAAAACTTGGGCTCACTTATTATTCTCGGGGATTTAAATATCATATCACAAACAAAGGGAAGAATAAGCCGTTTCCCGGGGTCAGCCAAGTTCTTTTAAACGGAAGATTATTACAGTCTACGGCAATGGACTGTACAGTCCACTGTAGCAGACTGTACGGTCCACTGCAACGAACCATACAGTCCGCTGCCGAAGACTGTAGTAATTCGACGGACAGACAGGCATAATTGAAAGAATGAAAACGTTTAGTCCGGCTAATGAAACGATTTAGGAAACTCAAAAAACTCGTTATTTTTTCCAAAAACGTCCTTGTCTTTTGGAAGGTGCATGATTTCACGTTAGTACGCATAAGTCTGCACGTATGTTCGTATAGCCCTCTACGTACGTTTCGAGGCGGATAAGACAGGTCTCACTCCTCCCTGTTTTTGGTGACTGAGTCTGAAAAACTTTCACACGGAATCCCCATGGATAGGAGGTTGCAATACCTGTTATGTGTGAAAGCAGATTGTATCAACTTTGCTGATAGGCAGCTTTCCTTCACCGGTATAACTTCATCTTTTCTTCAAAAGAATTGGAATTTCTCGGAATGCATTGCGATTTTTGATAGAAAAACTCAAGACCTTTTTTCGAGAAGTTTCATGGTTTTGGGGAATTTTTATTGGCCCCTTCTTCGTTCTTACCGGAGATTATAATAAATTAATACTTTAGAGTGCAGTGTTCCCTTATTGCATGCATTTTAAAATTACAGAAGAAAACATTGTTTATTGATTTCGTTAACTTTAAAAAAATAATTATGGATGTATTTTCGAAAGTAAATAAGTGGCTGGTTTGGGGAATGGGCATTGTGTTTGCCATGGGGTTTCAGTCTTGTTTGGATGATGACAATGACAATTGGTATGGGAAAGTAATACCCAATGCATTGGTAACGGTAAAAAACGTGGATGATGGTTCGTTTTTCCTGCAATTGGACGACAGCACGACATTGTTGCCTATAAATGTTGCGTCATCTCCTTTTGGTGAAAAGGAAGTGAGAGCGTTAGTCAATTATGATGAAGTGGACGAGGTTAGCGGCAGATACAGTAAGGCTGTACATATTAACTGGATTGACAGTATCCTGACTAAACCGATTGCTCCTGATTTGGGAGAAGAAAATGATGTCGTGTATGGTACTGATCCGGTAGAAATAGTGCGCGACTGGGTTACTATTGCAGAAGATGGTTATCTGACACTTCGCTTCAGAACAGAATGGGGAGATCGTACTGAACCGCATTTCGTTAATTTGTTGAAGAGTCAAGATCCGGCTAATCCTTATGAAGTAGAATTCCGCCACAATTCACATGGTAATATGTGGGGAGAGTTGGCAGATGCTCTTGTAGCATTTGATTTGAGTGATTTGCCGGATACACAGGGTAAAACAGTGAAGTTGAAGTTGAAATGGAAATCTTTTGATGGCGATAAGTCTGCGGAATTTGATTATTGTACTCGCAAGGGAACTCCGGCCGCTTCTTCTGCCATTCTGTCTCAAAGAAGTATTTTGAAGATTCAATAACGTGATGACGTGAATTGCAATCGTTTCTGATGATGAGCAATGAGAAAATAAGGAAGGAGGACTGTCCAAAGTAACTGTCCGGTCATCGATGATAGAACGATGAAATGATAGTTACTTTGGACAGTCTCTTTCTTTTATTTATAACCGGTTTGTGTGCAGAAGAAGAGTCCCCTTAAGGCGTAAGGGTAAACTCTCCATCCAGACGTATATCATTGGAAGCTGTGCCGACCATAACTTTAAACTCTCCCGGTTCTACTACTTGCTTCATTTCCATATTATAAAGTGACAACTCTTCTTTTCCCAGGGTAAAGGTTACTTGTTTGCTTTCTCCTTTCTTTAAAAAGATACGTCGGAATCCTTTTAACAGGATAGGAGCTTGTGATACGGAAGCTACTTTGTCGCAGATGTAGAGCTGCACTACCTCTTCACCATCTCTGTCACCGATATTGGTTATCGTGCAACTCACTTTTTGCAAAATGTCAGGAGAATTCCCTTTTTCCAATTTTAAGTGACTGTAATCAAATTGAGTATAGCTCAAACCGTAACCGAATGCATATAGTGGAGTTCCGGCTTCTTCTACATAAGACCGTTGCTCTCCTTGTGAATAAAACAGGGGTAGTTGCCCTTCACTTCGAGGAATGGATACCGGTAAACGTCCGGCCGGGTTGTAATCTCCAAACAAAACATCGGCTATGGCTGCACCTCCTTGTTCTCCGGGATACCAAGCGGTCAATAAGGCTTGTGCTTTTTCTGCTGCCAGATTCATATTGAGCGGACGACCTTGGATATAAATGACTATTACCGGTTTTCCTGTAGAGGTTATAGCTTCCATCAGTTTTTCTTGATATCCCAATAACTTCAAAGTGCTGCGGTCATAGCCTTCTCCACATTCCATGTCGGATAATTGTTGGTTCTCTTCTTGAGTAACCGTGGCCGCTCCGGTTTCAATGTATTTGGTTTTGAAGTCACGGGCACTCGAACCGCCTACTACCAATACGACGGCATCTGCTTTTTGTGCGGCTTCCACAGCAGCAGGAATGTGATGGGCGGTGGTGTCACGAATAGCACATCCTTTGACATAAGTCACCTGTGTGGAAGCTGAGACGGTATTTCGTATGCCGTCTAAAACGGTGGTAATCTCTTTACGTTCCTGAGGTGCTGTGTAATCTCCCAACTGATTGTACATATTGTCAGCGTTCGGGCCGATGACTGCAATGCTTTTCAGTTGTTTGCTTAAAGGCAATATACCTTCATTTTTCAGTAATACCACTCCTTTACGTGCTACTTGGCGTGCCAATTCCTTATGTGCCCGGGAGCGTACCGTCCGTCCGGCTTTCTCAGGAGATACATACGGGTTTTCGAATAATCCCATACGGAATTTGAGACGGAGTATATTGGCAACCGCCCTGTCTATATCCTGCATACCGATAAGTTTTTCTTTTAATGCCTGTCGAAGGTTTTTTCCATAGGCGTTTCCCCCTAAATCCATATCTACTCCGGCCTTTAAAGCCAATACTGAGGCTTCTTTGTGATTTTGGGCAACCCGGGCGCCGGTTATGCCTTCAATACTTGATAAATCGGAATATACGAAGCCATTAAATCCCCATTCTTTGCGCAGTATATCACTGAGTAAATATTTATTAGCCGTACAGGGAACACCATCAATGGAATTGTAAGAAGTCATGATTGTGCCTGCTCCTGCTTCCACTGCTTTCTTGAAAGGATGCAGATAGTCTGAAAATAATTGTCGCATACCGATATTGGCGCGTGCACCATTGTGTCCGGATTCAGGGATACCGTAAGCAGCAAAATGCTTGAGGGTGGAGAAAAGATGTTTTCCGTCATTTTGCACTTCTCCCTGCATACCTTTCATAAAAGCAACTCCCAAAGTAGAGGTCAGTACAGGATCTTCGCCAAAAGTTTCCTCCATACGTGACCATCGTGGCTCTCGTGCAATGTCCAATACCGGACCGTATCCGATATTAGCCCCTTGCAAACGTGCCTCCAATGCTATTGTTTCACCCATTTTGTACATTAACTCTTTATCCCATGTGCTGGCTTGTGCCAATGAAGTGGGAAAGACGGTAGTACCGATGGCCATATGACCGTGTGGACATTCTTCGGCAAAGAGAATGGGAATTCCCAAGCGAGTACTGTCGACGGCATATTTCTGTAATGCATTCAATGCTTTTGCACCGGATTGGGGATTTAGTCCGGTTTCTAAAGTCTTTTGTGTCCAGTGATCGGCACGTAGCCCTGCCCAGAAAGAACCGATGGGTGCAGCGCTCATCCGTTCTTTATATAGTTCGGAAGGCACTACACCCTTGGATGTTTTGGTATACATTTCCCATCCTAGCGGACAGCATAGCTGCCCGATTTTTTCGTCTACAGTCATACGTCCCAGCAAATCTTTCACTCTGCTTTCAACAGGTGCGGAAGATTGTTTGTATAAAGGGGTTTGTGCCGACACATGGACGGCACAAATCACAAAACAGGTTGTTAATATACTTTTTATATTCATTGATTCAATAATTGTTTGATGGCTGCATTGTCTTTTGTTCCCTTTTTGTGCTTGACAGAAGGTGCAAACAAGGCATCCAATTGATATATTTGTAACTCTTTGACAGGAGTAAATGCTTTTGATGCTACATAGTTTTTCACAGAATGGAGTAACTGTCTCATTGCAGGGCGTTTCTCTATGTCCTTATCCGGGTCGGCACATAAGATAAATAGGCTGCCTTTACCTATACGTGCTTCAAAAGCAATACCCAGTTTTTGGTTGTATTCATAGGTATCGATACTTTGTATGATGGGGGTGATATCGGTCAAATCATTAAGTTCCATAGCGGTGGCATAGTTTAAAATGTCCCACCATTGCCAATCGGCATAAGAGGTAGTTGGGAATTCGCCAAAGGCCGGGTGATTACTGTCTATGAGTGTCCCGACAATCATAGGGTTCCAGTTGAACATAATCGGATTCCAGAAGTGGCTGGCAAATTTAGTTTTGCGTCCTTTAACGTTTTCGGGGATAAGTAATACTTTCTTTCCTTGTTGCAAAGCTGTTTTTACTTTTTCGTCATAAGTGCGTGCATATACATAGTCATCGGCTGCTGTTTGTTGGCAGGGATATACCCAAATGTCCCATTCATTATGGTAGGTATCATTCAGGGTGGTATGTAAAGTCAATTTTTCGGCATGACTCACATTGTTGAGGCTGATGTTTACTTTGCCTAAAGAGTCAACAGTAGCACAGGGTATAGCAGGGGTTGAGATATTTCCTTTTTTTACAGTGTTCCCTTTGCCATCTTTCAGTTCCCAATTCAGTTTTCCGCGTTTTAACGGATGTTCTCCATAATGATAAATTTCCAGTTTTGCCGTGAAAGTTTCATTGTTCATATAAGTACGTTTCGGCATACGTGCTAAAAGAACGGTAGGTGCACAGGATTCGCGGTACTTTTCGGGGCTGACCAATCCTTTGCTTTCCCAAAAGGCATCAAGAATACCGACAAAAGCACTTCCTTGTCCCGGAAAATCTGCAAGTCCCAGCAATTGGAAACCACCCGAATTTGCAGTACGGAGTAATGATTCGTTTACTTCTTTATATTGTAGGACTGTATGAGCACCGGTTGCGCGGAAAAAATCATCTGCTTGATGGAGCATTCCATTGCGTGCCAATCTTTCTCTGAATACCTCAAAATTACGAGGAGATACGACTCCGGTATATTTTTCCATTTCTGCAAAATTAGGATACATGCAGCGCTGTCCGGTTTCGTGTGCAATGACAGGGCAGTCAATATCCGATTCTTTTTTACGGTCCCAGTCTGTAGATGGTTTACCTTCGTATACAGTTATCCATCCTTTTTCTGTCACATGCGATACATAATATTGATCGGAGGGGGTGTGCGTACGGGCGGTAGATGCAGAGTAGAGTCGGCGATTGTCATGCTTTTGAGCTTTCTTCACCAAGTCTTCCAAAACATTAAAATTACCTTCGTTTTCATTTCCGTTACACATTAAAATAAAGGAAGGATGGTTTCCATATTCTTCCAATATGGCATACATTTCTTTCTCGAAAAAGTCACGTCGTGCAGGATATTGTCCGACGTCTTTAATCCACATAGGCAATTCTGCTTGCAGGTATATTCCTACTTCATCGGCAGCATGGAAAGCGGCTTCGGGGGGACACCACGAATGAAAACGGATATGATTCATGCCATAATCTTTTACGGTCAGGAAGATACGTTTCCAGTCTTCGATAGTTGTTGACGGATATCCGGTCAAGGGAAAGACACAGCAGTCCAATGCTCCTCTTAAGTGAACATTGCGCCCGTTTATTTGGATATGATGTTTGCCTTGCGTGACTTCTCGCATACCGAAAGTTATATTTTTGCTGTCCTGTTTGTTATCAGCGGTAAGCATTGCTTTTACTTCGTATAGATAAGGAGTAAATTCATTCCATAATTTTATATTTTTACCCATGCTGATTTCTTTAATCAGTTGGTTGCTTCCTTCTTTTAAAGTAATGGGAAAAGATTGTTCACTGACAGTTTTTCCACCTTTTTCGTTGATAACCAGTTGTAATAGTCCATTAGTCGGTTGTCCGGTGGTATTATTTACAGTGATGTCCAATGTTACCGTTCGTGTTTCTATATCTGGATATGCTTTTAAAGCATGTATATTTGTCTTTTCGTATGCCGTTAATTCTATTTTTCCTACTATGCCGTTCCAATTGGTTTGCGTGTATTCTGTAGTTCCATGATTCCATTGATCCATTGGATATTTCAAGCGATTGTCTACACAAATCGTAAGAATATGCATGCCGGGAGTCATTTGCTTGCTCAGTAAAAAACGGTTTGGGACACTAAGGTGTTCTTTGGCACCGATTTCTTTTCCATCTACATAAACAGTTGTTTCCCAATGGCATCTTTCCAAGTTGAGTGTGATTTCTTTGTCTTTCCATTCTTCGGGAATAATCACTTCGCGTTGATACCATGCTTGGCCGCAGTATTCAAATTTACGGGTAAGACGGTCTACATATCGGGCGGTTGTCAACATACCTTTTCCGCCTTCGTCGGTACTGCCCGGCAACATGATAGATTCGGTAAGTTTTGCTTGATAGAGTTCTGAGCCCGGTGTCTTTCCGAATCCCATGGGGTCAGCCTGAAAACGCCATGTTCCCGATAAATCGATTCTTTCTTGTTGTGCAGACAGTAGTTGCGCACAGCACAGCATCATGGCGAATAAGAAACTTTTTTTCATATATAATCTTGATTAAAAGAATTAGATTAAGATATCTTTGTGGATACAAAGAAACACTATTTTCCTTGATTAAAGAATAGATTAAATAAATAACTGAATGGATTATTTTATGATTTAGCCATTTCCCGAGGGGAGAGTCCCATTTGCTGCTTAAATATACGTGAAAAATACTGAGGCGATTGAAAACCACAAAGAAAACAAACCTCTTTGACGGATTTTTCAGTATTCTTTAGCAGTTCGATGGATTTATTGATTCTAATCTGATTCAGATAATCTAAAGGAGAAAGATTCAAGTTCTGTGAGAATAATTTTCTTAAATAACGTTCACTGATACTTGCATATTCGGCTATATCATTGATGTTGATGTCTGTTTGGTAGTTGTGCCGGATATAGCAAACTGCTTTCTTTAACAGCTCATTTGTGCAGATAGACAGATAGGTCTCATGCATATATCTATAGAGAAGAATTAATAATTCTGCATAATACATTACTACCAGGTATCGATAATGCGGTCCTTTATGTTCCATTTCATTGACAATGCGTTGTATAGTTCTCATTACACCTACATTGTTCACTATTTTAATCAATCTGTTTTCTTTAGAAAACAAAAAGGAAGGTGTAGGTATAGGTTCTGTGCCAACTTTGATATTTGAATGAAAAAGAGAAAATATTTCGGGTAAAAATTCTAATTGCATTAATATCGTGCCATTTGCACCGGCTTCAAATTGATGTTCTACATGTGGAGTGATAATCATGATGTCACCTTCATGGAAACTTATGCTTTCATTGTCCAGATGCAATATGCAATTTCCTTTTTTTATATAATTAATCTCAATGCGCATGTGTTTGTGAGGACCATACGTTTCGAAAGGGCAGAAGGAGGTAAAACGAAAGACATCTGCCAGACGTTTACTTTTTAAACTTGATGTAATCTGTTCCAATACTTCCCAAAGGGAATATTCCGTTATTTTATTCATAGTATTTCATTTTGGTATAAAACAAAGTTTGTATGGACACTAGAATTTGCCGGTTTTATTCAGTAGAATTCTAGTGTCCTATGTCCCGATATTCGGGTCCTTATTTTGACTAAACCTATTAATAGACAGATTGGGGAGTTTCCTCCTTTTTACCTTTCGAGCTTGGTTTTACTAACGAACAAAGTTCTTCAAATGAAATGGATTTCACGGGAGCAAAAGCATTGGATTTCATATAGTTAATCAAACTATATAACAATTGCTTTTTTTCAGGAAATGTATCCTGATGGTTTAGCAAGTCCATGCTGCATACTATTAATTTCCCATTTAGACAATTAGTTTCAAAAAGAGTCGCTAATCGGCGGTTATTGGCAAAGTTGTCTACACATTCCACTAATGGAGTAATGTGTTGATATATGCTATCGATTACTAAAGTGCGCGATTGGGTTGTCAGACTCCACCATTGCCAGTTGGTATGTCCCTCTGTTGGGAAATGTGCAAAAGCTTTATGAGTAGGATCTAACAACAGTCCCATTGTACCTGCTTGTTTGGGAAAGTGGACAGGACTCCAGAACACCGGAACAAACTTGCCTTGTAAACCTGCACAAAGTTGATAAGGGGGATTGAATAATACTGTTTTACCGGCTGCAAGAGCTTTTTGTGTTTCGGTAAGTTTGTCTGTTACTACAATCTCTTCTTTTTCTATCGTTAAAGTGGCCGGATATACCCATATATTCCAAGTGTTTTTATAACTGGAATTTTCGATGGAAACTCTTAAAGTCAGTCGTTCTGCTTTTTTAACTTCTGATAAAGAACAAGAAATCTTACCGGCTATATTCCCGCCTCCGATTTTTATGTTTGTTAAAGGTATAATACCCTCTTGTAATGGCTGACCGAATGCATTGGTTAATGCCCATTTGATATTCTTATTGTTGATTTCCTCAGAACTATAATTAGCAATCTCAATGTCGGCCGTAAACTGCTCGTTGTTTTTGTATACGGCTTTTGAGAAGCGAGCTAATGGGACAACCGGAGCAGAGAATTGACGAAATTCTTCGGCATTGGCTACGCCTTTGCTTTCCCAAAAAGCATTTAGTAAGCCGACTAATGCAGTTCCTTGGCCGGGAAAATCATGTAAATCTAAAAGTTGAAAACCGCTGATGCCGGGAGTCTTCATGGCACGTTCTATTTCTTCTTTATATAAAATGGCAGCCAAATGACCGGATGCAGACAAATAATCATCTGCCTTTTCTAGCAGATTTTTGTTTTCCAACTCTTGTTTAACTCCTTTGAAATTAAGAGGCTCTAATACACCTGTGTATTTTTCTATTTCTTTTAAATCAGGATACACAGCATACTGTCCTATTTCGTGCGTAATAACCGGAACGGGCATGCTATCTACAGAAGCAGAATAATCTTTATTAAAGTTTGGCATTTCTACATCAAAAACTCCTTGTCCGCGCACCCAACCTTTTTTAGTCCATTGAGTGATAAAGAAATCATCGTGCGGCTCAGGCCAATCGCCATGTCCTTTTTCAAAAGTAAAAGAAGTCGTTGTATACAAATGTCTGGAATCAAGGGCTTTTACCGAATCCAATAAACCTCCCAAAAATTCAAAGTCCGGTTGCAATTCATTTCCAAGGCTCAAAAAGCAGAAAGAGGGATGGTTACCATATTCCGATAAAATTCGTTTTGCCTCATTATATAAGAATTGATTCATTTCAGGATTTTCACCTACGGTCAAAGACCAAAGTGGTAATTCCACCTGCAAATAAAAACCGAGTGAATCCGCTACTTCAAATGCTGCTTTAGGAGGGCACCAAGAGTGAAACCGAAGGTGGTTCAGCCCCCATTCTTTAGCGGAACGGAAGACTTTTAACCATCCTTCTTTAGTGGTTGGGGGGTAACCTGTTAATGGGAAAATACAACATTCCAATGTACCACGAAGGAACACTTTTTTACCATTGACTAATAAATCGGCTCCGTTACGGCTAATTTGGCGCATTCCGAATTCAATTTTCTCTTGCGCCAGACTCTCTTTGGTTTTCATCTTTATTTCCAGCTCATACATTATCGGAGTAAATTCACTCCAAAGCCGTACGTCCTCGCCCATGGGACAAACAAAGTCCAGCATTGTTTCGCCTGCCGAAAGGTCCATTTGCTGTTCTATTTCCGTAACAGATTTGCCTGTGTTTTTCTCTTTTACATGAACAGTCAATGTCCCCGAAGCTTTATTCCCTGTGTTTTGTAGTTTCCCTTTTACATGGATTTCCCGGGTTTGAATATCGGGATATATCTGTATATCTTTCATAAAGACAGCATCTTTCGCCCGCAAAGAGATTTCTCCCAAAATACCATTCCACATGATTTGTGTTTCATTGGTATATGCATGTGCCATATCACCGGCAGTGATGTCGTATTTTTTTCTGTTATCTACTCGAATGGCTATCCGATGTTTCCCCGGTGACAGATATTCTGTTAGGTCAAAGTAATGGGGGCTTATCAAGCTTTCTTGCTCTCCATCTACTTCTTTACCGTCTATCCATACATTTGTTTGCCAAATAACACGCTCCAACTTCAGTTCTATGTTCTTTCCCTCCCAATCTGAAGGAACGGATATTTCACGTATGTACCAAGCCGGTCCTACATAACTGTGTTTGCGAGTGAGATGCAATATTTGAGGTTTGCTTATTGAGGGTAATAACCGATTGGGGATACCGTATCCTGCATCATCCATCGTTCCGGGCAATTTTATTTTGTCGGGAAAAGATTGGGTATACCAATGTTTTGAAATACCTATATCCATACTGTCTATGGCAAATTCCCATTCTCCGGCTAAAGAAAGAATTGACGTACTTTCTTTACATCCTGTCAAAAAGACCATGCCTAAAATAGCAAGTAATAATTGATTTAATAACTTCATATTGTATTTGTCTTATGGTATTATATCCAAATTTGGAAATTAGGATTTATTTCTTTTATATAACTGAAGCACTTGTCGGCTTTCTCTTTATTACCTAGTCCTAAATGCCCCAGCCCCATGAGATAGTGGCAATGGATTCGATTTTTCTTATTCATGTCGTCTTCCCAAATCTGTAAATCAGGTAAAGACACAGCAAAGTAATCCATTACAAAAGTATCATATAAATGTTTTTCACCGTAGGAAATTAGGGAATTAAATCTTCCGCGTGCCTCCGCTTCTTTTCCTACTTTCCGTAAAGCTAAACCTTGATAATAGATTTTATCGGGCTTTTGGTCATTGTAGTACATGGCAGCTGTGGGTTGTCCATTGCCCGAAGCAGCTTTTGTGAATGATGAATGTGCTTCATCATGATTACCCATTGCTTCCAAAATGCATCCTTTATAATAAAGGAAATCATTTTCTTGTGCACCATACAGTTTTCCTTCTCCCAAATGATGAGGGTAGACAAAACATTCTTCAATCAAGGCAAGTGCATGCTCGTATTCTCCTGCCTTTAGAGATTTCTTTGCTAATTGTATACGTGCATATTGATATTGGGCAGGTACTTTACCTTCTCCTCCTTCCCAAGGATGGAATTGGCGTTGGTCAATGAGTTGCATGGCTTGTTCGTATTCGCCGGTCAGATTAAGCAATGTAGCATATTCCAAATAGAGATCATCGCGAGTAGCTATTATTTCTTTATGTTTGTTTAATAGATGCAAACGTTCTTTCGGAGAATAATCCATGCGTTTATATAATTGATCCAATTCCATTAAGATGCGTGCGTCTGTTTCATCAAGCATAAATGCCTGTTCAAGTAATTGTACTGCTTCTTTTTTCTTTCCAAGTTTGTTGAAATAAGCTAATGAAAGATTTCGTAATACGGTAGGGAAGCCGTTGTCCATTTCTTTAGAATGTTCCCATGCATCGACTGCTTCCTGGTATTGACGTTTATCATACCATATATTACCTAATAGATAAAAAGCTTTCGGTGCATGTATCGGTAAATTGGTTACGCACTGAAGAGCTAAAATCGCTTCCAGACTATTGGGGAAATATTCATCTAATGGACTGTTTTCTGCTTGACTTACTACACAGACAGCTTCGTCTTGTTGATTCATTCTACATAGGAACCACGCTTTATAATATAACAGCATTGTTGAAGGAGCCGATATATTGGTTAATGCTGCATTTACCACAGCCAATGCATCTTCCCAGTTGCCGGCTTGGGCGTAGTCTGTAGCTAGTTCTTCATAATTACGTGATTCATCACGCATTAATATTCTTAAACTTGATGGCATTTCTTTTTCACCGGACTGAAGCCATGCTTCAAAACGACATCCAAAGTTGAATTTATCTATATTGAGTGACTCTTTAATCAGTTCTATGGCTTCTTTTTCTCGTCCCAATTTACGAAGAATCATTGCTTTTAAATGACGTCCGCGATGATTATGCCAGTTACGAACCAAAGACTGATTAATTTCGTACAATGCATTATCCCACTCATTATGTGCAGCCGATAATTGGGCCAAAGAGTAATAACCTGAATCTTGCCAAGCAGCGTTCCAGCATGCTTTATAGAACGCATCGTATGCTTCAACAGTTTTATCTTGGTATTTTAATACAAGACCTAAATTATAATAAGGTTCTCCGTCGTAGGGATTTGGATTACGTTCTGTCAGAGTGTTAATAGCCTTGCGTAAATAAAGTTCGGCTTTCTTGAATTGTCCTTTACGGAATAGCCATAATCCCATAGCGTTGTTATTGCGTATATCGCTGTTGTCTCTACGTAGGGCTTCTAAATAATAATCAGTTGGATTGTAAGTAGCATGTCTGTATTGCTCCAAATGTAATCCTGTCAGGTAAAGCTGTTCTGTAGAGCGTACTTCTGAAGGAGGCAATGCAGGTTTTGCAGGTTCAGGAATTGGTTTGATTTCAGTTGATTCAGCCTTCCATGAAAGTAATAACTTGCCGGTTGAACAATAAATATAAACCTCTGCTTCATCAGGCGATATATTTTTAATGGTATGAGTAAATACCGCTTCTGGAGTCAAATCTGTAATATTTTCCCAAATGATGTTTTCTTGGCGTTTAATCACAATTCGTAAACCTTTCTGTGCGGATGTAGCAAATAGTTTGAGTATTGCATTCTTTGTGTCTTCAGTTTCTATATTCATTAGTAAATCAGAAGTGGCATTCTTTACTACCCCTAATTCACGATAAGGAATAAAATATTGAGTGAAAATTTTTTCCTCATAAGGTTGCAACCAAGTAAAGTCTGGTTGATTGTCGGTATAAACTCCGGTCATTAATTCGATATATGGCCCATCTGTGTCTGTCAGATTACGATCCCAGGCTTGTCCGAAATCTCCATTTCCCCAAGTCCATTGTTTTTTCCCGGGAGAGATGTGATGGTTGGCTACGTGTAATACTCCTGCTTGAGTATCGTTTTCATAACCGCCTACAAAGTTGTATTTTGAGCGGATAGCCATATATGAAGTGGGTACCGGTATATTTTTATAACGTGAGATGTCTACACCTGCTGAATAATCCATTTTATAATAAATGCCGGTAGCGATAGGATATTTTGATACATCTCGCTTACCGTGATCAAATACAGCATTGACATCGGCAGGGAAAACCGATTGATAGGCTTCATTGACAGCGACGGCCGGGTTAGCCCACCATAGGAAGGTCTGTGGAAC
>ERZ809194.869-NODE-869-length-13655-cov-3.243824_pt1 | contig 13655 bp, 15 predicted proteins | sample MGYA00520517_ERZ809194 | MGnify/ENA primary metagenome ERZ809194 (study PRJEB31570, sample SAMEA3213003) | Homo sapiens | biome: human-gut; feature: human gut; material: fecal | place: Sweden | collected 2011 ... | reverse complement strand
TTGCTGTATTGTGTGCGCCGTATTTAATCATTTCTTCTACCTCCGTGTTTGTTGTTTTACCGCCTAGCTGTGCGGTTACTTCGTCTGCAAGATTGCCAAGACGGTTGTAAAGCCAATCGCCTGGGCAAGATTTATTCGCAAACCACCTATGTACAGTTAAAACCATTTCATTCGACTTTGGCGAATAATTTAGCGTCTTGCTCTCATTGCCAAACCAAAGCAGTTTAGTTTTGCCGTTACGCTTGCAAATATCCACACACAAGTCAACAAGTTTGTTGTATACTTTGCTATTCATCGTGTACGGTGCGGTTGTGTCGCTTGCACATTCGATTGTGACTGCCCTCTGGTCATTTGCATTGCTTGATGAACACCAAGAACGATTACCTTCATCTACACAAAGCAACACCCTGCCGTCATAGCCGATTCCGTAGTTACAGCTTGCCTCACGAGCTGTGTCCATAAAGATGTTGCCGAGAGTTTCGACACTGCACTGACCGACTACACAATGCGGAGTAATGCGGTCGATACTGTGTGTACGCTTACCGCTGTGGTTTGGGCTTAATTTTGTGTAATTAACAAGTTTTGAATTACTCATAATTTAATTATTCCTCGCTTTCGTCTGTTTTGTTATATTTATAAGCTGACAAGCCGAGCAGAGCGCCTAAGAAGGTGTCAACGGCTGTAATAGTGCCTACAATCTGTTCGCCGTATGGCAAGCCCCAAATGCCTGCTACGGCAAAGTAAAGTGTACCGATTGCAGGCAGTACGATAAGAGCAATGTATTTAAGTACATCATAGATTTTGTTTGTCATTTTCATTATTATCATCCTTTCAATTTAAATCTTCCGCCGAATGTGCCGACTGGTTGAGGTACTTATCAATCTTATTGATAGCCTCGGTAACTCTGCCGTTACAACCCTGCTGTTTCAGACCATCAAGACACGCACGGAGTGCATACATTGTCAAGGTCTGCTCGCCTTTGATTTTTTTGATTTCAGCGTTCTGCTTTTTGTTGTTTTCGATAAATTTAAAAACACCAAATACAACACCGCCAATTAAAGCTAACGCAGATATGATTTCGGCAAGCTGTACAATATCAATCTTCATCGCTTACACCTCGCTTTCTTCTATCATCGGCTCGTCAACGGTTGGATTGTCGCCCCAAACTGCCATGACAGCATTATAGTATTCATCAGACAGCACCGTTTTGAGCTGTTCTCTGCCCGATTTGCTGTTCATGTATGCGTTGCGGATGTTTCCGCCAACCTGCATTTCTTCACCGTTGAAGGTCAAAAACTGCTGTCTGAGTACCGAAACGCTGTCCTTTGTGAGCATATCAAGTGTGATTTTTTCTTTAAGTTCCATTTTTCATACCTCCGTTATTTAATTTTGTACAAGCAAATCACATTAATTTGCTCGCCGTCTGCGAATGTATATGCGGCCTTATCCTGAGTCGAAAGCTGTAGCCAAGTGTTATTTTTCGGAATGGCAAATTTAAAGAGCTTGCCAAGGTTTGAAATACCGACACAAAAAACATTGTCCTCGGAAATACATTTGTACGGCAAATCAATCAGCGGACACATGCTATTGCCGCTAAGAGATACTGCGTTCATTTTGACCGTTGCACTGACGATTACGATGTCACCAATCGTCTTATATGTACAGTTTGCACTTTTGATTTTATCTGCAACGGTTGAGTATGGTGTAAGCGTTGATGTTCCGCTTTCGATATTTGACGAATCGTATTTAGTTGCAAGAAGCTGGTCCGTTTCTTCTGATGAGTAGGCTTCGTTCGTATCGTAATAGAAATCGTTAAGATATTTAATGCTCGGATAATTAGTGCTGCTATCAGTAATGTCAGTTTTTGAAATTACCTTGTTTGAGTTATCCTCTTTCGCTTTAAGTGCATCGTTGACATCTGTTGCGTTTGCCTTACCTGCAAGAGATGTTTCTGCCGTCTGCATTCGAGCCGACAGCTGACTGACCGTGCTTTTTTCGGCTTTATTGGTTACGGCAGAATCAATCCCGTTAAGCCTTGCGTTGAGGCTTGAGAATTTGCCTCTTGCCGTGGCAACCTCTCGGCTGATTTCGGCAAAACTGCCAGCACTTTCGCTGTTTATCTTGCTGTTTTCAGCGAGGCTCGGAGTTACCATTACTTTTAAAGTCAGCGGAGTATTTAACACCTGCGTTTCACCGCTTGCAATCTTAATTTCGATTGCCAAGAAACCCGACATAGACTTGAAATCTTCGAGCGGAACAGTAATAACATCTGCCGTGCTGTTCAGTGTGCAAGCGACTGAATCTGAGATTAAATATCCGTCAGTTGCAAAGGTTGCAGTTACTATACAATCTGCAAAGGTTAATTTTTCACCGCTGGCCGTTAAAGTTACATCAAGATAGCGTGTTGCTTTATCGTTGACATTGACAATACCAACAACATTCGGTGCGTTGCGGTCATTTACATCAATTGTAATTGATTTATGTGCTAAACTAATAGCCATTATCTTTTAAACCTCCTTTGGATTTTCAATAAATCAGACATCGACATACTTAAGTCACCGATTGTGATTTCTTTGTATTTTTGGGATACGCTATCGTAGACCGTTTTTGAAATTCTTCGGTTCAAATTCGTGCCGTCCGGCATTACAACCGTCACTTCATCATAAAGTTTGATTGCGTGCATTTTGGTGAGTTCGTTTTCAAGAGTTACCCTTATACTCAGGGTTTCTGATGTTTGTTCCGTCGAATAGTTATAATCAGCAACCGCATTACGCAAAGCATCTCTGACTTCTTCGTAATTTTCGCCGGTGCTTGGATTTAAAGTATATTTTTTGATTTTGCTTGTGCAGTCGTATAAATAAGTGTTTTTAATACTCCGCTTTAAACCTGTTCCATAAGGTTCAAAGCTTGACACGACAACTTCCTTATTATCCGTAGTGTTGCATCTGGCATAAGGCATAACATGTGTATAGTAGTTGCCGATTTCGGCAGTTTGCTTGTACTCCGACACATTAGCGCCGAAAGCTATACGATAACCGCTTTTCGCACCTGCTGTACTGATTTTATTAAAATAAATGTCAAAATTATTAAAATACAAAACACCGTCAAACTGATTTATCAATCCTTCGTCATCATCTTTGAAGATATCCTCAAACTTTACCGCTTGTGAATAGCCTAAATAAATCCTTTTCTTGGCGGTGATTGATGAGCTGAAATTAAACCACTTATACGGGGCCTCCGTAAACCACATATACAGAGGTTTCCCTACTTGGCTGTAATCTCGCATGAAGTGGTCAATTAGTTCTTTCGGAGTGCCATACATCGAACCGTCTGTTGCACGAGGAATTGTGCCATTTTGGAAAAACATTCTTGACACATGTTCGCCCGACACGGTCAAATCACCGTTTTTATCGACCTCTATTTTGGTCACATAAAAGTACTGTGGTTCAGATACATTATTTACCTTCGCTTTAATATATGAGGTTATTTTTATTTTTGACGCGAGCTTATCTGTGCTTTTTATTTTCGCACTAAAGCTGTATGTGCCATTTTGCTCCATTGTAACCAAAAACTCGGTGCATTCGGTCAAAAAACCGAAACCGTTAGATTCAAACAATGGTGTTGAATTTTTGTAATAGTCAGCAACGTTATACAAAATAGGGTACATTACAATCTCCTCCAATTCGGCTTAATTTCGATGTCAGTAAACGCATTTGCGTTTTTTCCTGAGAGTTTTATTTTATTCCATCCGGGCAAAAGCTTTGGAAACTCTGTACAACTTATGCAATTGTTCGCCAAGCTCGTGCCATTATTGAAAGAAGCGGACTGTTGTTCAGAATCAAGTTCAATATAATCCTTATCCGATGATGTCTTAACCGTTAAAGTTTGATTATCATTAACCGTCAGTATCAACGGATTAACTTTTGCACCTTTGTTGATGATTTTTATTAAAGGCTCTGCTTCGTAATTTTCAGGATTATAGACTTCGATTTCTGCGTTTTGTGTCGAGGTCAATTTTGGTCGGATAATCTCTTGCCCTAAATCACTGTACCAAAACGGCACTCGGCTAAAATTGATAGTTGTTGACAAGCAAAGAGGAGCAACCTCTTCTATTGGCTCAACCCCTGTGCAAATCGCTTTTGTAAAATAACCGGGGTTGTATGTGTCCATAAAGATTTTATATTTGCCGTCCCAAACAGTAAGCCATTCTGCAAATACTCTTACAAGCTCAGCGTTACTTTCGTTAGGCACAATGTATGGATAACTGTTGACCTCGAACTGCATTTCGACATTGTCAAAAACGCCATTGTCGGAAATCACTCCGCCGTTTTTGCTGTAAACAGAAGTAAAATCGAAGTTACGCTTTGCAATTTGATATTTGGGAGGTGTAGCTATAAAAAAGCCTAATGTCCGCAAATTGGTACCGTTATATGTAAAACTATGCCTCATCTTTAACCTCCCCACTTCGACGCTTCACCGTCAAGCGTTTGCACAATTGCAGTCGATACACGGCGGTTAAAATCATCAACATCCATGTCATTATTGATGTTGACATCACCTGTGAAATTAATTTCAATCGTAGGTGAATTTGTAACAGTTTTTGACAGCTGACTATTTACCGCTGCATTCTGGCTTTGTGTGCGAATGCCTGCAAATTTATTGTTAATCGCTCCAATCGGATCACCATCAAGTGCTGACAAGGTTCTTGAACTCAAAGACCTTGCCGTCTTTTGTGTCTCATCAATTTCATCCTCGATGCCAAGGCGGTAACCTTCGCCGAAATATCTGCCTAACTTTCGGGTTTTTCGGCTCGGTGAATGTGAATCTTGAGTCTTCTTAAGAGTGCTAAGACTTAATCCTGCAAGTCCTTCCACTGACTTGAATAATTTATCAGAGAGGCTTCCGGCACCGTCCATATAGCCTTGAACTAAGTTTTTGCCTTCTTCGTAGAATTTGTCATAAACTCCCGAAAAATTATCAAAGATTCTATTGACAAGCGACTTGCACGAATCATCAACTTTTTTGTTGGCATCTTTATCTCCTATACCTTTGCTGGTGCTCTCAGTGCCGTTCTTACCGGCTTTTTCTCCGTTGGGTTCGAGTTTGTTAAGCTCAACGGTTGCCTTATCTACAAGCTCTTTCGCATTATCAACCATTTTTTGAGTGACGCCCGGCTGATTTTCATCCATTGCAGTTTTTAAAAGTTCGTAGTTTGCGGTAAGGTTTGTGAGCTGATTCTCAAGGCTTGCTTTTGAACCTGTTTCAGCATCAATAAAACCGTCTTTTATTTTCTTTTGCTGTTCGTTAATTTCGTCAGCTTTGCCCGTAGCTATTGCTGCAACAGTACCGTACATATCGTTGTACTTAGTAAGCTCAAGCTCAGCTCTTTCTTGCAATTCTTCGGCTTCTTCAACTTGCTCTTTGGTAACGCCTTCGACCCCGTCTTCGTATGCCGTTCTTAAATTTTCGGCATTTGTCTTAAAGTCACTTACCTGCTGTTCGAGGGTTTCTTTATTTCCGGTAGTGTATGTAATAAGGTTGGCAGATAAATCCGACATTGTGGCTTTGATTTTTTCGGTGTTTCCTTCAGCATTTGCCGCTGTGAGTTTTTCATAATTTTGAATTATGGTATTATATTCAACAACTTTTCGTTGATACTCTTTATACTTACCTTCTGCCTCATCAAATGCTATTTGTTTCGCATTCAAGTTGTCTTTGGCTTCATTTTGCGCCTCACCATAGGCTAATGTGAGATTTGATAAAATTTCAATATGCCGTTGCATATTTTCGCCATTATTTAGATCTTTAAGTATTTGCTGATAATACTCTTGAGATATCTGACCGTTTTCAAAACCCCAGCCTGCAAGTTTTAATGTTTGTTTATTTTGCGAAAGCCCGGTAAGGCTCATTTGTTCAACTTTTTCTTTTGCTGAATCAAGTTCTTCCTTTGCTTTTTTTCTGTTTGCGTAGCCGGCTGCAACATCCTCTTGTGCACCATTTAAACCGGACACAGCCGTTTGATATGGTTCTTCGAGTGCCGATAACATCGCCAGGGCTTTTTTTGACTCAAGCGCATTATCCATTGAGGTTTTAAGGTTTTCGTAAGATGTAATAACATTTCCGTTCCAGGTGATTTCATCGTCTGTAACTCTGCTCAGTTCGTTTGTGATGAATTTCGCACGGTCTTCATAGCCCTTTTTAACTTCGCCGTTTTTATCAACGATTTTTTTCAGCTCGCCCCAAAGGCCTTCGTAGTATTGAAATTCACTTTCAACCTCCGAAGCCGCATCTTTCTTGCTCTGCACATATTCGTCATTGGCATCTTTCAGCTCTTTGATTTCTTCTTTTGCTTTTTCCTGAGCTTCGTTAAGTTCTTCTTGGGATTGTTTTGCACTGTCGTTAGCCTCTGAAAATGCCCAAATTTCACCTATAGCACCAACAACTAAACCTGCAACTAATCCCCACAAATTTGCTTTTTGAGCAGTGTTAAGTCCCTCTTGTGAGATTTTAGCGGCATCTGTTGCCGCTTTCAAAGATTTGTAAGCTCCCCACAGATTTTTGATTTCTGCAACTATTTTAGTGGCCTTTTTACCCGACCAAATAGCAGTAGTTAAAACACCAATCTGTTTTAGCGTTGGAATAATATCATCTGTATGCCTGCTCGCAAATTTACAAAGTTTCTTAACCTCAGGAAACAATGATTTGCCGATAGGGTTAATGACATCAGTCTGCACTGTCCTGCCGAGGCTCGCCCAATCGGATTCGACATCATCATATTTGATATCCTTGATTTTTTCCATTGAGCCTTTGACATTTTTGTAGCTTTTGTTGACATTTCCAAGCGATTTGATAACTTTCATTGCATTATCTTCGCCGAGAGCAGACCAAACCGTTGAAGCTGTAGTTAATGCCTTTTGCTCATTCTTTGTGTTTTTTAAATCGCTGATAACGCTATAAAAAACATCTGATGCAGTAGCTTTGCCGTCCTTCCATTTTTTGAAAATTTCGCCCGTGCCTTTTGAAAAACTACCGAGATTTTCTTCAATTCTTCCGTCGGAAAGAGAGATTGTAAATTCTTTGACGAAATCATTAACCTTGTCAAGATTATACGCACCGTTTTTGGTGCCATTTTCGAGGATTGAAAACATCTGCTCGGCATCAAAGCCTGCCTGTCCCCAAATCTGTGAATATTCGGCAATATTATCGCCGAGCTCTCCGCTGTAATTTAAGCCGTTTTGCGCACCTTTTACGATATAATCAAAAGCCTCATCAGCTGTTAAGCCCATGTTGGTCATCAGACCGTTAATGCCTCTTAAAGTTTCGCTGATATCAAAGTTATCAAAGGTTCCCTCGAGCGTGTACAGGTTTTCTGCCATATCTTTAAGCTTTTGAGGATCTTGTTCGTCCGTAACCTGCTTAATTTTTGATAAAGTATTTGCAATGTCTTCTTGCGATTCACCAAAATTGTCTTTGTAAATTTCGCCGATAATGTTTTCGTATTTTGATAATCCTTCGGTAGTCAAGCCGGTTTGAGCCTGCAAGGAGTTTAAAGCCTTTTCTTCTCTGTTTGCACTTATGACAGCTCCGGTCAACGCTCCGCCGACCGCTGTTGCCGCTGCGCCTGCTTCTTTTAAGGCATTGCCAACAGCAGATTTGAGATTGTCAGCAGAGGATTTAACATCATCCATTTCTTTTTTGACCTTGGATAAATCAGTTTTATTTGACTTATTTTCAAGGTTTCTAAAGCTGTCGCCTGTCTTGTCAACACTTTTTTCAGTTCTTGACATCTCACTTCGGGCAGATTCGAGGTTTATTTCGTTTGCTTTTTCCTCGGTTTCCGCAAGCTGTTTAGTGAAAGTTTCAAGTTTGCTTTTCGCTTTTTCGACTTCACGCTGATAAGCTCTGTACTGTTCGGTTGAGATTTCGCCGTTTTTGGCCTGTTCTTCGACCTGATCCTGCACATCAAGTAACTTTTGAAGGGCAGATTTGCTGTTTTCGATTTGTTCTTTTAACACTTCTTGCTTTTGGGCAAGCAAAACAGTGTTTTCAGGATCAAATTTTAACTGCTTATTAATTGCAGTCAGTTCTCTCTGCAAGCTCGAGGATGAGGACTGTACAGCTTTTAAGGATTTCTGCAAGTCTATTGTGTCGCCTGCAATCTTAACGGTAATGCCTTTAATCGTTGCCATATCTGTCCTCCAATTTCCTATATCGGTTCATAAACTCGCTATACTGCTTTTCCGAGATTTCTTTACTTTCAAATCTTTCTGTAACGAAAGGCAATACAGATTTCATTTTCTGATATTTTTCCTCTTCTTCGTGGATATTCTTATTGTTTCGTAATGCAAAATATGTCTCGATATAATCGAGCACAAAACCTATTGTAAATCTTTGTAAATCAGCGACAGTCAGACCACACCTGACGGCATAGGATAAGATTTCCTTCGCCGTCAGGAAAGTTCCGTTTAGGTCGCTGTCGCTGTCGCTTTTGGGCTGTCACTATTAAGACTGTCAATAACAAGATTGACGATTTTACCTATCGCTGAAATAGCGTCCTTGATGCTGATTCCTTTTGTCCAAGCCTTAAAGTTAGGAATCGTATCGTCTGCCGTCTTTGCCGCTGCCCATAAAAGCTTTACAGCAGTGCCAAATTTTACATCATTGAGATTCGGAACAAGAACACGGTCGGTATCACGCAGAAAGCCGTGGCCTTTGAATGTGTCCTCGTAGATGAGCATTGTATATGCCGTAACCTCAACCTCAACATCTTTACCATTAATAACAACTGTATCTTTCATGTTTTAACCTACTTTTAAAATTATACTGTTCCGGGATTTGACTTAACAGTCGGCACTACAACGCTTTCGGGCAGAGTGTCGGCATAAGATGTATAGCGTACAAAGTCATTGTCAGGACGTGGCTTTGCTGTGACCGTAAAGGTCGGGAACTGTGGGTCGAAGTTACCTTCAGATGTCTTGTCGTTCCTGCTGGCTCTTGCAGCTACGCAGTCAAAATATGTGTCAATCTCGTAGAGCTTGTCACCTTTGTATGTTTCCTTTGCAGCGAGGAGGGCAAATCTCGGCATTACCTTAATGCCACCCTTTTCGATGATACCGCCCTCAGTTGCTTCATCATTGCCGAACCAATCTTTTTCGATGTCGTCGACTGCTGAAATAAGCTCAAGACTGATTGTATAACCGCCGTTCGCACTCGCTACAATAATAGGCAAGCCGTCAGCATAGATTGTGTTTGAATCGCCAATAGGCTCTGCGCCGATACTTCTGCCGCCTGCCTTATCAGACTTAAACCACACGGGCTTACCGTATGTGATTTCACCCGTGCTACTTTCTGTAAGTACGGCATAACCAACTTTTCTAATAGTTTTGTTCATTAATAAACACTCCTTATGTTTTTAGATTCTTTTTATACCGCTCAAATCACCGCCGCCCATAGCTTCCGATGATTTAATGAGCTTTTTAATTCCGGCTTCAAATTCGCCGTGAATTTTCTCTGCTGCCGGGGCAATATGCACCTTTGGTTGTACCGTTCCGCCTTTTTTGCCTCTTTTTCTACGAGTTTTTTCGAGGAGGTGTGTAAGCCGGTACTCAGGCTTAGCGGCATAAACTGTTTTTTCGTAAAACCTGAATGTTTCATTCGTAATTTTTACTTTGAATGATTTGCGATATTTTTTTCTTCTGCCGACAGGTGCATTTTTTTTGATTTCGTTTTTGAGCTCTTCGGATTTTTCATCGACCAATAGTCGGACACCCATTTGCACATCAGCCGAATAGGTTGACAGCTCTTTCGATAGGGTATCGCCAAGGCGGTCGATACCGACTTTTTTGTAATCACTCATCAAAAGTCACACTCAAATTGTAATAGCTTACACAAAGTTTATTCGTTGTGTCCCAAGCTCGATTTGGTTTTTTCCAACCGTAGCCGTTTTCGTTGAGCCATTTTTCAAACTTTGTTTCGCTTGTGTGGTCGTCTTTTGCCGTGTAGAGTTCTATGATGATTTTTGCATTTTTCCAAAGTATTTCACCGTCTGCGTAAATTCCTGTTTCTTCATCCTTGAAATAAACAAGATAGGGTGCAGGGGTTGATTTGTTGTAATCTGCCTCTACACATTTAAAGCCACAAGACTTAATAAGTTCGACAAATTCATCGTAATTTTTAAAATACATCTTCTGCACCGCCCTCATACAGCCCCCTCTGTGACAAGCTCAAAATCGAGCAAGGGGGATTTTTGCTTTTATCGTGCTGAATTTGTTCAATCTTGAACCGTGTGCCGTCAATGATGACCGCCATATCCGTTCGCAAGTTTTCGTCCTTGTGAATATGTATGACCTTTGACAGTTCAATATCGTTCTGCTTTGCACCATAAAAACGAGTTACGCCGATTTTTTCATTACCGAAACGATATTTTTTCAGACTGTCGGTGATGATGTCGTCGTTTTCGTCGGTTTCATAGATTTTTGCAAGTCCGTCATTAAATGTCAAAAAATCAATGTTATTCTTCAGTATCATACATTCGCACCTCGTATTCCTGCCTTAATTTTAAAATTTCGTTTTCAAAATTATGGTCGAACATTTCAACAGCATTTGAGTAAGCATAGCGGCAGTAATCAAACAGCAAACTTCTTGCCCTTGTCGCCCGTTCAAAATCCTCATCAGTAAGTAGAGGATTATAATCGCGGAGGTGCTGTTTTCCATTGGCTATAATCAGTTCAATTTTCGACTTTGTGCTTTCATCTGTTTCGATGTGCTCACGGTCAAAATCGAGCATATTAACTACATCGTTTATGATTCCCATTGTTCAACACCTCCGCAATAAATTAAACTGTTGTTGCCTGATTGAGAGTTACCTTAATTTCAGCAGGATTGAGCGCTGAAATATCGAGCTTAATAAAATCGTTCGTATGAAGCGAAAAGCCTGTTGCGTAAGCCTTAATAAGATAAACTCTGTTGTCTTCGAGAAACTGATACTGGTCAGAGTAATCAAGCTTACCTTCCTTACCTGTTGAGAGACAGGCTTTATATCTTGAAAGCTGACCGATAACAGCAGTACCTTCCGCAAGCATTTCTGACGGATAAACATTCGTCGGGAAGGGGAAGAGGTTGTTTTTGTACGAGCCGTCGGTTGCAAGCACCGTAGTCGCAGGAATAATCTTTGTGAGATAGTCCACAGGATTAACGATGAGGTCAACCGATGTGATGTTGTTTGTCTTGCCACCCTTACCTTTTGCAAGCTTTGCGACAACATCCATATATGACTTCACATCAAGGCTTGTGAGCTTTGTTGCCGTCTTTTCTGTGTAAGCGTTTGCCTTTACTGCTCCTTCGGGGTCCTTGAGCATACCGATAGGTTTGCCGTTACCGTCGCCGTTAATAAAGCCATCTTCAAAAGCATAAGCAAGTGCATCAGCAAGAATTCTGCGGACATATGCGTCAATGTATGTAGCTCCGAGGTCAAGCATATCCTTCGGAACAGGAACGAAGGCGCTTACCTTTGATGTTGAGAAGTCCTTTTCCTGAATTGTGCCGGCAAGCTCCTGTGTAATTTTAGAGTTCAGTGCGCCCCAAGCGGCAAGCTGTTTTGTGTCTGTCGCAAAGATTGCCTTAACAGAGCCGTATGTGTTCTCAATACCGATTGCATCGAGCAGCGGATGATTGCTGGTAATGTCCTCAAGCACTGTGTCAAGGATTGTCTGCGGAATTGTAACATCAAGACCTGTGAGTGCCTGCTTAACATCAGCAGATTTTGCCGCTGTTACAAAATTGTTGTAAAACTTCTGCTCTGCCGATGTAAGCTGTCTGAATCCTCTCTTGGCAAGGATTGTGTTGTCGGCTGTTTCGCCGATTTCCTGTGCGACCTCAATGATTGACTGCTGAATACTGTCAGCGTAGGCATTGAGTGCATCGGTCATTTTTGCTTCATCTTTGGAATCAATGGCAGTTTTCAAGTTCTGCGCAAACTTTGCTTTTGCGTTCTTAATCGCATCAAGATTCTTCATTTTTTAAATCTCCTTTATAAATAATTTTTGTTTTTGAAATACTCTTCAATAAAGCCAAAGCTATCCTTTTTTTCGGGATTTTTCGGTTTTGGCTCGGGTGGTGTCTGTGGTTCAGGCGGTTCAGGCTTTGCACCAAGCATTTTTGCAAGTTCTGCCGCTGCCTGTTTTGCTTTTGGATTCTTCTTTTGCTGTGCATCGTCAACAATCTCTTTTGATTCGGTTAAATCAACCGGATCAAGAATTTCGTCACACAAGCCGATATTGAAGGCTTCCTCTGCCGTCAAAAATGTTTCAGCATCAAGAAGCGGCTCGAGGGTTTCTCTCATGAGCTTATCGCCTGCGTGTACAAGATAAGAGTTTGTACTCGCTTCACTGATTTTGTCAAGCTGAGCTGCAAATTCTCTGTGTTCTTTCGCATTTCCATAACAACCGCCGATTGCGTGATGAATCATCATTGTTGTGTTTGACGGCATTACAATCTTGTCAGCCGCCATTGCGACAACAGAGGCGATTGAGCAAGCCATACCGTCGATATATGCAGTGACCGGCACACTCTGCCGTTTTAGCAAATTGTAAATTGTCACACCTTCGTCAACAAATCCGCCCACGGAATTGATGTAGATTTCAATGCCTTCAATTTCGCCTGCTTTTTCAATCGCCTTGCGAATATATTCGGCGCTTGTCTTGGATTCTACGAGGTCACCCCAAATATTCAAGTAGCTCGGCTCAATTTCACCATAAAGATATATCTGCAAGACACTCTGATTTTCAGCAATCTGTTTGATATTGTAATTTCTGCTTTTCATTTATTTTTATTCACCACCTTTCAGAGCGTTTGTTATTGTTTGGTAATTTTTGGTAAGGTAATATGTGTGTGCCCAAGCCTCCGAGCAAGGGAGCATATTGCAATATTTTTGAGCCTGTGCAGGTGTCAGCACACCGCTGGCAATTGACTTGTCGAGGTTGTTCGCCTGACTTACGGCATCAATGTGTCTGACTGTCGTTGTGTCAATTAAGAGATAATTGCCTTTGCTAAATTCGGTGCTACCGAATCTCTTTTTTGTAATCTCTTGCTCAAACATATTTGCAATCGGATCAATTGCATTGCCAATAGCGCAATCCATTGCATCAGACAATTGCGATGCTTCACCGCTTAAAATTGCCGGCGGAATGTGCAAAGCATTGCCAACAATCGTGTATGCCTCGGTTTTTAACTTTTGAATGTCGTTAATCTCGCTGTTCGTAGTCTTTCCGGCATCGGTTGACGGCTCGGTGTAGTGCATGCCTTTGTAAATAGGCATAACAGCGTTTTTGTTTGCATAAAACGCTTTAAACTGCTTCGACAAGATTTTGTTGTAAGTTTCAGCGAAGTTTTCGTCGCCGAAGCTGTAATTATCCATCTCTAAGATGCCTTTGTGACCGACTGCTTTGTTATATCTTTCTTGAGCTGATAACATTAACTGCTCGTAAGTGTTGCACATATCCGATAACAAGCCGTTAAGAGCAAAGTTGTTATATCTGAGGTAAATTACCTCACTTTCAGGAAAAATGCGCTGATATGTAAAATTTCGACAAGTAACGTCGCTGAATGTGTCGTCAATCAAAGCGTGTTCCGTTCTCGAGAAGCTATCAGCACTCATA
>ERZ809194.867-NODE-867-length-13675-cov-5.346916_pt1 | contig 13675 bp, 9 predicted proteins | sample MGYA00520517_ERZ809194 | MGnify/ENA primary metagenome ERZ809194 (study PRJEB31570, sample SAMEA3213003) | Homo sapiens | biome: human-gut; feature: human gut; material: fecal | place: Sweden | collected 2011 ... | reverse complement strand
TGCCGGTGGGCTTTTCGCCGATGATGAACTGCCGGGTGACGATCTCCTCGCTGGAATAAGGAGACATGGAGTAGATGCCCGGCAGGTCGGTGACCTCGGTCTCCGGGTGTCCCTTGATGGCGCCGCTCTTGCGGTCCACCGTCACACCCGGAAAGTTGCCGACGTGCTGGTTGGAGCCGGTGAGCTGGTTGAACAGGGTAGTCTTGCCGCAGTTCTGGTTGCCCGCCAGCGCAAAGGTCAGGGTCTTATCCTCCGGCAGGGGATGCTCCCCCTCCTTGGTGTGGTACTTGCCGCCCTCGCCAAGACCCGGGTGCTCCACCATCTTCTCCGCCACCGGGGCGTGCACCGCCGGGGTCTTTTCGGTGGGGGTCACGGTGATCTGTGCCGCGTCGTCCAGACGCAGGGTCAGCTCATAGCCGTGGATGCGCAGCTCCATGGGGTCGCCCATGGGTGCCAGCTTTACCAGCGTGACCTCCGCCCCGGGGATCAGACCCATATCCAGAAAATGCTGCCGCAGTGCGCCTGCACCGCCCACAGCATCCACTATGGCGCTTTTGCCGATCTGTAACTCTTTTAACGTCATATCCGTTGCCTTCTTTTATATGTACTGTCCTTGTGTGTTAGTCCGTGTTAACAAATGTAGTATAGGCTAACTGACAGCGGATGTCAATAGAGAATATCGACACAAAAAAAGCACCGCACACTCTCAGGCGAGAATATGCGGTGCTCCGATTCAAATCATGATTACTTCACGGTGTGGTAGCCATCGGGGTTGTTCTTCTGCCAGTTCCAGCTGTCGGCGCACATCTCCTCGATGCCGTACTCAGCCACCCAGCCCAGCTCGTTCTTGGCCTTGGTGGGGTCGGCGTAGCACTCGGCAATATCACCGGGGCGGCGGGGATCAATGACATAGGGGATCTCCTTGCCGCAGGCCTTGGAGAAGGCGTGGATGACGTCCAGCACGCTGTAACCCTTGCCGGTGCCCAGATTGCAGATGAAGAGACCACAGCCGGTCTCCAGCTTGCGGATGGCGCACACATGGCCCCGGGCCAGATCCACAACGTGGATGTAGTCACGCACACCGGTGCCGTCCGGGGTGGGGTAGTCGTTGCCAAAGACGTGCACCTTTTCCAGCTTGCCCACAGCCACCTTGGCAATGTAGGGCATCAGGTTGTTGGGGATGCCGTTGGGGTCCTCGCCGATCAGGCCGCTCTTGTGGGCGCCGATGGGGTTGAAGTAGCGCAGCAGCGCCACATTCAGGCTGGGGTCAGCCTTGCAGACGTCCTGCAGGATACGCTCGGTGAAGGCCTTGGTGGTGCCGTAGGGGTTGGTGGTAGCGCCCACAGGGAAGTCCTCGGTGATGGGCACACTGGCGGGGTCGCCGTAGACGGTAGCGGAGGAGCTGAACACGAAGTTATGGCAGTCATGATGGCGCATCACGTCCAGAATGACCAGCGTGCAGTTGAGGTTATTGTAGTAGTACTCGATGGGCTTGGACACGCTCTCGCCCACAGCCTTGTAGGCTGCAAACTGGATGACGGCGGTGATGTCCGGGCACTCGGAGAAGATCTTCTCCACGTCCTCGCGGCGAGTCATGTCTGCCTTGTAGAAGCGGAAATCCTTGCCGGTGATCTGCTTGACCCGGTCCAGAACCACAGGAGAAGCATTATAATAGTTATCTGCCACCACGATATCGTAGCCAGCGTTCAACAGTTCGATGCAGGTGTGGCTGCCGATGTAGCCGGCACCGCCGGAAACCAAAATTGCCATAGCCGAGTACCTCTCTCACATAGTATTTCTTGCTTTTTCTCTTTGCGCCGGGCGCTGCCCGGTCTGCTTAAAGCATACCGCTTTTTGCCGCCGACCGCAAGGGGCGCTTTCTTTATTCAGATATATTTTTGTTGCATCTTCGCGCATTGCACTTTTGATTGACAGAGATTTTTCGCACTTTTCACATGGAGAGAATGCGCCGTTTGTGCAAAACATAGAAATGGAGAGGGAAACTCCCTCAGTCGCAGCCTCCCACCACGCAAAAACGTCTGCCGAAGCAGACGTTTTTGCATGGTGTATCATTTTTAAAGCTTTCCGCACTGCTTGCCGGTGAAGAACCGCAGGGTGGTGGTGGCGCGGAACACCTTGCCTGCCCGCAGCACCGTGGAGGGGAACTCCGGGTGAGAGGGGCTGCAGGGATAGTGCTGGGTCTCCAAGGCAAAGCCGCCGTACTTCTGCATGGGCTCGCCGCCCTTGCCCGGGGCGGGGCAGTCCTGCAAAAAGTTACCGGTGTACAGCTGGATGCCCGGCTGGGTGGTGTACAGCTTCATGCTGATGCCGGTCTTATCACTGGTAGCCCATGCGCAGATGCTCTGGCTGGAGCCGCGTGCGCGGTCGATGACATAGCAGTGGTCGTAGCCGCCGCCCACCATGGTGGTCTGGGAGAAGCCGGTGTCGATCTCCTTGCCGATGGTCTTACCGGCGGTAAAGTCCATGGGGGTGTTTGCCACGGGCAGGATGTTGCCGGTGGGGCAGGTGGCGTTGTTGCCTTCCAGATAGCGGGAAGCGTAGATGCGCAGCTTCTGGTTCAGCACGTCGCCGCCGCCGTCCAGATTGAAGTAGCTGTGGTTGGTCAGGTTTACGATCGTGTCGGCGTCCGAGGACACACGGTAGTCCATGCGGAAGGTATTGTCGTCGGTGAGGGTATAGCGCACCGCGATCTTCAGGGTACCGGGAAAACCATCCTCGCCGTCGGGGCTTACAGCCTCCATCAGCAGGGTGTCGCCGAAGTACTTCACCTCATAGATTTTCCGGGAAAAACAGCCGTGCAGGTGGTTTTCGCCGTTGTTTTTTTCCAGCTGGTAGGTCTTGCCGCCCAAGGTAAAGACAGCATTCTCGATACGGTTGGCGTAGCGTCCCACAAAAGCACCGCAGCAGGTGCTGCCGGACGAGGTGAAGTCATTCTCGTAATCTGCCATGGTGTCGTGACCCAGCACCACATCCACCGGGCCATTTTTGGCCGGGACGATGATATTTTTGATCACGCAGCCGTAATCCAGCACACTGACGGACATACCGCCGGGGTTCGAGAGGATGTACTCGGTAACATTAGCGCCCTCTTTGGTCACACCGAAGGGCTTGGAACGGATCTGTGCCATTGGGCCTCGCCTCCTAAAGCTTTTTTCGGAAATGCAAAAGGGGCAGACTGCCCCCTTTTGCATCTTGTCTGTATTTATGATTATATCACAGTTTTACAGTTTTGTATTGGAATCCTTTTAGAATTACCATCCAATTTTTGCGGCGATTTTTTGTTAGAATCATCGAAAGTGCCTACAATACCAAAAAGCGCCCCGCACTTCCGGTGGAAATGCGGGGCGCTTTGGTTACACGGGCTGTAAGCCTTATACTTCCGGCTGAGGCTGTGCCGCAGAGGACTGGGCGGCAATGAACTCGGCGGCATCGTCCGGGATGTCGTCCAAATCCTTGTCGCTGCCGATGTCCACGTTGAGCGGCGGCTTCTTGAACAGGATATCGTACAGGATCGGCACGATATACAGGGTCATCAGGGTGGCGTAGCTCAGGCCGCAGATGATGACGATGGCCATGCCGCTCATCAGCTGGCTTGCCATATCGTTGCTGAACACCATTTGCAGCATGGCCAGCACGGTGGTCAGGGTGGTCATCAGAATGGGGCGCATACGGGTCTTGCCGGTAGCCACCAGTGCGGCGCGGCGCTCCATGCCGCCCATGCGCAGCTGGTTGGCGTAGTCCACGAACACGATGCCGTTGTTGACGACCGTACCCATCAGCACGATGAAGCCCATCATGGAGATCATGGTCAGCTGCTGGCCGGTGAGCAGCAGACCCAGCAGACCGCCGGTAAAGGCCAGCGGCACGGTGAACAGCACGATGAAGGGGGACAGCAGGCTCTGGAACTGTGCCACCATGACAAGGTACACAAAGGGCAGGGCCAGTGCCATCCACTGGATCATCTCGTCGGTCATATAGTTGACGCTGTCGCTCTCGCCGCCCATGGAGAAGGAGCAGCCCTCCGGCATCTCATCAGTGAGGGCAAAGGCATCCAGCGCCTTTTTCACGGCACGGGCCTGCACCGTGGTGTTGTAGCCCGGGGCAGTCTCGGCAGTGACGGTGACGAACTGGTTCCGGTTCTCGCTGGTGATGGAGTCCGGTGCGGTGCCGGTGGTCCAGCTGGCGATATCCGACAGCTTGCAGGTTCCGGTGGCGGTGGTGCCGTCTGCGGACATGACGGTGGTCTCAAAGGTCATGTCCATCATGTTTTCCTTGGTCAGCGGGTCCAGATTGTTGCTGATCTGCACATCCATGGTGGTACCGTCCACGGTAACAGGGGTCTGTGCCGTGGTGGTGGTGGTCAGCTTTGCCGCGATCTGCTGGTACACCTGCGCAACGGTCAGGCCGTTGGCGCGCACCTTGTCGCGGTCCACCTGCAGGATGATGGTGGAATCGCCCGCGCCCAGACCGTTGGTGGCGTTCTGGAAGCCATCGGTGTTGTTCACGATGTCTACCACCTTCTCGGACAGGGCGGTCAGGGTCTCGGCATCGGTGCCGTAGATCTTGATGGTCAGACCGGTGGACAGCTGACTGGTCAGGTCATCGGTCATGCCGTACTGCTGGACGGTGGCGGTGCAGTCCGCAACGCCGGCCACAGCGTCCTCCATGGCCTTGCAGGCGGCGTCGATCTTGGAAGAGGAAAGCTCCTCGTTGAGCTTGACGTTGATCTTATACTTGCCGTAGCCATTGGCGGCGTTCAGCAGGTCAGTGATGGTGGAGGGCAGGCCGAGGTTGGAGACATCCATGCCCGCCACAGTGTTGTCGGGGGTAATGCCTACCTCCTCCACGCCGTCCACAGCCATCACAGCCTGTACCACCTTACCGGCCACATCGTAGGACTCGTCCTTCGAAAGGGTATCGGTGGTGGAAAGGGTGATCAGAGCCTCGTTGCTGGTGCTGGTGGGCAGCAGCACGATGCCCATGGAGACCACCCGCCAGCAGCAGAACACCAACAGCAGCACGGCGGCTGCCAGCGGCACAAAGCGCTTCTGCAAAGCCTTTTCCAGACTGCGGCCATAGGCGTTCTGGATCTTATCGAACCATGCCAGCTTTTTAGGCTGGGCGTTCTTCAGCACGGTAGCCGAGGCGGCGGGCACCACAGTCAGTGCCACGATGAGGGAAGCCATCAGGCAGTAGCCGATGCACAGGGACATGGGACCCATCAGGTTGCGGATGAGGCTGGCAGAGAACACTGCCGGCAGGAACACGCACACCGAGGTAAGGGTAGAGGCCACGACCGACATACCCACCTGACGCGCACCCTGCACCGCAGCGCGGGCGGCGGGCACGCCGCGGCCGCGCAGACGGTAGATGTTCTCGATGACAACAACAGAGTTATCCACCAGCATACCGATGCCCAGCGACAGGCCGGCCAGCGTCATGACGTTCAGGTCCAGCCCGGTGAAGTACATCAGCACCACGGCAAACAGCACCGACAGGGGGATACTGACGCCGACCACCAGCGTGGGCTTGATGTCCTTCAGGAAGATGGCCAGCACGATGATGGCCAGTACGGCACCCACCAGCATACTGGTGAGGATGCTCTTGATGAGGATGCTGATGTAGTTGCCCTGATTGGACAGCACCACAACGTGCAGACCCTCGTACTGGGCTTCCAGCTCCTTGAAAGCGTCCAGACAGTTGGCAGATACGTCACCTGCGCTGGAACTGTCGTCCTTGTAAATTTTCAGCACCGAGGCCTGCTCGCCGTTCAGGCGGGTGTAGCTGTCGGCGGCGTTGTCGATGATCTCCACGTCTGCCACATCGGAAAGGCGCACGTCGCCGTAGCCCTCCACATGGAGCAGCAGTGCACCGCGGATATCGTCCACGCTGTCGTATTCCTCGCCCACCTTCAGCAGCCACGACTCGCCGCTTTCGTCCTTGACGTAACCGGCGGGCATGGAGAAGTTCTGGGCGTAGATGAGGGTGGCAAGGGACTTGATATCCAGCTGCTTGGTCACATCGGCGCTGGCAAGCGCCTTTTCCTTGGCGGCCTCGTACTGGGTCTTGGCCTCGCTGAGCTGCTTTTCGTACTCGTTCAGCTGCTCGCGGGCTTCGGTAAACTGCATATAGGCGACCATCTGCTGCTGGGTAAAGTTGCCCAGCGCTTTGGAGAACTCGCTCATCATGCCGGGCACGTTGTCCATGGCCTTGATGGTATCTTCCAGCGTCTTATAGATGACGTTCAGGCTGTCCTGCAATTGCAGCTCGTCCGCCAGATCCGCAGCGCCCTCGCCCTGCGTACCAGTCTCGGTGTTGATGCGGTTCTGCAAGGTCTGCAGGGCGCTGGAAAGCTTATCGGTGATATCGCGCAGCTCGGATACGATCTCGATGAGGGAGTCGATATCCCGCATACCGGTGTTGTTGAACTTGTCCATGACCCGCTGCAAACCAGCCTGCACCTCGATCAGTGCCTGCTGCACCTCGGGCTCCTTGACCACGGCGATGAGGTTATTGACGCTTTGCAGCAGCGCCTCCGCCTGCTTGCGCACTACTTCTACGGCTTCGCCGACCTCGGAGCTCAGGGTGCCCATGACCGAGTTGGACACGGTGTTGCCGAAGTTTTTGAACTGCTTATCGTATTCTGCGCGGCCGGCCTCGATCTTGGCCTCGGCCTCCTCCAACTGTGTGTGCGCCACTTCCAGCTGAGTGTCGATAAGCTCCATCAGCTTTTCGTTGATGGCGTCCACCTTTTCCTGATTCAGCTGCACCTGCACCAGCTGCTCCACAAGGCCGCTGGAGGATACGCTGGACACGCCGCCCTTGCGCTGGACGTAGGGAGTCATGGTGTTCTTGATAAAATCAGAAAGGTCGTACACCGAACTGCCCTCGCGGCTGACAGCCACGGTCATAAAGGCGTTCATGTTCATGCTGTACTGTATCACAGAAGGGGTCAGCGCCGTCTCCGGCAGGTCGCTCTTGGCCTGATCCAGCTTGTTGGACACCTGCACCAGTGCGCTGTCCATATCCGTGTCATCCACGAACTGCATCAGCAGCAGGCTGTAGTTTTCAGCCGAGGTGGCGGTGATCTTTGAAACACCCGGCACCGTAAGCGCGTTTTGCAGCACGTCCGAGACCTCGGTCTCCACACGCTCCGGGCTGGCACCGGGATACACGGTGACCACCATCAGATACGGTGTGCTGACATTCGGCAGCAGGTTGGTTTTCATCTTGGTGATCGACACAAAGCCGAGCATCAGCACCATGATGACCGCAACCAGCACCGTAAATGGTTTTTTGACACTGAATTTTTCCATCTTCTCCTACCGTTTCTCTGCCGCACCGCCCGGCGCAACAGTTCCTCCCTCTTTGGGGGCAATGGGTTCCTAACATTCCTATTATACACGCAAGGCGCGCGCTTTCAATAGAGGTGCGGCGAATCTTTTTGCGAAAGTTTTGTCAAAATCTGCAAAACGCACAACTTTTCCGTCCCAAAACCGGCATTCTGCCTGCCATCCTCCCCTCTGCCGCCGGACAAAATTTCGACATCTTTTCCATACTGCATACGGTTGAGCAGGGGGAATCATTGCAGAGGAGGGAAAAATTTAGGGGATATAAAGACTTTTCTTTTTGCATAGAAATGTGCTTTTGATTATGGTATACTAACAGCAGACTGAAAAAGCGCCCCTTGAAAGGGGCTTATCCGATACAAAAACGAGGAACACTATGAAAAAAGTCATTTCGGTTCGTTTCAAGGAAAACGGCAAAAGCTATTATTTTGATCCCGGTGAGGCTGTCATCCATGCCGGGGAGTATGTGATCGTGGAGACCGCCCGCGGCGTAGAGTGCGGCGAGGTGGTGCAGGGCGTGCTGGAGCTGGCAGATGCCGCCGTACCCAAGGCGCTGAAACCCATCACCCGCATGGCCGACAGCGTGGATATCCGCCGGATGCGCCAGAACCGCGAGGACGAAAAGCGCGCCTACCACACCTGTCAGGAGTGCATCGCCCGCCACGGGCTGGAGATGAAGCTGGTGGAGGCCGAGTACACGCTGGACCGCTCCAAGATCATGTTCTACTTCACCGCCGACGGGCGGGTGGACTTCCGGGAGCTGGTCAAGGATCTGGCAGGCATCTTCCACACCCGCATTGAGCTGCGCCAGATCGGCGTGCGCGACGAGAGCAAGATGATCGGCGGTCTGGGCATCTGCGGCCAGCCTTTCTGCTGCAGCCGCTTTTTGAAGGATTTCCAGCCCGTTTCCATCAAGATGGCCAAGGAGCAGGGACTTTCGTTGAACCCCACCAAGATCAGCGGTGCCTGCGGCCGTCTGATGTGCTGCCTTGCCTACGAGGAGAGCGCCTACGAGTACCTGAACAGCATCATGCCCATGGTGGGCAGCACGGTGCGCACCCCGGACGGTCTGGGCACCGTGCTGGAGGTGAACCCGGTGTCCGGCTACCTGCGGGTACGCTGCGGCACCGAGAGCCTTGCGCCCCGGTACTACAAGGTGGGCGTGTGCGAGTATGTGAGCGGCGGCAAGCGCCCGCCCCGCCGTCCCGACCCGGACGATGATTACTCCGGCGTGCGCAACCCCGCCCCGGTGGTGGCAAGCTCCGACGACGAAAAGCGCCCCGCCTGCCCCCGCCGCCGCGCAAGTGAAAAGGAATGAACATCCGGGCGGTTAGTATTATAAAACTAACTAGGCTTCGTGATTTTCGCTAAAAATCTCCGGCAATTTTGGCTATAAGTTAGGCCGTGCTTTTGTGCAACCCCACAAAATATTTTATTTTGTGGTTGTGGCGGCACGGTTAGTCTTGCCTTTTCCGGCCTGCTTTGTTAGAATGCAGACAAGGATACAAATTCCGGGGGGCGTGCGTGGCCGTGCCAAGGTACGTTTCTTCATACATTACATCGGCACGGGATAAAAAAGGAGAGTTTATTATGGCACACAAGGTTTCTGACGCATGTGTTGGCTGCGGCGCTTGCGAGGGCGCTTGCCCGGTTGGCGCTATCACCATCGAGAACGGCGCTGCAGTTGTGAACGCTGATTCCTGCATCGATTGCGGTGCTTGCGAGGGTGCTTGCCCCACTGGTGCAATCGCTGCTGAATAATCAGTAGTTTTTGCTGAAAACGCATCAAAAAGGACTGCTGCACACCTGTGCAGCAGTCCTTTTTTGTGGTATCATAAAGTAAATTCATGAAAAACGCAGTTCGGCGCGTCCGCAGACGCGCCGAACTGCTGAATCAAAAACATTTTTCCGCTGAGCATGGCCAAAGCACACGCGGCGGCCATTCCTGATCGTCCACCGCAAAAGAGGCACTGCACAAAATGCTGCGCAGCCGCCGCCCTTTTTGTTTCATGCACAAATTCCGCAGGAAAATACCCTGCATTTTTTGGAAGGGAAACGGCACACTGTCTATGGAACATTCTACGGAAGTTTTGTATAATAGAACTATGGTCTACTGCACCCCGGAGCACCGGTTCGGCTCGGACGCGCTGCTGCTGGCCCGCTTCTGCGAGCCGAAGCGCAGCCAGAAAGCCGCAGACCTGTGCTCCGGCTGCGGCATCGTGGCGCTGGAATGGCACGACCGGGGGCATCGCGGCCCCTGCACCGCGCTGGAGCTGCAGCCCGAGGGCAGTGCCCTGCTGGCGGCAGCGGTGGAAGAGCAGCAGCTCACCCACATCATCCCCGTCTGTGCCGACCTGCGCACATGGCGGCAGGACGAGGGGCAATTTGACGTTTGCGCGTGCAATCCCCCTTATTTTACCGAGGGGCCGCAGAGCCAGAACGCCGCCCACGCCCTTGCCCGGCACGAAAACACCTGCGCTTTGGAGGATGTCTGTGCCTGCGGCTTCCGGCTTTTGAAGGACGGCGGGCGGCTGGCGCTGTGCCACCGCCCGGAGCGGCTGGCCGAGGTGCTTGCCGTGCTGCGCGCCCACCGGCTGGAACCCAAGCGGCTGGCCTTTGTAAAGAACGCCCCGGAAAACGCCCCGTGGCTGTTCCTTGTGGAAGCCCAGAAGAACCGCAGGACCGGCCTGCGGGTGGAGCCGGACGTGCTCATCCGCGCCGGAGCGGCGCTGTACGGACGATAAATTCAGGAGGTAATTATGGCAGGAACTCTCTACATCGTGGCGACCCCCATCGGCAATCTGGAGGATATGCCGCCCCGGGTGGCTGCCACCTTTGGCGCGGCCGACTTTATTGCCGCCGAGGACACCCGCGTGACCATGAAGCTGCTGAATTATCTGGGGCTGAAAAAGCCCATGGTCAGCTACTACGAGCACGCCTTGCAGAAGGGCGAAGCCATTTTGCAGCGCATCGAGGCAGGGGAGAGCTGCGCTTTGTGCAGCGACGCCGGCATGCCCTGCGTGTCCGACCCGGGCGAGGTCATCGTGCGGGACGCACTGGCGCGGGGCATCAAGGTGGTGCCCATCCCGGCCGCTTCTGCCTGTGTCACCGCGCTGGCAGTCTCCGGGCAGGACACCTCCCGCTGGGTGTTCGAGGGCTTTCTGCCGGTGAACCGCAAGCAGAAAAAGGAGCGTCTGGCCGAGCTTTTGCAGGAAAAGCGCACGGTCATCTTTTACGAAGCGCCCCACAAGCTGCGTACCACGCTGGACGATCTGACCGCCGCCTTTGGCGCAGAGCGCAGCATTACCCTGTGCCGGGAGCTGACCAAGCTCCACGAGGAGATCTGGAAAACCACCTTGGGCGAAGCCGTGGAGCACTACCGCGCCGCCGAACCCCGGGGCGAGTATGTACTGGTGATGGCGGGTGCACCCCGCCGGTGCCGCCGAGGAAGAGGAGCTGACCCTGGAACAGGCGGCGCAGCGCGCTTTTGCGCTGACCATTGAGGGTTTCAGCGCTTCTGCCGCCGCCAAGACTGCTGCACAGGGCACAGCCTATTCCAAGAGCGAAGTTTACAAGCAGCTGCTGTTGTTGCAGCAGACTACCGAATGAGTATAGAGGAGGATATCTTTCTGTGACAAAACTACTGGTCCTGAGCGACAGCCACGGCGCGCGTGACGCCATTAAGCGCATTTTGAACAAAGAGCAGAACAACGTGGATGCTGTGATCTTTTTGGGGGACGGCCTGCGGGATCTGGAGCAGGCGCTGGCCTTTTTCCCCCATCTGCGGGTGTACTCCGTGGCCGGCAACTGCGATTACGGTGCGCTGGAGCCGCTGGACGGCTTGGCGGGCTTCGATCAGACGGTGGTTTTCTATACGCACGGTCACATGTACGGTGTAAAATACGATCTGGACACGCTGGCAGATGCTGCCGCCGCCCGGGGCGCCGAGGTGGCACTGTTCGGCCACTCCCACATCCCCCACGCGGAGCAGCGGGGCAATGTATTTTTGTTCAACCCCGGCTCCTGCGGGCGCTGCTACACCGGCCCGGACACCTACGGCCTGCTGACGCTGGAAAACGGCGCAGTGACCGCCTATGAGCACAAAGAGGTACCCAAGCAATGAGCATCAACGAGGTGCGCTATCTGCCGGAATGCGGCAGCACCAACGCCTATGTAAAAGAGCATTTTGAGGAGTTCGGCCCGGTGGCGGCGGTATATACCGAAAACCAGACCGCCGGGCGCGGGCGGCTTGGCCGCAGCTGGGTAAACGCCGAGGGCAAGGCGCTGTACTACACGGTGGCCATCAAGGAGCCGCTGGCGCAGCCCGCCACCCTGCCGCTGCTGGCAAGCCTTGCGGTGCGCCGCCAGTTGCAGCTGCGCTACGGCGTGGACTGCCAGATCAAGTGGCCCAACGACCTTTTGCTGAACGGCAAAAAAATCGTGGGCATCCTGTGCGAGAGTGTAAGCTACGGCTACCAGCAGCAGGGGCGGGGCATTTTGTGCGGCATCGGCATCAACCTTGCCCAGCCCCAGAGCTATTTTGACGCCGCCGATCTGCCCCACGGCACCTCGCTGGCCTTGCAGGGCGCTGCGGTGGATCTTGCCACAGACCCCGCATGGCTGGCCGAGGGGCTGACCGACTTCGGCTTTGACCGCAACCTGTACACCTTTGCCCGGGACGGCTTTGCGCCCTTCCGGGAGGAGTACAAGGCTGCCTGCATCAATCTGGGCCGCCGGGTCACCTTTGACCTGCCGGACGGCAGTCAGGGCGCAGGCGAGGCCGTGGACGTGGACGCCGAGGGGCGTTTAGTGGTGCGCACCGATGCCGGGGAGCAGCACGTTTTCACCGGGGAAGTGTCGGTGCACGGCATCTACGGGGTAGTATAAAGGATAAAAGCGCCTGTCCGGCTTCGCCGGACAGGCGCTTTACGCTTCTTATCTTCTCTTTTTCATCTGACGGCGGCGCTGGTTGAGGGTCATCCCGCCGCCGCAGCGCAAGGTGACAACGCCCAGTGCGCACAAAATCAAAATCAGGGCGCAGAGCAGCAGCAGGGTGGCCTTGATGTCGGTGCGGAAGTCCGACACATACTCCCGGTGGGTCACAAGGTCTACCTGTCCCACCTCGTAGCCATCCAGATAGACGGTGGCGGTGCCCAGCTTCTGGCCTTCCTTGACGGTAGCAGAGACGCGCTCGGGCAGGTCGAAGGAATAGCTCACCTTATCGTCGCTGTGGCCGTAGCCGCTGACCGGGGCGGCGGCGTACAGCTCCACAGCCGGCTCGGTGCGGCACTTGTTCAGGTCTACGGTGGTCAGCACGGTTTGGGTATCCACCAGCGGCCGGTCGGCAAAACTGGCAAAGGCCCAGTCGAACAGGTCGTCACACGCGGTAAAAAGATGATCCGGCGTGTCACAGCCAAGGATCACCAGCCCGTAGCTGTGGCCGTCCTGCTGGGCAAAGGCCACGGTGCAGCGGCCTGCCAGCGTGGTAAAGCCGCCCTTGACCCACTGGACGTACTCCCGGTAGTTGGAGCTTTCGCTGTTCATCAGGCTGTTGGAGCTGCTGATGGTGTGCTCTGCCTTGCGCAGATTGGTGGCCGGCATCACATAGCTGGCGGTGCCCGCCACCTGTGCAAAGGTCTGGTTCTCCGCACAGGCAGCGGCGATCTTTGCCAGATCCTGCGCGGTGGACACATTGCCGTAATCAAACAGGCCGTGGGCACAGGTAAAGTTCGTACCGGTGCAGCCCAGCTCCGCCGCCTTGGCGTTCATCTGCTGCACAAAGCCCACCACGCTGCCCCCCACGTCCCACGCAATGACGCTGGCGGCGTCGTTTGCGCTGACGATGAGCATAGCGTTCAGCAGATCGATGCGGCGCACGGTCTCGCCGATGCGCAGCCCCATGGTGGTGCCGTTGGCGTTCTGGATATCCTTGAACTCCTGCGTTAAATCGGTGGGCACGGTCACTTCACCGTTCAGGTCCTTGCCGCTTTCCACCAGCAGCAGGGCGGTCATCAGCTTGGTCAGGCTGGCCACATATTTCTGCTGGTCGGCGTTCTGGCTCAGGATGGTCTTGCCGGTGTCCGCGTTGAACAGATACACTGCCTCGGTCTCTGTTGCAGTCTGGACGGGCATGGGGTATACTGCAAATACCGGCAGCACTGCGCTGACGGCGACCGCCAGCGTGAGCACCAGTGCCGCCAACCGGCGGCAGAACGTGTTGTGAAGCATGAAGGTACCCCCTTGAATCCCGCTCCGGCAAAACCGGCGCGCACATTTTTGTTCCTTACTTATAAGAATACCATAAA
>ERZ809194.851-NODE-851-length-13816-cov-4.901897_pt1 | contig 13816 bp, 8 predicted proteins | sample MGYA00520517_ERZ809194 | MGnify/ENA primary metagenome ERZ809194 (study PRJEB31570, sample SAMEA3213003) | Homo sapiens | biome: human-gut; feature: human gut; material: fecal | place: Sweden | collected 2011 ... | reverse complement strand
ACTAGCTCCATGAAAAAATTCATAGACTTTCTGTGCACTTCCTGCATTCATGCTTTCTGTCTTCGCAAGTTCTTCCAATGATGCATCTCTGATATTCTCAATGGATTTAAATTTCCGCATCAATGCTTTCCGCCTGGTTTCACCGATACCAGGGATATCATCCAACAGGGAATGCACCTGTTCTTTACTTCTCAGAGATCGGTGAAATTCAATGGCAAAACGGTGCGCCTCATCCTGGATTCTGGTGATCAGGCGGAAGCCTTCACTGTCTGTATCAATGGGAATTTCAAGATTATTGTAATACAGTCCTCTGGTTCTGTGATGTTCATCCTTGACCATACCACAGACAGGAATCTCTATTCCCAGAATTTCCAGGACTTTTAACGCAATATTCACCTGTCCTCTTCCACCATCCATCAGGATCAGATCCGGCATAATAGAAAAGCTGTCAAACTCATCTTTTCCCTCATGAGTAAATCGTCTGGTAAGTACTTCTTCCATGCTTGCATAATCGTTCGGTCCCTGAACCCACTTTATTTTAAATTTGCGGTAATCACTGCGCTTTGGCTTTCCTTTCTCATAGACAACCATGGAACCTACAGATTCAAAACCACTGATATTGGAGATATCATAAGCCTCCATACGCCTGATTCCCGACAGTCCAAGCCACTCTTCTACTTCATGAACTGCTCCGATGGTTCTTCCTTCTTCACGTTTGATACGCTCTCTGTCTTTATCCAGAACCATCTTTGCATTCTCTTCTGCCAGCTCTACCAGCTTCTCTTTCGTACCTTTCTTCGGTACCCTGATATAGACTCGCTGCTTTCTTCGATCTGTAAGCCATTCCTCTATGATCTTGGCATCTTCGATTTCTTTTTGCAGCATGATCTCACGTGGGATAAACGGAGTTCCGGCATAAAATTGCTTCATAAAGCTGGATAATACCTGAGCCTTTGTATCGCCACGCGCCACACGCAGATAGAAATGTTCCCGCCCGATCAGTTTGCCTCCCCGGACAAAGAATACCTGTACAACAGCATCCTGCTCCCGCAGAGCAAGGCTTTCATCCATGGCAACTGCGATGATATCCTTATCTTCCTCTCCGTAACCTGTAATTTTCTGACGTTCTCCGATCTTCTGGATACTGCGGATCAGATCCCGGTATTCCATGGCATCCTCGAAACGCATTTCTTCGGAAGCTGCCATCATTTTATCGGTAAGCATATCAATCGTATCCTTAAAGTCTCCATTGAGAAATTTCAGCAGTTCTGCGATATTTTTCTTATATTCTTCTGAACTCACATAGCCCTGGCATGGCGCGCTGCACTGTTTCATGTGATAGTACAGACATGGACGGTCCTTCCCACAATCTCTTGGCAGTACCCGATTACAGGATCGCACCTTATAAAGTTTTCGCACAAGCTCGATCACATCTTTTACAGCCCCGGCACTTGTATATGGTCCGAAATATTTCGCCTTGTCTTTCCTCATTCTTCTGGCAAAAAGGACTCTGGGATATTCCTCATTTACTGTGACTTTGATAAACGGATAACTCTTATCATCTTTGAGCATGGTATTATATTTCGGTCTGTGCTCCTTGATCAGATTACACTCCAGCACAAGGGCTTCCAGTTCCGAATCTGTGATAATATACTCAAATCTGGTGATATGGGTAACCATCTGTTCAATCTTTGCGCCCTTATTTCTGCTGCTCTGGAAATATTGACGCACCCTGTTTTTCAGACTGACGGCTTTTCCAACATAGATGATCTCGTCCTTCTCCCCATGCATAATATAAACCCCCGGCTTACCCGGAAGTTTTTTCAGTTCTTCTTCTATCTGAAACATAAACTCTCCTCTATACAAAAAATCCTGCCCTGAACGCTTTTCGTATCCATGAGATATTACAGCGTAATTTCCTGTGATACGAAAACAGAGCCGGAAATTATTTCATTTCCGACTCTGTTATTGTATCACTGAATCTCTGGCTTATCCAGCGTTACTGTATTCTGTTTTTCCTCTGGAATTACCAGATCATCCAGATTTTCCGGAATCTCGATTCCACGCTCTACCGCATGGAAAATCTTCATAAATTCCTTACCTGTAATGGTTTCCCTGCGGATCAGATAAGCAGCAATCTTATCAAGTGCTTCTCTGTGACTGCCGATCAGTCTCTTTGCTTCTTCATAGGAATTATGCAGAAGTATCATCACCTCATGGTCAACCTCTGTGGCAGTGTCATCGCCACAGTTTAACACTGTTCTTCCGCTGAGATACTGATTCTCCTGTGTAGCCAGACCCATAAGTCCGAACTTGTCGGACATACCGTACTGTGTGATCATGGCTCTTGCCACCTTGGTAGCCTGCTCAATATCATTGGCTGCCCCGGTTGTGACAGTATCAAATACCAGTTCCTCTGCTGCGCGTCCGCCAAGATATCCCACAAGCATTGCTTCCAGTTCCTTCTTTGTATTGAGATATTTCTCCTCCTCGGGTACCTGCATTACATAACCAAGTGCCCCCATTGTTCTCGGCACAATAGTAATCTTCTGTACAGGCTCTGCATCTTTCTGCAGGGCGCTTACCAGTGCATGTCCTACCTCATGATAGGATACGATCCTGCGCTCCTGTGCACTGAGGATCCTGTCCTTCTTCTCTTTACCTACCAGAACTACTTCAACAGCTTCGAGAAGATCTTTCTGGGATACTGCGCTACGTCCACTCTTAACAGCAAGGATAGCAGCCTCGTTGATCATATTAGCCAGATCCGAACCCACTGCCCCGGAAGTTGCAAGTGCAATGTTCTCAAAATCAACAGTCTCATCTAAATGTACATTTCTTGCATGAACCTTCAGGATCTCGATTCTTCCCTTCAGATCCGGTCTGTCCACAATGACACGTCTGTCAAAACGTCCCGGACGAAGAAGTGCCGGATCAAGAACCTCCGGACGGTTGGTAGCAGCCAGGATCAGAAGTCCCTTTGAAGTGTCAAATCCGTCCATTTCCGCAAGAAGCTGGTTCAGGGTCTGCTCACGCTCATCATTGCCGCCGCCATAATGAGAATCTCGGCTCTTTCCGATTGCATCAATCTCATCAATAAAAATGATACATGGTGCATTCTTCTTTGCTTCCTCAAAGAGATCGCGGACACGTGATGCACCCACACCTACAAACATCTCCACAAACTCAGAACCTGACAGGGAGAAAAACGGCACATGTGCCTCTCCTGCTACTGCCTTTGCCAGAAGTGTTTTACCGGTTCCCGGAGGTCCTACAAGCAAAGCTCCTTTCGGCAGCTTCGCTCCGATGGTGGTATATTTGCCGGGATTATGCAGGAAATCCACCACCTCCTGCAGTGATTCCTTGGCCTCATCCTGCCCTGCCACATCCCTGAAAGTAATTCCTGTATCTTTCTGAATGTAGGCTTTGGCGCGACTCTTTCCAACGCCCATCATTCCGCCGCCCTTATTCATGCGGCGCATAAATACCGTCAGAAGTACAAAGAGCAGAATCGTTGGCAGAAGCACACTGACCAGCATAGAAATAATTTCCCCTGCTGCATCCGGCTTCTTATACTCAAACTTGATTCCTGTTCCCTCAAGTCTCTCCGTCAGCTTATCTACTGACTCCATCTGATTGGCATAATAAACTTCTTCTGAAAATCCTGATGACTGATGTTTCGGCGTGATCGTCAGTGTATTTGACTGAAGCGTAACCTCTTTCACATCTCCATCATCTACCATCTCAATAAATTTATCATAAGTGATCTCACTCGAATTATCCTTGAGCATATTGGTAAACATGGCGAAACATACCAGAGTTACCAGGAGGCATACCAGAAAGGCCAGTATCGACTGATGATTCTTGTTCGGGTCCTGTCTGCCCGGACCTTTATTATTATCAGGACGATTGCCATTCGGATTGTTATCCATATGATTATCCATTTCATTCCTCCTAAACGTTATCGTTCTTATTATAAAGAGAATTCGGGTATAAATCAACTGCGAGATTGTGAAAATTGTGTCCGGTTGTGCATATCTTTCTATAAACCCTATAAAATTTATATGAAGTTTTACAAATTCACCTGTTACAAATGGCTTTATTTGTAGTATACTATTGACAAACTGATTACTGCTCACTTCGTTCCCGGTAATGCACTCCGCAATACACAGAATTTATGCTGACCGCATAAATTTGCGCTGTATGTCCCGGGATATTCTAAATGAGCAGTACTAAAAATGTGATGAGGAAAGGAAATGAACAAATGAAGATAGGATTTGACAACGACAAGTATCTGAAAATGCAGTCCGAACATATTCGGGAACGTATTAACCAGTTTGGAAACAAACTTTATCTGGAATTTGGCGGCAAGCTTTTTGATGACTACCATGCTTCCAGAGTTCTTCCGGGATTTGAGCCGGACAGCAAACTGCGTATGCTGATGCAGCTTTCTGATCAGGCAGAGATCGTTATTGTAATCAGCGCCGCTGATATTGATAAAAATAAAGTCAGAGGTGACCTTGGTATCACTTATGATGAAGATGTACTCCGCCTTATGGAAGTCTTTACAGAGCGCGGACTTTATGTAGGAAGTGTCTGCATCACCCAGTATTCCGGACAGGAAAGCGCAGATGCGTTTAAGAAACGTCTGGAGAAGCTTGGAATCAAAGTATACGTGCTTTATCTGATTCCGGGTTATCCGAATAATACTTCCTTTATTGTAAGTGATGAGGGATATGGCAAGAACGATTATATCGAAACAACAAGACCACTGGTTGTCATCACTGCTCCAGGACCCGGAAGCGGAAAAATGGCCACCTGCCTTTCTCAGCTTTACCATGAATACAAGCGCGGTGTCAAGGCAGGATATGCCAAATTTGAAACTTTCCCAATCTGGAATATCCCGCTGAAGCATCCGGTAAATCTGGCATATGAAGCAGCTACTGCTGACTTAAATGATGTGAACATGATCGACCCGTTCCATCTGGAAGCATATGGTGAGACTACTATTAACTACAACCGTGACGTTGAAGTTTTCCCTGTTCTTCAGGCTATGTTTGAAAAGATCATGGGCGAGTGCCCTTACAAATCTCCCACAGATATGGGCGTTAATATGGCCGGTAACTGCATCGTTGATGATGAAGTCTGCAAGGAAGCTGCACGTCAGGAGATCATCCGCAGATATTATAAGAGCATGGAAGCTCTGGTTCGCGGAACAGGCCGCGAAGAAGAAGTTTATAAGATTGAGCTTCTGCTGAAACAGGCTCATGTGACCATCGAAGAACGCAAGGTGGTTCCTGCTGCGTTGAAACGCGAAGAAGAAACAGGTGCACCTGCTGCTGCCCTGGAACTTCCTGACGGACGTATTGTTACAGGTAAGACTTCTGAACTTCTCGGGGCATCCTCAGCACTGCTTCTGAATGCACTGAAAGAACTGGCAGGAATCGATCATGACAAACATGTTATCTCTCCGGAAGCATTAAGACCGATTCAGGCACTCAAAACAGAATATCTCGGAAGCAAAAACCCAAGACTTCACTCTGATGAGACTCTGATCGCACTTTCCATCAGTGCCGCAGATAATGAAGATGCCAAGCTTGCCCTGCAACAGATTCCAAAATTAAAAGGCTGCCAGGTTCATACTTCCGTACTTCTGTCTCAGGTGGATATCCTGGAATTCCGTAAGCTGGGTGTTGAACTTACCTGTGAACCGAAATCTGAGCATGCTAAGAAACTGCAGAAATAATTTCTGAAATGGTTTTCAAATAGCAACAGAAAACTCTGAAAATCCACAATATCTATATAATGATACAAGAAAGAATCCTGCCTGAACATATGACAGTTTCATATGAACAGGCAGGAATTTTTTATTTCTCTATAATCTCAATCGCTCTGTCCGGATAATTGGTAATGACTGCTTCTGCACCTGCGTCTTTTACCAGCTGGATGTGTTCTGGTTTGTTGGCAGTCCATACGTGCATTTTCAGTCCGGCACGTTTGACTTCTTCTATGAACTGTGGGTATTTCAGGTGATAAACTGCAGGGTGTACGGCGTTGATTCCGAGATTTTTGGCGTACATGGCTGGATTTACCCATCCGTCACTGAAAAGGATTCCGGTCTGTACATGGTCATTCAGCTGTTTTAACTGTAACAGGCTGTAATGGTTAAAGGAGGAATAGATCAGCTGGTCTTCCATGTTCATTTCTTTTACCAGTTTCAGGATTTTCCCTTCCATTCCCGGATAGAAGCAGATGCTGTTCTTTAGTTCGATGTTTACCATCATATCTGTGGTGCGCATGAGCTCCAGTACTTCTGCCAGAGTTGGAATGTGATAAATTCCTGATGGTTCTGCGGGTGTACTGACTTTTAATTCTTTCAATTGAGCCAGTGTCATATCTTTGATCAGTCCGGTTCCGTCTGTGACGCGGTCTACGTTTTCGTCGTGCATAACGATGAGTTCGCCGTCTGCGGAAGTATGTACATCCAGTTCGATTCCATCTGCGCCCTGTCTGATGGCAAGTTCAAATGCTTCCAGAGTGTTCTCCGGTCTGTATCCGCTGGCACCCCTGTGTGCCCATACTTTTGTTGTTCTCTTTGTTGTTTCTGTCATTTCTATATGCCTCTCTTATATAAAATTCATTTACAATACTCCCCCAATAATATATTTCACCTTTTCCATCTCCGCTTTTTTGCAAAATACCCGGACAGTCAGGCTGTCATATTGGGGAAATTACCGTAAATCTTCATAAACAGGGAACCGCATACGCAGCCCCCTGTCCTCATTTAAATATAAATATTTTTCCTGTGAATGATTATAACACTTCTCAATGTACTGTTATCAATATTTTTATTCATTCAACAAGTTATAATCTTCGATGGATTTGTTCATATCAGAAGCCATTTTGCTCACCGCATCCTCTGCAGATTCTTTTCCGTTGAGCATATTCTCAATCTCTGTTTCTACAATCGCACGTGCTTCCGGGAATACGCTGAGAAGTGCACCTGCATATTCCGGTGCAGAATCATGAAGCTGGTCAATGGCTGTCTGGAACTGTGGGTATTTTGCAATGTTGTCTTTGAATACCTGCTCGTCATGTGCTGCTGTTGTTACAGGGAAGTATCCTGTCTGTGCATTCCAGTATGCCTGTGATTCCGCAGATACCAGATATTTTACAAATTCCCATGTAGCTGCTTTCTTTGCATCATCCTGGTTGTCAAGCATCCAGAGAGAAGCACCACCGATGGATACACCACCTTTATCATCATCTGTAATGGATGGGAAGTATGCGGTACCTACTTCAAAGGAACCGTTTACATCCTGCAGAATCTGTTTCAGGGACGCTGTGGAACCTAATGTCATAGCTGCTTTTCCGGAAGAGAAATCTGCAAGTCCAGAATCTCCGCCTCTTCCTACGTTTGGTGCATAGCCTGCGTCATAAAGTTTCTTCCACTCATTAAGAATATTCAGTGCACCTCCGTTTTCATCGAATGCAACCTTTGTAGCTGCTGCCTCACGTCCGTTTCCGTTATCTACATATGGCAGACCCTGTTTGCACATAAACTCTTCGAAAAACCATCCATAGATTCCCATGGATAATGCTTCTCCCGCACCGCCTTTGTTTACAAGGTCATCTGCAACCTCTGCGATTCCCTCAAGGCTTGTAGGTACCTCTGTCACACCTGCTTTGTCAAACATATCCTTGTTGTAATAAAGAATCGGTGTAGAGGAGTTAAATGGCATGGAATATAATTTATCATCTACTGTATAATAAGCTGTGATATTTGGTTCCAGATCAGATACATCATATCCTTCGCTGTCAATCATGTCCTGCATTGGGATCACCCATCCGGAATCGATCATGAAACGGGTTCCGATATCATAAATCTGCACCAGATCAGCTCCCATATTTCCAAGCTGGGCACTCTTTAACTTATTGATCTCATCGTCATATTCTCCCTGATACTGAGAATCCACTTTAATTCCATATTCATTTTCTTCATTAAATTTATTCACCAGATAGTCCAGTGCTTCCCCGTTGACACCGCCCATTGCGTGCCAGAATGAAATCGTTGTTCCCTCCGGAATGTCTGCCTTTTTCTCTGCTGCCATGCAGGTAGTTGGAAGAATTGCGCTGAATACTGTTGCTGCTGTTAATAATACTGCGAGTTTACGCTTCATAACTTACCTCTTTCTTTTCATGTTGTTTGTTTTTGTTTTCTCTATTTCTCAGCCTTTTACGGCACCTGAGAACATACCTCGGATCAGCTGCTTCTGTCCTGCAATGAATATGGAAATGGACGGAAGGATAATCAGTACTACGCCTGCGATCATCAATGTAATAGACTGGGAGTCTACGCTGTCCAGCATACCGATACCGATCTGTACAGTACGCATCTTGTCTGATCCTGTCACAAGTAATGGCCACATGTACATATTCCATGCATTAATAAATGTGTACACTGCCATAGCTCCCATTGCTGATTTTGTCAGCGGCATCAGAATCTGCCAGATAAATCGCAGATTGGAGCAGCCGTCAATCTTCGCTGATTCATACAGCGAAATCGGAAATGTAAGATAAAACTGTCTGAACAGAAAGATTCCCATTGCAGATGTGAGATAGGGCACGATCAGTACCTGATAGGAATCCAGCCAGTTCCATCCGCTGACTGTCAGGTAATTGGAAATAATCGTTGCCTCTCCCGGAATCATCATAGTTGCCATCACCAGCATAAACAGCACATTTTTTCCTTTGAAGTCCAGGAAGGAAAAGGAAAACGCTGCCAGTGAACAGGAAATGATCTGTCCGAAAGTGATGAGACCTGCTACCAGGAAAGAGTTTACTACAAAACGAACCAGTGGAACCTTCTGCAGTGCCTGTCGAAAATTCTCCAATGTCGGATGTTTGGGCAGGATATTCATATCCAGAGTAAAAAGTTCACCGGATGGCATAAATGCAATACTTACTGCATATAAAAGAGGCAGAAGAACAATTAATGCCACGACAATATTTAAGACAATGTGTCCGGCAGTTCTGGCCGCTCTTTTATATTTCTGCCGCGCCAGCATTTTTGCTTTTACTTCCTGAAACCTCTGGCGTTCCAGATCCATCTGTTTTTCTTTTTCAGCAGTGATGCTGCCTAACTGTGACATTAATATTTCACTCCTTTTTTCTCAATTTTAAACATTACCAGAGTAAGTACCAGCACGATCAGGAAAAGTACCACTGACTGGGCTGCTGCACTTCCGAAACGATAGTTAAAGAAGGCATCTCTGTAAATGGAATACACGATCAGGTTTGTGGATTCTCCGGGACCACCCTGTGTCAGAATCTTGACCTGTCCGAATGACTGGAATGCCTGAATGATGTTTACCACTAATGTGTAGAACATCATTGGTGCCAGTCCCGGAAGTGTCAGGCGGTAGAATTTCTGGAATGAACTTGCGCCGTCTACAGAAGCTCGTTCATAAATAGTTTCATCAATGTTACTTAATCCTGCTGAAAAATACAGGAAGTTGATTCCACTGTTAAGCCATGCAGTAAGAACTGCTACGCAGATCAGTGCGTATTTCGGATCACTGACCCAGTTGATATCCAGATGAAAAATCTTATTGATGATTCCTACGGATGGATGAAGCATGATCTTGAAGATCATTGCTGCTGAACTGGATGCGATTGCCATTGGCAGTGCATATGCAGTACTGAAAAAACGGATTCCCGGAAATGTTTTGTTGCAGAGGACTGCTGTTGTAAGTCCCAGGATCATACTGACTGCAACTACGATCACAACAAAGATCAGGGTAACTGCCAGACTGTTCCAGAATGAGGATGACTGTAATAATTCTTTGTAGTTGCCAAGTCCTACGAATAGTTTTGCCTGTCCCATCTTATTCGTTTTAAAAAGACTTAAGTATAAAGTCTTAAAAAACGGGTAGAATAAGAAGATTCCAAAGATCAGAAAGCTTGGAAACAGGTATGCGTAGGCACCTGTGTTTTTTAACTTCTTCATGTATTGAACACCTTTCCTGTTTTTATGAGTTTTATATTGAACTTTTGAACAATATCATTGCTTATGAAAACATCCCTTTTCTCAGAGTGATATTCTCCTGAGTTTCCAGATCAAATGCTGAAATGTATGCCATGTCGATCCAGAGTGTTACTTTATCGCCTTTATCAAGCAGACTGTCACCGGAAACTTTTGCACAGCAGTCCTGACCATCGTGATTGAAATGAAGAATTACTTCTGCCCCAAGCAATTCTCTGGCTATGACTGTGACTTCCATTTTCCACTCTCCTCTGGTATCTGCTTCTGCGGGTTTTTCCAGAAAATGTTCCGGACGGATTCCGAGTTCAATGTTTCTTCCAACATAGCCCTGACGTTTCAGGATTTTCCATAAGAAATCCGGGATTGGGATGTCTCCGTCGTTCTCTGTACGGAATGTAGGGATTCCTACCTTTTCCATTGCCAGACCTTTGATAAAGTTCATAGATGGAGAACCGATGAATCCTGCAACAAAGCGATTTACTGGGTAAGCATACAGGTTCTGCGGAGTATCTGCCTGCTGTACTGCTCCCTGATTCATCACTACGATCCTGTCTCCCAGAGTCATTGCTTCTGTCTGATCATGAGTGACGTAAATAATGGTGTTCCCAAGTGCTTTGTGAATACCTGCAAGTTCTACTCTCATCTGGGTACGAAGTTTGGCATCCAGATTGGATAATGGCTCATCCATAAGAAGTACTTTCGGCTCACGGATGATAGCATTTCCGATGGCTACTCGCTGACGCTGACCACCTGAAAGATTCTTTGGTCTTTGTTTCAGCAGATTTTCCAGTCCCAGAAGTTCTGCTACATGATGAACCTTTTTATCAATCTCTTTTTTCGGTACTTTTCTTACCTGCAAAGAGAAAGCAATGTTATCGTAAATATTCATCTGTGGATAGAGAGCATAGCTCTGGAAAACCATTGCAAGGTCGCGCTCTTTTGGTTCCAGATAGTTGACCAGTTTGTCTCCGATCCATAATTCACCGTCGCTGATATCTTCCAGTCCTGCAATCATTCGAAGTGTGGTTGACTTTCCGCATCCGGACGGACCAACGAAAACTACCAGTTCTCCTTTTTCTATTTCAAGATTAAAATTCTTTACTGCCTGAAAGCCGTTTTCATAGCTTTTGCAAATGTCTCTTAATATGATTTCCGACATTTGATTTCCTTTCCTCTCCTGCTTTTACGATTAATATTTTTCACTGATATTTTTTTGTCGGGCTGCTTTGGCAATACCTTTTCAGTTATCTTTATGAAAAATATCCGGCAAGCTTCCCCAGTGACTGGCACCGGAAACCATTTTTCCATTCTTCTACACTGGCTTCGCCTGTAAGCACCAGACAACTGTCAATGCCTGCCCGTTTCCCGCATTCCATATCTGTATAGATTCTGTCACCGATAAGCAGGGTCTGTTTCGGAGTGCATCCTGTTTCTTCCAGACAGGCATATACCATTCCGGGTGCAGGTTTGCCGATATATTCCGGTTCTCTGCCAACAGATGCCGTAATCATACGGCAGATGGAACCGCAGTCCGGTATCATTCCGAAATCAATAGGGCAACGCAGATCCGGATTTGTTGCAAACCAGGGAACTTTTGTCTCTGTGAGCTGTTTACAGACCTGAACCAGTTTCTCATAGGTAAGCTCTGTATCATAAGCACAAAGTACGCAGTCTACATCATCTCCTGCCTGATCTGTGATGTTCAGACCTGCTTTTCGCAGTTCGCTGCAGTAGGTTTCGGTAGCTGCTACCAGGATTTTTTCGTTTCCGTAATATTTCTTCATGAAATCTCTGGCGTAGGTTCCTGCAGTGATAAATTCCTCTTCCGTAGTTTCAATTCCCCAGTCATGAAACTGCTCTACATAATCACTGGCTGCTTTAGACGAGTTGTTTGTCAGAAAACGGAAAATTCCACCGTTTTCTTTTACTGTCTGAAGAAAGTCTGCTGCACCCGGAAGAAGTTCACTTCCCAGAGCAACAGTTCCGTCAATATCCAGAAGAAACAGTTTTTTTCTTTTATCATTGATGCAAGATTGTTCTGCATATTATTGATATTTCTCTCCTCTTTTTTAACTATATTGCTTTTTATTGTCATTGCACTGTCCACCGACTTTTTGCATTTGACACTGGAGTGTGTTTGAAAAATGCAGATTGCGGAAATGATTTTTCAAATACGCTCTGGCATTATTATAAAAACTTTTTGACATCACCAACAATCTTATTTTGGGCAAATAAATGTTAAATGCGCATAAAAAAATCACGACTGTTCGCCGTGATTTTTTTACATTTTGATTTTATTGCTGTTGTCTTAATTATCTGTTTCGCCTTTGTTTCTGCATTATTCATACATTGGATATGAGTTTTTTTCTCATTTTACTTAGATTTTATTTGTTTAATTTACAGAGATTCCGGTCTTTCTATCTCATAGTTGGACCAGTCATCGACTGTAGTAGATGCAGATGTATCTGCGCTGTCCTGATAGGAGCCTACTGTGATTGTGTAGTCACTGTCACCCTCTACATAAGTTGTTCCGTCTGTACCTACGATGGAGACTGTTTTGCCGTCTGCATCTGTGATGGTTCCTGCGTTTGACAGGGATGTGATGATGCTGTCGCCGGTTACTGTCCATGTAGAATCTTTGTCAATTACTACGTTACAATATCCGTCTCCACCGTTTCCTGCGTTGGATTCGTCATTGACAAACGCACCTTCCAGTGTGCTGCCGTTGGTCATGTAGAAATCAAGGTCACTGATGGAATCCCAGATTACATTTCCTTTCATATCCTGGCTGTCTGCTGTGAAATTGCAGTCAGATCCGTTAGCACCGCTCTGGCCCCATCCACGCTGGTTGTTGTTTCCTGTGCACTGCAGGAAGAATTCATTGTCATCATTGTATGTGATGTCTACGTCCTTTAATGTGATAGTACATTCTGTATTTGTTGTATAGAATAAGCCACCATTCTTGGATGTGATCGTTCCACCATCCATCTGGAATGTACTGTTACCTACTTCAGAATCACCGGACATACTCTGATAAAGAATGACTGTCCATGTGGTATCATTCTGTTCATCATCACTCATATTTCCGGTCAGATTGCTGTTATAGAGTCTCAGAGAGTTTAATCCCTCGATGCAGACTGCTTCTGAACCATTTGCTGTCAATTCAGCATTATTGACTGCAATATCCGCTGTACAGTAAACCGCAGGAGAGCCTACCCCGTTAGATGTATAAGTACCTCCGTCCACTACCATTGTTCCACCGCCTCTGTCACTGCGGATTGCCGCGGAGGATTCGCCATTTGTCTCTACATTCAGATCCCAGGCATAGAGCTTGCCGCCACCTGCTGCGTGGATTCCGCCTGAAGTATCCTGCTGTGTGGTGATATCTGTATCTGCTGCATATACAGTTCCGTCACCGTATGCAAAGAGTCCTGCACCGCCTTTGCTGTCTGTGGTTACTGTACTGCCTTTGACATATGCAGTTCCGTCTGTGGCAAGAACTGCTGCACCTACACCATAGAAGCTGGAGTTATCACCGCCCTGGCTGTCGGAAGATGTTCTTGAGATTGCGTCATTGCTGAAGGTAACCTCTGCACCATTGGAAACAAGTGCTGCATTTTCGTCTGTTCCTGTAGATTCCAGAGAGGTATCGGAGACTGTTTCATCTGAGCTGTATTCATTTGCTGCATCGTAGCTGTCCACACCGGAAGCCTGACTGCCAGGACCACCCTGTCCGCCGTCCATATCCATGGACTGGACTGTGATGGTTGC
>ERZ809194.840-NODE-840-length-13989-cov-3.736257_pt1 | contig 13989 bp, 9 predicted proteins | sample MGYA00520517_ERZ809194 | MGnify/ENA primary metagenome ERZ809194 (study PRJEB31570, sample SAMEA3213003) | Homo sapiens | biome: human-gut; feature: human gut; material: fecal | place: Sweden | collected 2011 ... | reverse complement strand
ATATGCGTAAAAAAGCCCGTGACTTGTCAGAGTAAAAGGAGAAAATATGACTTTGCAAGAAACTATTATTGCTCAACTAGGAGTTAAACCTAGCATTAATCCGAAGGAAGAGATTCGAAAATCCGTTGATTTTTTGAAGGCCTACATGATCAAACATCCATTCCTTAAAACATATGTTTTAGGGATTTCAGGAGGTCAGGATTCTACATTGGCTGGTCGTCTTGCGCAACTTGCAGTTGAAGAACTTCGTGCAGAGACAGAAAAAGACTATCAGTTTATCGCTATTCGTTTACCATATGGAGTTCAAGCAGATGAAGACGATGCCCAACGTGCCCTATCTTTTATCAAGCCAGATGTGAGTCTTACGATTAACATTAAAGAAGCTGTTGATGGTCAGGTTGCTGAACTGGCCAAGGCAGGTGTAAACGTATCTGACTTTAATAAGGGAAATATCAAGGCCCGCCAACGTATGATAACCCAATATGCGGTTGCTGGTGAAAATAGTGGAGCAGTTATTGGGACAGACCACGCCGCTGAAAACCTTACAGGGTTCTTCACAAAATTTGGTGATGGTGGTGCGGATATCCTGCCACTCTTTCGTCTAAACAAGCGTCAAGGCGCTGCCCTTCTTGCAGAGCTTGGTGCTGATAAAGCCCTTTATGAAAAAGTACCAACAGCTGACCTGGAAGAAGATAAACCAGGAATTGCCGACGAAGTGGCATTGGGAGTGACCTATCATGAGATTGATGATTACCTTGAAGGCAAGGAAGTATCAGCCAAAGCTCAGGAAACGATTGAGACTTGGTGGCGTAAAGGTCAACACAAACGTCACTTGCCAATCACCATTTTTGATGATTTTTGGAAATAATAAGAGAAATGATTTATGATTAAAGCTTATATTGATTTTTGGAAGCGTGCCTTTGATTTTAGTGGACGTTCGACACGCCCAGACTACTGGTGGGTTTACTTGATTAATGTCATCATTAGTACTATCCTTGTAGTAGGTTTTGTTCTCATTCCTTTCTTCAGTAATGTGTCTCATAACCCAGCGATATTAAATGACTCAACTGAAATACAAAAAATGATTTTGAAATATATGTCACCAATAATGATTTTTGGATTGATCATATTAATTCCACAACTGTCCCTTCAATTTCGTCGTTTGCGAGATGCAGGTATTCATCCGGCTTGGGGGCTTCTAAGTTGTATAGGGCTTGTACCAATCTTGACTTTCTTCTCATTCATTGGAAGTATTGTACTCATTGTCATGTCATGTCAGCCAACTAAACCAGCACCTGAAACGCTTTTTGATAAAGTTGAATAAGATTGTCGTACCCCTAGGTTTAACCTAGGGGTATTTTTAAATTGAATTTTCAGAAATTAGTGATAAAATAGATAGTAATAAGTCTTAAAAGGAGGAATCTTATGACTTCACTATCAACAGATTTCACAGAAAAACTATTTGCAGATTATAAGGCCAATGCCAAGTATGGCGCTATTGAAAATGCAGTAACCCATAACGGCTTGCTTAAATCTATCGAGACACGTCAATCAGAAGTGGAAAATGATTTTGTTTTCTCAATTGATTTGACTAAAGATGAGGTGTCTAACCAAAAAGCTTCAGGTCGTTGCTGGATGTTTGCGGCCCTTAATACTTTCCGCCATAAATTGATTTCAGACTTCAAATTGGAAAGTTTCGAGCTTTCTCAAGCCCACACATTTTTCTGGGATAAATATGAAAAATCAAACTGGTTCTTGGAACAAATTATTGCTACAGCAGATCAAGAAATTGGTAGTCGTAAGGTTAAATTCCTTTTGGATACCCCTCAACAAGATGGTGGACAATGGGATATGGTCGTATCACTCTTTGAAAAATATGGTGTTGTACCAAAATCAGTATATCCAGAATCTGTAGCTTCAAGCAATAGTCGTGAGCTTAATCAATACCTTAATAAACTCCTTCGTCAAGATGCCCAAATCTTGCGCGATTTGATTGCCAGTGGTGCTGATCAGGCTGCTGTTCAAGCTAAAAAGGAGGAGTTCCTTCAAGAAATCTTCAATTATCTTGCCATGACCCTTGGCTTGCCACCACGTCAGTTTGATTTTGCCTATCGAGATAAAGATGATAACTATCGATCTGAGAAGGGTATCACGCCACGGGCCTTCTTTGAAAAATATGTTGGCCTTAAACTCAGCGACTATGTATCAGTTATCAACGCTCCAACAGCTGATAAACCTTACGGAAAATCTTACACGGTTGAGATGTTGGGAAATGTTGTAGGTGCGCCAAGTGTTCGTTATATTAACCTGCCAATGGACCGATTCAAAGAGCTTGCTATTGCACAGATGAAGGCAGGAGAGAGTGTATGGTTTGGTTCAGATGTTGGTCAGGTTTCGGACCGTCAAAAAGGTATTCTTGCAACTAATGTTTACGACTTTACAGCTAGCATGGATATTAACTGGACTCAAGACAAGGCTGGACGTTTAGACTACAGTGAATCTCTCATGACCCATGCCATGGTATTGACAGGTGTTGATCTGGATGCTGATGGTAAACCAATTAAATGGAAGATTGAAAACTCTTGGGGAGATAAGGTTGGACAAAAGGGGTACTTTGTTGCTTCTGATGCTTGGATGGATGAATATACATATCAAATCGTTGTTCGCAAAGATTTCCTTACAGCTGAAGAGTTGGCTGCCTATGAAGCAGATCCACAAGTGCTTGCGCCTTGGGACCCAATGGGATCTCTTGCTTCAAAATAAGAGGATATTTCAAAAACACTGGATAGAATTCCAGTGTTTTTAGTTGACTTCATTAAAATTTATGGTTGTAAAAAGAGCTATCTAATGGATAACTCTTTTCAATTCCTTTTTACTCATCTACTGTAGAAGTAGAAGTGTTTGAATTTGAATTCTCAGCACCGTTAGAACCCGATGTTGAAGGATTTGTTGATGCATCTGGGCCATACTGTTGACTATCTTGTGAACTTGATGAGTCACTACTTTTACCATAATCCGAACTTGATGATGAGCTAGATGTTCCTAGTGATCCGTTATAAACATTTGACGTTGACGAACCAGTTAGGAAGACGTAACTACCATTGTTGTAAACACCACTAGGCATATCGAAATCTTTCGAACCTGCACCATACATCTGGTTGAGGTATCTACTTGTTAGACCGTAGATTTGTTTAGCGATATTTAGGTCTGAGCCATAAAGTGGAGTTTTACGGTTTTCATAACCTGTCCAAATGGCCATTGCATATTTAGTATTATAACCAACGAACGTTTCGTCAGGAACAATAAGATCAGCGTAGACGCCACTTTCTTTTTGTACTTGATAGTACTCATCGTCACTGTAGTTAGATGTACCCGTTTTACCGGCATTGATGGTGCCAGGTACATAAGCTTCAGTCGCTGCACCACCTGTCAAAACCTGTTTCAACATGCTATTCATCATATAAGCTGTTTGTGGCGACATGGCCTCGACACCTTTAGAATCGTATGATTTTGTTGAACCATCTTCAAATTTAATTGATTTAATGTAGGATGGTTTATAGTAAGTACCACCATTGGCAAAGGCTGCATAGGCAGCCGCCATCTTCTCACTTGAAGCACCATATTTAGGATCTGATGATGTTGTTGAAGATGAGATAGCGTTTGAATAGAACATCTCTGGGTACTCAATACCTAAATCTTTCAAAAAGGATTGAGCATAATCCAAGCCAGTCGCTTGAAGCGCTTTAACCGCAGTAACGTTACGTGATTGTTGAATCGCATAAGTCAGAGAGATACTTCCGTAATACTTGCGGTCCCAGTTGTAAACTGGAGTTGAAGTACCTGGGAAATTATAAGGGGTATCGTAAACGGTAGTACCAGTGTTAGTATATACCCTTTTTTCAATAGCAGGTGCGTAATCGGTGATAGGTTTCATTGTAGACCCCCAGTCACGATCAGTTTGAACAGCTTGGTTTGTACCAAGGGCAATGTTTTCGTCTTGGTGACGTGATCCCAATTGAGCAACAACACGTCCATTGGTAACATCAATGATAGTAGAAGCTACTTGAAATTTGTCATCAGGATAAGCAATATAATCATTTGAGTTGTAGACATTCCAAATGTATTTTTGAATATCAGGATCAAGATTTGTATAGACATCGAGCCCAGCTGAGTAGATATCAGCATTGGCTTCGGTAGAGACTTGTTCAATAACTTGTTTGATGTAGTTATCTAGGTATGGTTCGTAGCTAGCTTTATTCGTAAGTGGAAGAAGACCATCTGATACATCCGTTGCTTTAGCTTGCTCGTACTCCTCTTTAGAAATATTTTTGTCTTCATACATTTCATTAAGAACAGTGTTGCGACGTTCTTTAGCAGCATCCGGATTAGCATAAGGATCATATTGTGTTGGTGCTTGTGGGATACCAGCAAGAAGAGCTGCTTGGGCAACTGAGAGGTCACCTAATTCTTTACCAAAATAAGATTTAGCTGCGGTCTTCATACCGTAGTAACCATTACCCATATAAACCTTATTAACGTAGAAGGTCAAGATTTCTTGTTTAGTATACTGACGCTCCATTTGGAGAGATAACCATATTTCTTGTGACTTACGTTTAAGGGTTTGGTCTGAGGTATTAGTTGAGAAGTAGGCTAACTTAATCAACTGTTGGTCAAGTGTAGATCCCCCTTGAGTGCTGTTATGGCGAAGGTTGTTAATAGCGGCTCCCATAATACGATAAACGTCAATGCCGCGATGGGTAAAGAAACGCTTATCCTCGATAGAGGTAATTGCATTGACTAGGATTATAGGAATCTCATCTGTTGATGCACTTTCACGTTTTTCGGATCCCAAGTCAGCAATAAGACTACCATTACCATCGTAAATCCTACTTGAGTTTGTTGATTGCAACTTGTTCTCGGTAAGTTTAGGAACACTGCTAACATAGTAAGCAAAGAGTCCACCACCAGCGATGACACAGATTACAAAGAAAGTGAGTAGTCCAATAAAAGCGTATTTTGCAATACGCCATCCTAAATTTTGATCTGAAGCAGCTGAGCGTTTTCCTTTGCTATAGCGAGAAGAATCTGAACGTTTAACCTGTGTGTTTTTAGCACGTTTAGTTGAACCGTTAAGTGATTCTTTAAAGTTGCTGAAATTAAATTTAGCCATTATGTGTTACCACCTAATAATTTTTCAATGATCTCTAAATAAGGAACTTGAGGATAAGCTGATTCTGCGATTGCATAACCTCTTTTTTTGATATAATCAAGAGGCATTGATTTTGTCCCCTTATCAATTTGATAAAAAGCGATTAAGTCTTTGGCAGGCAGAAGGTAGGTTTCCTTAAGCGTTGAAAAGTGGAGTAGCACGAAGCAGATTCCATCTTGATTGATGACCTGAGACATGTGCTTAATTTGATGCGCATGAAAGTTTTTCATAGGCATAGATGTCTTTTGCCGTGTCTCTTTGGCTTCAAAATCAATATAGTATCCTTTGTAAACGCCAGAGTAGTCAGTAGTTGAGGCTTGCCTAAAGTAAGCTTCTACAATCTTTGCTCGTGAGCGTTTTGGATAATCGACTTTGACAATCTGAACCGGTGTAGGTTTCTTATGAATAACGGCTAAGCCACGCGACAAATAGTAATCATTAGTCGCATTAATAGCAGATTCAAAGTTCATCCCCCGATTGGCAAAGTCAACTCTATTAGATTTTTTAGTACGTACTTGTGCTATCTTACGAGATATCTGATGGGGATAGTTTACCATTTCTTTCCCTTCTTATTTATAAGATATGCATAAAGACTATTTTATTATACCATAAAATGAGCGAGGAAAACAATAAATGACATCACTACTCATAACGGGCTATAAGAGCTTTGAACTTGGTGTTTTTAAAGACAAGGATCCTAAGGTAAACATCATTAAGAAAGCAATCAAACGTGATCTTAAACGTTTTTTAGATGAAGGTGTGGATTGGATGATTTTTACTGGGAACCTTGGTTTTGAATTTTGGGCGCTAGAAGTGGCTAAGGAACTTCAGAAAGACTACCCTTTGAGGTTAGCGACGTTATTTCCATTTGAAACACACGGTCAGAATTGGAGTGAAGCTAACCAAGAAAAATTGGCAGCCTTTAAACAAGTTGATTTCGTAAAGTATAGTTTTCCAGCTTATCAATCGCCAGCTCAGTTCAAACAATTTAATCAGTTTCTCATCGATAATACAGACCAAGCTTATTTATTTTATGAGCCTGAAAATGAAACAAATTTGAAATATTTTTACAATATGATAATAGCAGCAAGTGATTATCCCTTATTTCGATTGACTTTTGATGACCTCAATGAAGTCATGTCGGAATAGGATATAATTGCGTTTTAAACTTGCATTTTTATATTTTTTTCTGTATCATGAAAACAATAGACTGTAAAGTATTAGTAAGTTGGATAAGACAAGTATTGGAGAAGAATAATGGCTAAGATTAATTTAACGCCCAAGAAAATCTACGAACAAGAATTTAAAACAAGCATGCGTGGATACGATAAAACAGAAGTTGATGAGTTTCTAGATGATGTGATCAAAGATTACACTGTCTACATTGCTCTAGTTAAGGAATTGCAAGAAGAAAATGCAAAACTGAAGGCTAAGGCAACATCGGCTCCTGCAAGCCGTCCCGCATATGCAAGTGCGACAAGTGAACCATCACATGCCACTGCCAATATTGCTTCGGCTTCAAACTATGATATCTTAAAACGTATCAGTCGTTTGGAAAAAGAGGTCTTTGGAAAACAAATCGTCGAATAAAACTGGTTTTGTGCAATTTTCGGATAATCGCATGGTTGCAAGTCTTCCATGAGGAAAGTCCATGCTAGCACTGGCTGTGATGCCAGTAGTGTTTGTGCTAGGCGAATCAATAAGCCTAGGGACTTGATTTTCAAGTTACGGCGAGCGAACTGGCTAAGTCTTCGGATAGGTTTTAGTAGCTCTGAAAGTGCCACAGTGACGGAGTTTTTAGGGAAACCTAAAAAGTGGAACGCGGTAAACCCCTCAAGCTAGCAACCCAAACTTTGGTAGGGGCATGGGATGGCCGGAAACGAACGGACCATTCTGACTGCTATGCAGTAGACAGATGATTATCGAAGGAAGTGGTACCTAGTCACTTCTGGAACAGAACATGGCTTATAGAAAATTGCATATAGGTGAGGCTGGGACACATGTCTCAGCCTTCTTTTAGCAAGAATCGTCTCTTTTGCGTCTACCATCTAAGGGCAAGAGTGAATAATAAGCTATAGCTTAGGGAAATTTGTACTCGTAATAATTAGGTAAAAGGATGACAATGAAAGAAACATTTACATTAGTAGCAACTGCTGCAGCCGGACTTGAAGCTGTGGTTGGACGTGAACTACGTGAGTTGGGGTATGAGACCCAGGTTGAAAATGGTAAGGTGCGTTTTCAAGGTGATGTTCGTGCAATTGCTGAAACTAACCTTTGGTTGAGAGCTGCAGACCGTATCAAGATTGTGGTGGGTGAGTTTCCAGCACGTACTTTTGAGGAGCTTTTTCAGGGAGTTTTTGCTTTGGACTGGGAAAATTATCTTCCCTTAGGTGCAAAGTTCCCAATTTCAAAAGCTAAATGTGTTAAATCAAAGCTTCATAATGAGCCGTCTGTTCAGGCGATTTCTAAAAAAGCTGTCGTTAAAAAACTACAGAAGTATTTCCACCGTCCGGAAGAAGTGCCTCTTCAAGAAACAGGTGCGGAATTTAAGATTGAAGTTTCCATCTTAAAGGATAAGGCTACTGTTTTAATTGATACTACAGGCGCTAGTCTTTTTAAGCGTGGTTATCGTACTGATAAAGGTGGGGCACCTATTAAAGAAAATATGGCAGCTGCTATTCTTGAACTTAGCAACTGGTATCCTGACAAACCTTTGATTGACCCAACTTGTGGTTCGGGGACCTTCTGTATTGAAGCTGCTATGATTGGAATGAATATTGCACCAGGTTTTAATCGTGATTTTGCTTTTGAGGCATGGAATTGGGTGGATAAAGATTTAGTACAGTCAGTACGAGATGAAGCTGATAGCAAGGCAAATTACGATGTTGCATTAGACATTATGGGGTGTGATATTGATAGCCGTATGGTTGAGATTGCTAAGGCTAATGCTCGCGAAGCTGGTCTTGAAGATGTTGTTAAATTCAAACAAATGCGTTTACAGGACTTGAAAACAGATAAAATAAACGGTGTCATTATTTCAAATCCTCCTTATGGGGAGCGCTTGTTGGATGACAAGGCCGTGGATATCTTGTATAATGAAATGGGTCAAACTTTTGCGCCGCTTAAAACGTGGAGCAAGTTTATCTTGACCAGTGATGAACAATTTGAAAGTAAATACGGCATGAAAGCTGATAAAAAACGTAAGCTTTATAACGGAACACTTCGCGTTGATTTGTATCAATATTTTGGAGAGCGTGTTCGCCGTTCTGAGGCTAGAAAGGTAAATTAAACGTGTCAGAAGATAAAACACAAAATGGCTATGAAGAAAGCCAAGAGTTAGATTTCCAAGATGCCAAGGAAATGACAGTCGGTGAGGCTGTCCGCAAAGAAGCTGAGATTAAGGCTGGTGTAACCGAAACAGATAGTATTTTGGATAAGTATATTAAGCAACATCGTGAAGAAGTTACCTCACAAAAATTTTCAAAGAAAATTGAAGCAGATGGCGATACATCACCCTTGGATGCCTTCATTCAAAAGCAACGTCAGGAATTTGCTGATTCAGGTTTGATTGGTCAAACATTGGCTAATGAGTCAACTAACTCAACGACTGCTGACGAAACAGTAACACCTATTACATCTGGTTTTGGCACAACTGAAACTAAGGCAGATGATACTCAAGCTCCTGTTGACTCTGAAATCACTGTGAAACCAGAAAGTGAAAGCTCTGAAACCATCATAACATCAACTAATGCTGATCGTTTTATCACGTCAGAAGCAGAAAAATTTGATCTTGGTGAAGCCCTTACTGCGACGACTACCTCAACTAATCAACAAGTTGATAACACTGCTATGGTAGACAATGTTGATGATCCGGAACCAGAAAGTACTTTACCTGCTGATGACAAGGCTTCTGAACCACAAGCCTCTAAACCTCTGTTGGAAGATGTTGAAGTCTCAGAAACAATCGACTCAGACGCTATTGCCACAACAGTTGCTGGTGTAACAGGAGTTAAAGCTGATGAAGCAAAAGCGACACCAAAAGTGTCTATGACAGTTAGTCGTCCATCAGCAGAAGATAAAATCTCTTCAGGGTCTATTTCTCCATCTCATAAAGGTGTCTTTGATGGTGATATTCCAGTTTATCGCCGTAAGGGTGTTGTTATCGGTGCTCTCACGGTTCTTGCTCTAGCTATAATTGGTGGGAGCTATGCTCTTTATAAAGTAACACATAGCCAATCTGCGAAAACTACAAGCACTGCTTCTTCAGCAGTGATATCATCATCAAGCAAGGGCGCATCAGCTTCTGATAATAAAGCCTTCGAAGACATGTATAAGAATTTCTTCACAGATGATGAGCAAACAAAACTAGCTAATGATCAATTTGGTAAGCTATCAGACTTGGAAAAACTACTTAAAAAATTGGAAAAAACCAAGTATTATGATGCAGCTAAGACCAAATACGATAACTTGAAGAAACAAATCGAAGCTATTGAAAAAGTCAATAGTAAGTATGAATCAGATGCTCTTGTAGACGGTAGCTATAATGCCTCTATCTCAGTTAAATCTGATGCAAACTTTAATGATCTTTCAGAACGTGTAACAAATACTGGCAATGCTAGTCTTGATAGCATTATCCAAGAAGTCATTAAGGGCGGTAAAACACAGCTTGAAGAAAAGGGTAAGGCTGCAAGTGCAACGTCTGCAGTGACAGCTTCTGAAAGTGTTAATACCGCTACTCCTTCGGGAGATAACACATCTGGAGCAGCTAATTCAGGTGTAACAGGTGCGGCTGGTGGAGTTTCTAGTGGTACAGCTGCAACTTCAACAGTTGTGACACGTGGCATCATGAATTACAATCCATCTATCCTTCAACGTGATCGCTCTCGTGTGCCTTATAATGCAAACGTAGTAGCGGATACAAGTAATCCAGCTTGGACTTGGGCTGATGGTGTTCTTGATAAGATCATTGCAACATCTCACTCACGTGGGTACTTCTCAGGAGATAACTTTATCCTTGAGCCAGTCAACATCATCAACGGAAATGGTTACTACAACATGTACCTTCCAGATGGAACTTATCTCTTTAGTATCAACTGTAAGACAGGTTACTATGTAGGCAATGGTTCAGGTCACTCAGATAAACTTGATTATTAATAAAAATCGACGACACTCCCTAGGGAGTGTTTTTTTTGTTTTATCTTTGTGAAGTCCGAATTTATAAGAGTTTTGTGCTATAATAGGGGGATAAGATAGGGGTGAATACTATGGCGAAATTGATTCCGGGTAGAGTCCGTAATGAGGGAATTAAACTTTTTGAAAAGGGTTTAATTGCCATTAGTCAGGTCTCAGAAACTCAGTTGGACACGACGGTTGGTCAACATCATTTAATTTATGCACTCGATGATCCTGAAATCATGTGTGACTGTGATTTTTTCGCTCAAAAAGGCTATTGCTCCCATTTGGCAGCGGTTGAGTACTATCTAAAAAATGCTAAGGAGGGCCAGCGTCTCTTAGCAAAATTAGAGGAGAAACAAGAGTCCGCCCAGGACCAAGAGCGGGGGCGTTCTTTTGGTGGTTTATTTTTAGAGAGCCTTTCTCTGAATGAGAATGATACAGTTAGATATAGCCTCACGGTAGAGGGAGAGGAATCTACCTTTGGTTCAGAGATTTGGTGGAGTTTACGTTTACGTCGCTTACCGGACGAACGTTCTTACGTTGTTCGAGATATCCCAGCCTTCCTCAAGCTTATAGAGACTGAAGGCTATTATCAGATAGGTAAGAATTACTATGAACCTCTATCACTCATTCAGTTTGACCAGGCTTCACAAGCATTTTTAGACTTTTTAGGACGGATGATTCCAGATGAAGCCAAAACAAATTTAACCTTTATTTTACCGAATAATGCACGACACCTTAGTCTCCCCTATGGTTTTTTTGAGGAGGGATTGAGGTTGATGCAAGATTTGGATGGCTTCAGGTTTGAATGGGAAGGTATTGAATATCGCAGCTTTTTGGTAGAGGACTTGACTGCTGAAGCCAATCTTTTCTCGTTTGATATTTGTGTCGAGCCCAAAATGATTGAATTGACTGTTGCTGAGAAAAATAGCCAAACATTTTTTAATAATCGTATTATCTTTTATCAGGGTGTTTTCTATCGTCTTAATAGAAAACAGCAAAAAATTTTGCTTGGCTTACGTTCTCTCCCTATCGGAAGCGATTTGAATAAACATGTCAGTTTTAATCTAGAAGAACAAGCTATCTTAGCTGCTAGTCTTTCTGATTTTAAGACTATGGGACCGGTTAAAGCCCCAAAAGCGTTTAATATCAAAGATTTCACCCCGAGATTTCGCTTTGATTTGAAAGGTGAACGCGAGGTTGTGCTCACATTGGCTTTTGATTTTGATGGATATGTTGTGGATAATCGTTATGAGTTAAGTCATTTAGGCTTTACTAGTAACTATCGTAATGAACAGGCTATTTTTCGTTTGATGGTTAAACATGGATTTACCCCTGATTTTCAGTCATCTAAACGCTTAAATAGTAATCAAGAGCTCTATGATTTCTTTATAAATACTCTACCAGCTTTTGAAAATGCAGGGCCAGTTCTTATTGGACAGGAGTTGCGTGACTTACGTGTTGAACAGAGTCCACAAATTCAGGTAGAGCGTCAAGGAAATCTATTAGAGATTTCGTTTGATTTTTCAAGTCTCGATGATGAGGATGTGGATCATGCTTTAGAAGCTTTGATGGACAGAGCGCCCTACTTTGTTAATCGTAGTGGTCAGTTGATTGTCTTTGATGAGGGGACACAACGTATCAGTGAGAGTCTAAGAACTTTGAGGGCCCGTTATTCGGGGGAAGGGCATCTAGAACTCCATCAATTAGCCGCCTATCAATTGATGGACTCTCTTTCAGAAAATGATTCTGTTCGTTTTTCAGAAGATTTTCAACAGCTAGCGCAACATTTGAGAAAACCGGAAACATTCGACTTGCCATCCTATCATGTAGAAGTTGACCTTCGTCCTTACCAAGAAAGAGGAGTTCAATGGCTATCAATGTTGCATCACTATGGTTTTGGTGGTATTTTAGCCGACGATATGGGGTTGGGGAAAACTTTACAGACCATTGCTTATCTTTCTGCACATTTAGAGGATGGACAACGAGTCTTGATTCTATCGCCATCGAGTTTAATTTACAATTGGCAGGATGAGTTTAAAAAATTTGCTCCTCAGTTAGATGTAGCAGTTTCTTATGGACTTAAGCCAAAACGTGATGAGATCATTGCAGAAGACCATCAGATTATTATTACTAGCTATGCTTCATTCCGTCAGGATTTTGATGTTTATAAGGCTGGTCAGTATGATTATCTCATTCTAGATGAGGCACAGGTCATGAAGAATACTCAGACGAAGATTTCTCAATATTTACGTGATTTTTCTGTTCCGCATTGCCTAGCTCTATCTGGAACGCCTATTGAAAATCATTTGTTGGAGATTTGGTCTATTTTCCAGATTGTTTTACCAGGGCTTTTACCAGCTAAGAAAACTTTTCTTAAGCTAACACCTATGGAAGTGGCCCGGTACATTACTCCATTTATTCTTAGACGTAAAAAAGATGAGGTTCTTCCTGATTTACCGGACCTGATTGAAATTACACACCAAAGTGAATTGTCGGATAGTCAAAAGGCTATTTATTTAGCACAATTGCAACAGATGCAACAAGGTTTAATTTCAGCAAGTGATCAGGAAATCAATCGTCGTAAGGTGGAAATCTTGTCAGGAATTACCCGCTTACGCCAAATCTGTGACACGCCAGCCCTCTTTATGGATTACGCTGGTGATAGTGGGAAATTAGATAGTCTTAGAGACCTACTTAGTCAAATTAAGGAATCAGACCATCGTGTCCTTATTTTTTCACAATTTCGTGGGATGTTAGATATTACAGAGGAACTTTTACAAGAGTTAGGTATTTCCTCTTATAAGCTAACAGGGTCGACCCCATCTGATAGTCGTCAGGAGATGACCAGAGCCTTCAATCAGGGGAGTCGAGATGCCTTTTTGATTTCTTTAAAAGCAGGGGGGGTAGGGCTCAACTTGACTGGTGCTGATACAGTTATTCTGATTGACCTTTGGTGGAATCCAGCGGTGGAAATGCAGGCTATTAGTCGTGCTCATCGTATAGGTCAGAAACAAAATGTCGAAGTTTTCCGTTTGATTACAAGAGGTACTATCGAAGAGAAGATTCTTGAGCTTCAAGAAGGTAAGAAAAATCTCGTTACAACAGTATTAGATGGCAATGAAAGCTGTGCTAGCATGACAGTTGAGGATATTAAAGAAATTCTTGGTATTGCAATATCTTAATCTGTTATACTTAATATTGGAATACTAAGATATAAAAATGACACTAGGCAAATCTTTTGAATTAGGCTATAATAGAATATTGCAAGACGTATCTCCCCATTCCCGATTGTTTATATTAAGATACGTATCATCTCGAAAACGAAAGGAAGTCTTTTATGCATCGCCAAAGACGACAATTTCCGTTGATTCCGGACGGAGAATCTTGCTTGCAAGAACCTATCTCTATGCGTTTATACGAAAATGAAGATTTAATCACTAATATCCGTGGTCCTTATCAGGATAAGGACTATAACGATTTCTTTCTGAACCATGATTTCTTGTCAGCTAAGCCTCATAAACGTAAGCAGGCTCCAGACCGAGCTGAAACACAAGAGGATGGAATGACTTATGCTGAAGAAGCCCGTGAAAAGGCGAAGCGTG
>ERZ809194.830-NODE-830-length-14148-cov-4.074931_pt1 | contig 14148 bp, 14 predicted proteins | sample MGYA00520517_ERZ809194 | MGnify/ENA primary metagenome ERZ809194 (study PRJEB31570, sample SAMEA3213003) | Homo sapiens | biome: human-gut; feature: human gut; material: fecal | place: Sweden | collected 2011 ... | reverse complement strand
TTAGAAAAAAGAAAGGTTATTTGTATCCTGTCTTTATTCTTTGCTTAATTATATGTTGGTATACATATTTTATAGAAGGCGGTGCTTGTGAAACTTATCCTTATACATCAAAAATATTAAATATTATGTAACTTGTTATGAAAAAGAATATAGGATTAGTTATAGTTAATTATAATAGAGGTCATCTAGTGAAAGAAATGGTTGAATTATATTTAAACTATTCTTGCATAGATTCTATTGTGATTGTAGATAATGTTTCTTCAGACCAGTCTTTAGAGATTCTTAAAAGTATATCTGATAGCAAGGTTAAACTTTTCATTCAAAACAAAAATTTAGGTTATGCTAAAGGTAATAATGTAGGATTACGATATTTGTATGATGAATTGCAATATGAATATGCGTTTATTGTAAATCCAGATGTTTATTTCAATGAAAATGTTATAAAGAGAATTGTTGATGCTTTTGAAACTCATCTTGATTATGCGGTTATTACTTCTGCTAGAATAGATCCTGATTCAAAGATACCAAATCTACAATATTGTAAGAGCTATTATGGGACTTATTGGCAGATGTTACTTTCTCTTTTAAATGTAACTCGACATTTTTATCTTCAAAAGAAATATGCAGTTTATGAGTATGATACTAGCAATCATGAATTACAAGAAGTATGCGTAGTTCCAGGTTCTTTCTTTGGAATTCGTCTTAAATATTTAAAAGAGATTGGATATTTAGATGAAGGAACGTTTTTATATGGAGAAGAGCAATGCCTTGCAACAAAAATAGAACGTAAAGGTTACAAGGAAGGTTTTATTTCCGATGTCATCAATGAACATAGGCATATTAGAAATTCAACAACTACTGCTGATTTGTCTTTAAGTTCATTCAAGCATAATATATGCTCAAAACTTTATTATGCAAAGAAATATATGAACCTCAATATACTAGCTTATTGCTTTTTGCGTATAGTCGCAAAGATTTCATTACTTGAGATGTATATAATTAAACGTCTCAAAAAAATGGGAAAAAGTTTTGAATACAAATTATAATAAAGGAATTCATTTTTGACAATAAACTATTATTGTATCCCTTTTGGAGAATCTAGTTAAAGTTACTTTTTAAATTGTGTATGCTCTTCGAGCTATGTAAATAATGAAGAAAGTATTTAAAATATTGATAATATGAGAGTTCTGTTTTGTATAGATTCTTATTTTCAGCTTATATTGGCTGTTAATTTAAGAACAACAGTGTATAAAGATTATGTTGCTGATATCATAATTTATAATTCCATACCAACAGCAGAATCAATTTGTATAAAGTTGAGAAAAATTAAATCTTTTAATCATGTGTGGCTAGCCAGAACATCTTTAACAAGGTGTGGAGAAAAGTATTCTTTTAAAGAGAAATTGCCTAAATATGGTGAATATTTGATGACTATAGTCTCGCCACAGAAACGATTGGAGAAGTATATTGGAAGTTCTTTTGATTATAAGTATGATGAGTTGATTTTTAATGGTACTGGTGCCTTACCTGAATGTATCTTTAATGCAGCATATAAGCAGAATAATCAATTGACTTGCAAAAGAATTGAAGATAGCTATGTTAACTATTTCACGGAATATGTTTCTCAAAAAGGAAAGTTAAGAATAGGCTTTGAATCAATTATACAGCTTTTGTTTGGGCGTAAATCGATGGAAAAGTATGTTTCTGCATTTTATTTTGAAGATGCTGATTTGGTAAGTATTCATGTTCCATATTCTATTGTTCAAGCTCCCAAAATAAGCAGAGAAAATCAAGAATTGGTTAAAACCCTGAATTTTCTATTTGATTACGAACCGGATCAAATACTAAAAGAGAAAGAAGTTATAATGTTTGAGGATGGTCGTCACTTTTTTAGTGGAGATGATGAAGAGGTGGACATTGTTAAAGCAATTTTAAAGGAAATAGATAGTTCAAAGATTGCTGTAAAAATGCATCCTCGTAGGGTGAAAAGCCGTTTTGATCAGTTTGGTGTTTATACAGTTAAGAATTCTACAGTTCCTTGGGAAATTATTCAAATGAATATGCCTTGTACAGGAAAGGCTTTTTTGACCGTTTCTTCTGCTGTGGTATTTTCTTCAGGTATGTATTTTAATGACAAATGTAAAAACATATTGATTTATAAATGCATGAAAAAAGAATACTCTGGATTAAATTCAAACTTTGAGCAATTTGTAACTAAATATAAACAGAAGTATGGGGCTAAGAGTATTTTGGTTCCTTCTTCTTATGAGGAGTTAGTAAATGTTATTATGAATAAAAATTAATTATAAGGAGTTTTATTTATGAAAATTATTGGTGTTATTCCTGCCCGTTATCAGTCTTCTAGACTTCCGGGCAAACCTTTGGCTGATATTTGTGGTAAGCCTATGGTCTGGTGGGCTTATAATCAGGCAAAAAAGGTAGAAGAGTTTGCAGATGTATTTGTTGCTACTGATGATGAACGTATTGCTGATTGCTGTAAAGAGTATGGCATAAAGTATGTTATGACAAGCAATACTGCTCCTAATCATATACATAGAATCTGGGAGGTGACTAACATAATAGAGGCAGATTATTATGTAAGTATTAATGGTGATGAACCTTTAATTCTTCCAGAGAATATTAAGGCTGCTTTGCCAAATAAAGTCGTGTCAGACAAACCTTATTTTGGTAGCGTTTATAGAGAAATTAAAGATCCTGCAGAATTGATTGACATTGCTAATGTTAAGATTGTGCTGGGTGTAGATGGCAGATGTATGTATCAGTCAAGATTGCCTATTCCTAGTCCAAAAGGCTCTCTTTTCTTCAAGTATAAGAAGGCAATAGGAATTGAGTGTTTTAACAAGTTAGCTCTTGATTTCTTTGCCCATGCTCCGATGGGTGAGATGGAAAAGATAGAGGATATTGATCATCTTCGTTTTTTGGAAAACAACGTTCCTATCTTTTACAAGAAAATTGAGTCAGAATCTCTTTCTGTTGATACAAAAAATGATTTGGAAAAAGTTAGAGGTATTATTGCTGATAAATTAAAGAATCATCAAATTTAGGAATATGAAGAATATTAAAATATTAGATTGTACATTGCGCGATGGTGGTAGAATTATCAATTGCGCCTTTCCTGATCAAGAAATCAAAGATATTGCTCATCGTTTAGCTAGCGCTAATATTGATGTAATCGAAATAGGCTTCCTTAGAGATCCTAAAAAGGTAGAATATAAGGGTAATTCTACCTTTTTTACAGACATAGATCAGATTCGCCCTTTTGTTGATAAAACGAAGGGTACTAAGTATGTTGCTTTTGTGGACTATGAACTTTTTGATTGGAGTACATTGAAACCATATGATGGAACATCTATTGATGGAATTCGTGTAGGCTGGAAAAAGGATAGTTTTGTTCATCACAAGGATGAAATAGTTAAGCATCTTAAGGAAGTGAAAGAAAAGGGTTATATGTTGTATATTCAAGGAGTTAATACTTTGGGATATACAGATAGAGAACTCTTGGATATTTTAGATTTTGTGAATCAGATTCATCCTGACGGTTTTGGAATTGTTGATACTTATGGAGCTATGTATATGGATGATGTAGATCGCATATATACAATGGTTGACCATAACCTTGATGAAGATATTGCAATAGATTTTCATTCTCACAATAACTATCAGCTGTCCTTTGCCTTTGCTCAAGAAATTATTCGATTGAGCAATGGTAAAAGAGATATTCTAATAGATGGTACTCTTCATGGTATGGGTAAGGTTGCTGGTAACTTAAATACTGAGTTGATTGTTGATTATCTTGTACGTAAGCGCAATTTTGATTACAATTTTGATGCGATTTTAGACTTGATAGATGATTATATTCATCCGTACCAGTTACAATATAAGTGGGGCTACTCTGTTCCTGCTCTTATGGCAGGCATTTATAAGTCGCATCCAAACAATATTCTGTATCTTACAGAGAAATTTAGATTGGCGACAAAAGATATCAAGTATATTATCAGTATGATAGATCCTCAAAAACGTATGAGTTATGATTATGATAATATACAGCGTCTTTATCAAGAATATAATAATATAAAAGTAGATGATTCATTAGCTTTAGAGGAGTTAAAGAAGCAGTTGCTTGGACGAAATATTCTTTTGATAATGCCTGGTAGCTCTATTGTCGAATATAAGAATGAAATTTCACAATATATAGAGGATAACAATGCAAAAGTTATTCTTGTGAACTTTATAGATAAGGAATATCAAACTTCTGATTATATTACTTTCTGGGGAAGTAAGAAGCGATATGATAAATATAAAGAACAGTATATTGATGTAAAAGTAAAATCAGTTGTGACATCTAATGTAGCTACGGACAATAATGAGGATTTAGTGCTTAATTATGATTCATATATAGATAGAACTGAAGAATATTCAGATAATACCTCTTTAATGTTGCTTAAGGTTTTGCAACGTATTGGTATTACATCATTTGCTATAGCTGGTTTTGATGGTTTCAAAGAACAGGGTAGTTATTTCAATGAAAATAATTACAAGGAGGTTCGTTTCAGTTCTAAGTACGATGAAATTAATAAAGCGATTTCTAAACTTTTAAAGAAATATGCTGATTCTCTTGATGAAACATCACATATTAAGTTCTTGACACCTAGTATATTTAGTAATATTTTAGAAAAATGAAAATCAAATTTTTAGTAATGGACGTAGATGGAACTTTGACTGACGGTAAAATCTACATGTCTGCCAACGGAGAATTATTCAAGGCTTTTGATATCAAAGATGGCTATACCATATATACTCTAGACCAAATTGGAATTGTCCCTATTATAATTACTGGCAGAAAATCTGAAATCGTTTCTAAACGAGCTGCAGAGTTGAAAATAAAAGAATGTCATCAAGGGGTAAGCGATAAGTTAGCGACATTGAATGAGGTCTTGGCTAAATACAATGGTACTCTAGATGAGGTTGCATATATTGGTGATGATTTTAATGATTCCGTTTGTATGAAAGCTTGTGGTTTGGTCGCTTGTCCGAATGATGCGGAAGAATCTATTAAGCCATTAGTTAATTATGTATGTAAACACAATGGTGGGCAAGGTGCATTGCGTGAATTTGTAAAATTTATATTAGCTAATGAGTAACTTTTTAATTAATATGGGGGGCAAAGGTTATTCTTGCTGATGCAAGAAGAGACCTTTCTCCTTTCCATTATATAAATATATAAAGCATTTATGCTTTTTGTCACCAGTTTCGTATATCTTTTGGTTTCGAGTGTTTACTTTGATTTATGATAAAATACCTTTATTGAAACCATTTCTTTCTTGCATTATATTAATTCTTTATTGCTAAGAATTCAAATTCCATTAGGAAGTAAGATTGGCGGGGGCTTTATCATTAAGCATTATTCTAATATTGCTGTGAATAAGAATGCTATAATTGGTAATAATTGTACATTGTTTCATTGAGTTACTATAGGAATGGAATTTTGCGGAAAGAGAAAAGGTTATCCAACTATTGGTAATAATGTAATACCATTTCCTGGAAGCAAAATTATTGGTAATGTTAAAATTGGAAATAATGTTGTTGTAGGAAGTAACGCTGTTGTCGTAACTGATATACCCGATAATTCTGTTGTCGCTGGTGTTACAGGAAAGGTTATAAGTGCCAATGTTAATTAATATATGATCGCATTTAATTTGGTAAAATAGTGCGTCAGAAAAAACGCTTATTATGAAATATGCAATTAATGGTCGCTTTGTTGTCCGCAAGTTGACAGGACAGGAACGATTTGCAACGGAGTTACTTCGTGAGCTAGATAAAATTTGTGATAAGGATGAATTCGTCATAGTCGTACCTGAGTATGCAGAGACTTTACCTGATTACAAGAACATCAAGATTGTTAAGTATGGTAAAGTAAAGAGCCATTTTTGGGAGCAGATTAGTCTTTATCGTTATTGTAAAAAACATCATCTGGTGAGTGTGAACTTAACTTCTACTTGCCCTTTGTTGGATTGTGGTATTGTCTGTTGTCATGATGCTGCTCCCTATGAGATTCATGACCTCTTGACTCAGAATCTTTATGGAAAGTTGTCACAGGTATGGCACATGTGGATGATAGATGCTGTAAAGCGTAGCAAATATCCAATAATTACGGTTAGTCATTATTCTAAGGCTAGACTTGCCAAGTTTATGCATGTTCCTGAATCACGATTCCATGTTATCTCTAATGCTTGGCAACACTATCAGCGAGTTAATGAGGATGATTCAATCTTTGATAAACTTCCTAAAGGTTATCAGCGCGGGGAGTATTTTATGGCCCTGAGTAGTCTTACACCTCAAAAGAATTTTGTTTGGGTTAAAGAAGTAGCAAAGCGTAATCCGAATAAAAAGTTTGTGATTGTCGGTAGAGCTGAGGGATTTACCAAGTTGGGGAGTGAGGAGCTACAAGATAGTAACCTTCATTTTACTGGCTATTTGACCGATGGTGAGATCAAATCGTTGATGAAGGGATGTAGAGCTTTTATTCATCCTGCTGTATATGAAGGATTTGGTATTCCTCCTATTGAAGCTTTGTCATGTGGTGCGGAACTTATTGTATCTACAGCCGCTTGTTTGCCAGAAGTATATGGTAACTCTGCTCATTATATAGATCCTCATAATTACGATGTGGATTTGGATGAGTTGCTTAAGGAGCCGATAGCTCCTGCAAGCGAAGTGTTGAATAAGTATTCCTGGGCAAGAGAGGCACAAAAGTTTTTGGATTTATTGAGAAAATGAAAAATCAAACAGATTTTTCTATCAAAAATATAAATATTTACCTGTAAATCAATTTACTTACTTTTATGAAAAAGAAAATACTTATGGTCTGCGAGGCCTTTGGCGGTGGCGTGTTTGCCTACGTAGCTCAGTTGTGTAATGATATGTGTCAAGAGTTCGACGTGTACTTGGCATATTCACTTCGCCCGCAGACACCTAAGAACTATAAGGAAGTATTGGATGAACGTGTTCATTTGATACAAGTAAAAAGTTTTGGAGGAAGTATCTTTAATATTGCTAAAGATATTCAAGTCATTAAAGAACTTCGTGCTGTTGCTAAAGACGTTAAGCCAGACTTAATCCATCTTCATTCATCGATTGCAGGTGGATTAGGACGATTAGCTTTTAGTGGTAAGGATATACCTGTGGTTTATACCCCTCATGGATATGCCCACATCTTGATGGGAAAGGGTGGATTGAAGCTGAAAGGTTATGAAATCATGGAGAAGGTTCTTGGAAAAAGACCTTGCATAACCTTAACTTGTTGCAAGAGCGAGGATGATGTTGCAAAAACTCTTACTAAGCGTACTGCTTATGTTGAGACAGGTGTCAATTTGAAGGATTTATCAGAAAGTCTTGATGGTATAAAGCCGATCAAGAATGATAAGTTTACGGTTTATACATTGGGTAGAACCTGTGTGCAGAAACAACCAGAACTGTTTAATCGTATTGCAGAGTTGGTACCAGAGGCTCGATTTGTATGGATTGGTGGAGGTGAATTGGATCATCTTCTTACCACTCCTAATTTGGAGTTGACTGGTTGGAAACCTCGTAAAGAGGCTTTGGCTATGGGAAAAGGTGCCGATGTTTTCATTCTCTGTTCACTTGGTGAAGCTATAGCTATGAGTTTGATAGAAAACATGTTTATGGGTAAGCTGATTCTTGTAAGCAATGTGATGGGTAACAAAAGTGTCATTAATAATGGGGTGAATGGTTTTGTTTGTAATAAAGCAGAAGATTATGCTGCTCGAATTAAAGAAGCAATGAAACAATTCCCTCAGAACTTGTGCGACCAAGCAGTAGCAGATGTTCATAACATCTATAATACAGATGCGATGGCTAAGAAATATGTGAATTTTTATAATGATGCAATTAATGGAAAATACGAATAAAATGAAACAATATGATTTTTTGATAGTTGGCTCTGGCTTGTTTGGAGCAACTTTTGCTTATCTTGCTAAAAAACAAGGTATGAAGTGTTTGGTAATCGATAAGCGTTCTCATTTAGGTGGTAACATCTACTGTGAGAATATCGAGGGTATCAACGTGCATAAGTATGGTGCACATATCTTCCATACCTCTAACAAAAAGGTGTGGGACTTTGTGAACTCTATCGTTGAATTCAATCGTTATACCAATTCACCTGTAGCAAACTATAAGGGTAAGCTTTATAATTTGCCTTTTAATATGAACACCTTCTATCAGATGTGGGGTGTAACTACACCAGAGGAAGCGCAAGCAAAGATTGATGAGCAGAAGGCTGAAGCTGTTGCACGCATGAAAGCTGATGGCGTAACAGAACCTCGTAACCTGGAGGAGCAAGCTCAGGTATTGATTGGCAAAGATATTTACGAGAAACTCATTAAGGGCTATACTGAGAAGCAGTGGGGCAGAAAGTGTACTGATCTTCCTGCTTTTATTATCAAGCGCTTGCCTGTTCGCCTTATCTTCGATAACAACTACTTCAATGATAAGTACCAGGGTATTCCTGTGGGTGGATATAATAAGTTGATTGATGGTTTGCTTGAAGGTGTTGAGACCAAAACAAATGTAGATTTCTTTGAGAATCGCCCTTATTGGGAAGGTATTGCCGACAAGATTGTTTTCACTGGTAAGATAGATGAATTCTATGATTATCAGTTTGGCAAGCTCAACTATCGAACTGTTCGATTTGAGACAGAGGTTATAGAGAAACCTAACTATCAAGGTAATGCGGTAGTGAACTATACAGAACGTGAGATTCCTTACACTCGTGTTATTGAGCATAAGCATTTTGAGATGTTTGGTCAAGAGGTTTATGAAAATCCAAAGACTGTTATCTCAAAAGAGTTTTCTACTGAATGGAAGGATGGTATGGAACCATATTATCCAGTGAATGATGAAGTAAACTCTTCATTGTATGCCAAGTATAAGGCTTTGGCTGACAACGAAGATAATGTTATCTTTGGTGGTAGATTGGCGGAATACAAGTACTATGACATGGCTCCTACTGTAGAGAGAGCGATGGAATGGTGGAATTCTAAGGAATGATAGATGATACAGACATCAGCAAATCTCTCTTTTTTAAAATACTGTCTTGGAAATAATGAGAACATGAGTGAGGTGCTTATCAAATTGAATTGGTTGAATCTATATTCTTTCGCCTCCAGACAGACAGTTCTTGGAATATGCTTTGATGGCATAGAGAGACTGGGGAATGATTATTCTGAAGAGTTAAAGAAGAATCCGATAGCAAAGGACTTGCTGATGACTTGGATGGGAGTGTCGCAACAGATTCGCCGACAGAACATGAAGGTGAATGTGGTTGCAAGCAAACTCTATTCTATGCTCAGAGAGGATGGACTTAGGTGCTGCATTCTGAAAGGACAAGGGAATGCCTTGATTTATCCAAATGCGTATTCTCGTAATCCTGGGGATATTGATGTATGGGTGAATGCAAGCCGTGAACAGATAACGGAATATGCCAAGAAGCATTTCAAACTTGGGGATGATATAAGGTATCAACATATAGAAACTTCTGTAGATGAAGTACCGGTAGAGTTGCATTTCTTCCCTTGTACAATGAATAATCCTATCTATAATGCACGTTTGCAGAAATGGTTCAAACGGAATGCAGATTTGCAATGCTCAAATGTTATTAGCCTGCCAGATGGTATTGGAGAAATTGCTATACCAACGACGGCATTCAATGTGATTTATCAGCTGACGCATCTTTATCATCACTTCTTTGATGAGGGGATTGGAATAAGGCAAATCACTGATTACTACTATGTTGTGAATAATAACGAGTTATTGGTAGTTAGGGATGCTTTGCAGAAGGAATTGAAGCATCTTGGATTGTGGAAGTTTGCAAGGGCGGTGATGTATGTGCTGCATGAGGCATTGGGACTATCAGAGGAGAAGATGATAGCTCCATTGGATGAAAAGCGAGGAAAGCTGTTGTTAGCAGAGATTCTGAATGGTGGCAACTTCGGACAGCACTTCACCAAGTATGGGCATTTTACACAACAAGGAATGGCAAAGAAATATTTCCTGAAGATATGGAGGAATATGCACTTCGTGAGATATTATCCTGCTGAGGCACTGAGTGAGCCAATCTTCAGGACTTGGCATTTCTTCTGGAGGATGAAGAATAAGAAATAATAGATCTACGGGCGAACAGCTCCCTCTCCCATTTTTTGAGCTACTTTTCGGGGGTGGAGCTTAGTAGCCCGTTTTTGAAAAATCTCTTAAAAAAGTAGCGACAAATATACTTTGCCGCTACTTCATACAACATTTATTCAAATACAAAATCTATTATGGAATGGAATATTTCACTAAGAAGTTCTTTGTTGTCCAAACACCAAAGATAAATCTTAAGAGCCAACCTACCATAATGGAACCAAGTAAATAGGTTAATTATCTTCTCACCGTAGCGAGTTGCACTTTCTGTGTTAACAGTCAAGTGACTTCTCTGAGTTTTACTCATTATTCTATTTTTTATTTAAATATCTACTTATAAGTATAATTCAAGGAACTGCTAAAATCAATTAAGAATAGTTCTTTTGTCATAAAATGGTTTGATATCAATGCAAATAATTAGCATGGTATTTAACTTTTTATTAAAGATATAAAGTATAATTATGGCATATAATTATCCAAAAGTTGTGCGGAATGTTGACGGAACATTTGGACCAACTATTGTGCATCATTATTATAAGCCTGTTGGGTATCATAATCGTGGTGCTGCAAAAAGGGTGGACAAGAGTAAATGGCGTTTGAAGCTCAACGAACAGTATGAAGTGTTTAGATTGGCAGATGAAGGTGACTGGATGGATGCAGAATCTGAAGGATTATATTCTATTGTTGATAAAGGAAAAGAGGTGTTGGGAGAGAATAGCGAGCGTATAGCTTTCTTTCCTAAACCACAGAATGATGCTGACCCTTGGCATGGTTATCCCAAAAACAATCCGTTAATCTCTGATGAATTGTTAGAGACTTGGTATCAAAATCAAGTTATAGATGGTATTATGTATAAACGATTAATGAGACATAGATTATGAGAACTCTTCGTTTTTCTATAAATGTGAAGGCGGTAGATAGCTATTTGTATGGTGGTTATCTGTTTTTAGCTTTAGAGGATGGAGCTTTAGGTTATATTCCTATGTCTCGTATTATGCATAGGCTTAAGGAAAGGTATCCAGAGTTTACTTCTTTGCTAAGATTGGCTTTTGAAAGAAATGATTTCTTTAGTAATGAGACTGGTAAGACTTTTTTAGGTATACCAGAAGTGATGAAAGTGATGATGAAATTGTGGAACTTTGCTTCTGAGAGCGTAGATTTTTGTCTTGATTTTGACGAATTAGAAGATGACTTCTATGTGATTGACTATATTAAATCTTTCCCTATACTTGATCTGAAAATGTATGCCATGACTTTATTTGTTGGATGCAAGGATGGACTTTTGGAAAGTAGATTGAACTTAGGAGATGATAATTATTCTATTGCGCCAGGTAAGTTTAGAAAGAAGTTTGATGCCAAAATCATTGGACTGAATGCATGCTGTGGAAGTATTGTGCTGTCGGCAGGTAAGGATGGCTTGTTCTTTGGTCCATTTGATATGGATGAAGGGGTTGTCGTTAATGAGCGTCCTGTTGATGATGTCTCTTATCGCACTGGATGGTCGTCGACTGATATAGTGAATTATAAATCTTCATCTGATTTTGAATATCTTACAAATATTGTAGAAAAGTTTGAAGATAAGCCTTTGTTTTCTAAGTATGACGAAAGGTCTGAAAGAAAGCGAATCGTTCAACTTGGCGAGCAGAAATATGGCATGAGACAATTGTTTAAGGCAGATATTATTGACATAAATGATATAGTATATGCTTTTAATGGTTCTTCATCTTCTTTTGTTTTAACTAAACAAGGCTTATTTAATATGTCTTTCGTTAAAGCTCAGGATGATATTCATCTATCACAGCGAGTATTTGAGTTGTCGTTGTTTGACAAGAATAGAAAATTTGAGAAACCGATTTCTGCATCTGTGGTTCCTGCAGGGTGTGTGATAGAGTTTTATGATGAGGTTGTGGCAGTTAAGAATAATCAGGTAATAGCATTAGAGACTGAACCTACATATAGTGTGCGCACCTATATGAATTCTTTTAGATATCGAAATATGGTTGGTGTGACAAAGCAGGATGTTATGACTATTCATTCACTTGATCCGTTTGATACTTATAATTATAATAGAGAAACTGGTAATTTTATATATGTAGGTAAAGAGCGCTATGCTTATAAAGATAGTAGTTCAGAAGAGTTACCTTTTTGATAATGAAAATAGCAGAGCAACTAAAACACTGGAAATTGTTATAATGTGGTTGCATGGATGCAGACACTTTATTTATCAATTACATAGCAAATCGAGCATCTTGCATGAAAGACGTTAGAAAGCTTTAATGAAGCCTTTAGATTTTTTCTACGTTTGACAATTGTAGACAATGGAGCCTATTCGACATTGTTGAGTAAACCACCAATACAAATTAGAATAGCAAACTTTTTTACAATAGTAAATTATGATAACAGAATTGACAACATATGTATTACCTATCCTTCAAAGTATTATTGCCAGCAGGATGGATTCTTCTATGAATGATTGGGCAAAAATTGAGAACAATTCTGATGAAGGAAAGTTTAATCTTATTATGAAGAAAGCCTTTATTGCTGCTGTAGAGAAAGTAAAGGGATGTTCTCCCAAGATTATAAAGGATAATGTTGACGAACTTTTTGATGACTGTCGTGATGCGGTACTACAGGAGATTCTGTCAACAGAACCTGTACACGTGAAGGCGTATGTAGAAGAGAAATTATATGTTGCGTTCAAAAATGAACTGGAAAATTGTGAGGAAGCTATACCCTTTATCAATAAGGCTATTCTTACAGCGATACAACAGCAAAGTAGTATTTTATACAAAAATATACAGACTCTTCAGGAAAAGGATTCAGATATACAAAAAGCCACAGAATCCATACTTAAAATAACCAAAAAAATCATGGGTGAGAAAGGCTTTTCTGCATGTAAGATAATTCCTTATATAGATAAAACCCCAATATCGCTTCCTCGTCTATGCTCTGACCGGCATTCACTGATAGATGAATTAGAGACATTGCTGAAAACAAATAAGGCACTTATACTGTATGCTGGAGTAAAGGAAGGAAAAACAGTAGCTTCTCGTTTATTGGCAAGACGACTTAAGAATAATTATCAGATAATAGAGATTGATCTAGCATATAGTAATGAATTGAATCTGGAGTATATCATCAATTCATATGATAGTAGTAATAAATATCTGTTTATTCTCGATGGGGTACTATATGATAGTGAGCAATATGAGGCTTTTTCTGATTTAATATCTCGTCTTGCTAATGAAGACCGTCTCTTTGTTATCAATTGTTATGATAAAATCTCTGATTATATCTTCGATGATACGTTGCATCTAGAAGAAAAGGAATTGCCGCCATTGTCTCTCGAGGAAGTAATGAATATGATGCCTCAAGGATGCGACAGTTCACTTGTCAATGTTGTATGGGGATTATGTCAGGGACAGCCTTTTCTAACAAATGCCCTTTGTTCCTTTTTAGAAACTAAAAAATGGAAAATGACAGGCGAGGAGGTGAAAGAGCTCTTTACTTTTTCACATAGAGATTCTTTGAAAAAAAAGGTGAAGATACTGCTAAGCAATACCATAAAAGATGATAATGCTTATAATTTATTGAATAGGTTAATGGTAGTCAGTGACGATTTCTCCGAAAAAGAGTGCGCAGTATTGGCTAGTATTAACCCATGTTTACGCAATCCCCGCTTCTTGCTCGATAAGTTACTTGGTACATGGGTATTTGAAAGAAATGGAAAATATCATTTATCGGGGTTGTTACGAAAGACGATAGAACCAGACTTGCTTCCTCAGGAAATTAAGGACTGTTACGGCAGAGAGGCAGATAGATTATTACAGAAGCAACAGCTCTCAATTTTTGATGTGTTAACAGTTCTGAATTGTTTCGTAACTACTCAGCACCCCTATAGAAAACTTCTCGTTAATAAAGCATAAACTT
>ERZ809194.801-NODE-801-length-14754-cov-6.990748_pt1 | contig 14754 bp, 10 predicted proteins | sample MGYA00520517_ERZ809194 | MGnify/ENA primary metagenome ERZ809194 (study PRJEB31570, sample SAMEA3213003) | Homo sapiens | biome: human-gut; feature: human gut; material: fecal | place: Sweden | collected 2011 ... | reverse complement strand
GACTTGGTCTTGCGCTTTCGCGCTCGACCCGCACATTCGCTTTTTTCTAGGTTTATGTTCAGTTTTCAAGGTTCAGTGCCTAGCGACTTTGGCTTTTGTTTTGTTGCCGTATCGCGTCGACTTGTATATAATACCATGTGACCTGCATTATGTCAACACCTTTTTTGTTACTTTTTTAACATTTTTCGTGAAACACTAGGGTTAGTGGAAAAAGAAACATGCTTGATTATCGCCTTTATCGGCATTAAAATTTCTTCAAAAAATCTCAAAAAAAGTAGGATTTTTAGCTGTTTTTTCCATAAAAACCGCTGAAAATCAGCAAATTTTTTCTTTGTTCCGCAGATTTTTTCTTAAATTATTGCTTGTTTTTCTTGCCGGCTTCATTATCCGCACGCTGCCGATTCATCACATATTCTTCCGGAGCATGCTTTTACATACTTTCCTTTAAAATAAATACGCTGAGTTTTCAATAATTCTATGACAAAGTTGTCTGAAAATGCTATAATAAGATGACTTCTATTTGCAGCCTTTGGTATTGGCTGCGCAGTCAATATAATGAAGAAGAGGTAGAAAATGTTTAAAGTACTAAAATTCATTGTCATCAGTGTTGTTTGCCTCATTATAATGGGAGCATCAGTGCTTTATGGCTTCTCCAGTCTTTTTGCACCTCCTAATATGGATGAAACACTGATTCCGGACGCTGCTTCACAGTTCTATGATATCAATGGTAACGCAATCTATACTACGCTTTCGGAAGAACGCAGAATACCTGTTACTATTGATAAGATTCCTAAGCATGTGCAGCGTGCCTTTATTGCTATTGAAGATAATCGCTTCTATGAACACGGCGGTATTGACTACCGCGGTACTGCACGTGCTCTGCTTTCTACATTAAGTGGTCACGAAGTACAGGGTGGCAGTACCATTACCCAGCAGCTGGCAAAGAATGCTTTCCTTACCCAGGAACGTTCCATCATCCGTAAAATTAAGGAAGCTTTTATCGCTAAGGAGCTTGAGCACAAATATACTAAGGATGAAATCCTCACTATGTATCTGAACCAGATTTACTTCGGTCAGGGTGCATACGGTATTGAAAGTGCTTCTATGTATTACTTCAATAAGCATGTTCAGAATCTGGATATCGCTGAAGCTGCTACTCTGGCAGCTATCCCCAAAAGCCCTAACTATTTTAATCCTTTCGAAAATCCGCAGGAAAGTAAAAAACGTCAGGAGCTTGTTATCGACCAGATGGTTAAATACGGTTTTATCTCTGCTGCCGACGGTAATGCTGCCAAAGCAGAAAAGCTTGTCTTCAGCACAACACATAAAACCAATTCCGATCCTCGCTCCTATTTCTTCGATATGATTACCCAAAAGGTTATCGAAGAGGTTGGTGCAGATGCTCTCTATAAGGGCGGTCTTAAGATTTACACCACTTTAGACCCGGATATGCAGAAAGCTGCAGAAAATGCCATGAAGCATCTGCCGGGCTATTATACAGACGGCAAGAAGCTGACTCAGCCGCAAATGGCTCTGGTTGCAGTTGACCCGCATAACGGTTACGTTAAAGCTATGATCGGCGGCCGCGGCCAGGATAAATTCAACCGTGCTACTCTTGCAGTACGTCAGCCCGGTTCTGCCTTCAAGCCTTTTGTCTACCTGACTGCAATGCAGAACGGTTATTCTCCGGCCAGCGTTATTGAAGATAAGGAAGAAGAATTCTCTCCCGGCTGGAAGCCGCAGAACTCCGACAGAGCATGGCATGGTAAGGTAAGCCTGCGTACTGCTCTGGTACGTTCTATGAACGTGCCTACCGTTAAGCTGGCCCAAGAGGTTGGCGTAAGCAAAATTATCAGCAATGCCGAGAAAATGGGTATTACTACTCTGGTTGATTCCGGTGCTTACAGCGATGCAAACCTTGCTATGGCACTCGGCGGTCTCAGCAAGGGCGTTAATCCCCTGGAAATGGCTGCAGCCTACGGCGTTCTGGCAAGCAACGGTATGTATTGCAAGCCTATTGCTCTGCTAAAAATTGTTGACCGCGAGGGCAAGGTTCTGTACGAAGCTAAGCCTGAAGCCAAACGTGTTATTGATGCCGAAGCCGCTTACCTGACTACTAATATGCTGCAGGATGTTCTTATCAGCGGCACTGCAGGCGGCATGGGAATCGGCCGTCCGGCAGCAGGTAAAACCGGTACTACCGATACCTACATCGATGCCTGGTTTGTTGGTTACACTCCCGACCTCAGTACTGCTGTATGGGTTGGCGATGACAACAATAAATCCATGAACCGCATGTACGGCAGCGGCGCTCCGCTTTCTATCTGGCATGATTTCATGGTCAACGCTCTGGCCTCCACTCCGCACACCGGCTTCAGCAATCCTGGCGTAGCAGTTCCGCCGGAACCTGAAATCAAGCAGGATGACAAGGACAAAGATAAAGACAAGGATAAAGATAAGGACAAAGACAAACAGGCTCCCGCTACGGTAACAACCGAAGGCAATGCCAACCAGGCACCTGTAGTAAGCAGCCAGCCAACTAAAAAGAAACGCAGCATGAAGGACCGCGTTAACGAAATCATGGGCAAGCCTGTTGTCAGCAACCAGCCTACTCCTCGTAACTAATTCACTTTTATGGTGGTCACCAAGTGTGGCCACCATTTTTTATTTTCAGACTTTCCGTATATTGTATACATGAATACAGATTTATGCTATAATAATTACAGCTATAAATCAGCTTTAATTAACTAACTATACTAATAAAAGGAGTACTGCCATGGAGAAGAAACCCGTAAAAATAGTTGAAACCGTCCTGCGTGACGGCCACCAGTCTCTTGCTGCCACCAGAATGCGCATCAGCGACATGCTGCCGGCACTGGAACAGCTGGATAATGCCGGCTACTATGCTTTAGAGGCTTGGGGCGGCGCCACCTTTGACTCCTGCCTGCGCTTCCTTAACGAGGATCCCTGGCAACGTCTGCGCACGCTTAAAAAGCATCTGCGCAAAACCCCGATTCAAATGCTGCTGCGCGGTCAGAACATTTTGGGCTATAACCATTATGCCGATGATGTTGTACGCGAATTTGTAAACCGCTCTGTTGACAACGGCGTATCTATTATCCGTATTTTCGATGCTCTTAACGATACCCGCAACCTGGAATGCGCAATGCGTGCCGCTAAAGAAGCAGGCGCACACGTTCAGGGCTGTATTGTATATACCATCAGTCCCTACCATCAGGACAAGGACTTTGTTCAATTAGGTAAGGAACTGGCGCAGATGGGCGCAGATTCCATCTGCATTAAGGATATGGCAGGCCTGCTGCGTCCCTACGCTGCCGAAAGCCTTATCCGCAGCCTGAAGGCGGAGCTTGACCTGCCTATCGACCTGCACACACACTTCACCAGCGGTATGGGCGATATGACCTACCTGAAGGCTGTTGAAGCCGGTGCGGACATGATTGATACCGCACTTTCTCCGTTCTCCGAATCTACCAGCCAGCCCTGCACCGAATCTCTGGTAGCAACGTTGGAGGGCACTCCCTACGATACAGGCCTCAAGCTTGCAGAGCTCAACAGCTTGGCAGATTATTTCAAGGATGTACGCAAGAACCTTATCCATGATTTCAACCTGAACGCCAACATCCCCATCGATCCCAAGGTGCTCACCTTCCAGATTCCGGGCGGTATGCTTTCCAACCTGCTGAACCAGATGAAGGAAATGGGCGTTGCCGACAAATATCCGCAGCTGCTTGAGGAAATGCCGCGCGTGCGTGCCGAGCTCGGTTATCCGCCGCTGGTTACTCCTACAAGCCAGATTGTAGGCTCTATGTCCGTATTGAACGTTGCACTTGGACGCTATAAGATGATTCCCCGCGAGGTTAAAGATTTAATCCTTGGCAAATACGGCCGTACTCCGGGACCGATTGACCCTGAGGTTAAACGCCTGGCCATCGGTGACGCACCGCAAATCGACCACCGTCCTGCCGACGATATTCCGCCGCAAATGAAAAAGCTGCGCGAAAAGCTGGCTGAGGAAGGCTTCCCCAACGCACCGATTGAAGACGTTTTAAGCTATGCCTCCTTCCCTGAGGTAACTCTTAACTTCCTGCGTCACAGCAACATCGGTATGAAATTCCACGATTTATAAGCACAACGCTAAAGAGCACGCTGAGAAATCAATCTCAGCGTGCTCTCTTTTTATGCAGATATTATTTTACATCCTCCAGGTGTTCTTCCTGAAGCTCCTCGTGAATCTTTTCCGGCTCATACAAAAGCTGGATACCGACACGCACAATACGCATCTTGTCAATCTCCTCTACCGTAAAGGCTGCAGCAGGTGTCTGCACCTTCTGCCCCACCTTAGGCGGATAATCAAGCTGAGAGTAAACCCAGCCGCCGATAGTATCACAGTTTTCGGTATCTAAGGCCAGCTCAAAGGTATCGTTAACATCCTCCAACAGCATTTTGCCGTCGACAGAATAGGTTTTGCTGCCCTTTTCTTCTACCTCCGGACGCTCCTCGTCAAACTCATCTTGAATTTCGCCTACGATTTCCTCCAAGATATCCTCAACGGTAACCATACCTGCGGTACCGCCGTACTCGTCAACCAGAATTGCCAGCTGGCTGCGATGCTTCTGCAAAATGCGCAGCAGCTTGCTGATAGGCAGAGATTCCGGCACCAGCAGCACCTTACGCGCCAGACTGCGCAAATCAGGACGCTCGCCGGCATTTAAGCTGCGCAGCAAATCCTTGATATGCAAAAAGCCGATAATGTGGTCCTTGTCCTCATCACATATAGGATAACGTGTCATGCGCTCCTCCAGCGCCGTCTTGATGTTATCCTCCCAGGAATCCTCCAGATACAGGCAGATCATATCGGTACGCGGCACCATGATATCGCTGGCACGACGGTCGGAAAAGTCAAAGACATTGTCCAGATAAGTAAGCTCTGTTTTATCAATATAGCCATGCTTATGGCTTTCTTCCATCAGTATGCGGATTTCGTCCTCATTGTGTGCCTCTTCTGCTTCGCTTGCAGCCTCAACGCCCAATTTGTGCAGTACCCAGTTGGCAACGTGATTGAGGAACCATACTGCCGGATACATCAGCTTATCAAACAGAATCAGCGGAGCTGCCACAAACAGAACAATCTGCTCTGTCTTTTGAATAGACAATGATTTAGGCACCAGCTCGCCTAAAACAATATGCAAAGCAGTGATAACACCAAAGCCGACAACAAAGGCTATTGTATGCTCAACTTGCGGCGGCAGCTGCAGCAGATTAAATACAGGATGCATCAGCTTAGCCACTGTCGGTTCACCGATCCAGCCTAAGCCCAGCGAAGCAATAGTTATACCAAGCTGCGTAACCGAAAGATAGGCATCAAGATGCTCCGTTACCTGCTTAGCGCTTTCTGCCCTAGTATTGCCTTCTTTAATCAGCGCATCAAGACGCGAAGGACGCACCTTGACAATAGAAAACTCCGAAGCAACGAAAAAGCCGTTCAGCGCCACCAAAAATAAAATCGCTATAACATTAAACAAACATATGAGATAGTCCAAAAATCTCTGTAATCCTGCAGATTGCAGAAAAACAGTCTCACCTCCGTAAAATATATAATATTAACAGTATTGTACCATACATAGGCGATAAAGCAAAATATTTTTTTGTAAAATTTGTAGCAAAAAAGCCGCCGTATCAGCAAAATTGGTTCTATAATAAGTGTTGGGGTATTGACTTGAATTAAGTCAATACTTCCAACACTTATTTTTTAGGCAAAAAATAAAGCATAAAATGCTGGAATTGTAGTAAAATATCATCGACCAAAACAATACAATCTACAAAGGAGAGCAGACACCTTATGCTTCATGACAATTATACACAATCCATTCTTTTTTTTAAAGGGGTAAACACAAAATACTTTGAGGAAGATTAATCAACAGGATCATATAAAGCCTTTATAGAGATGCCTGTGAAAGAACATCGTTGTCCTCACTGCGGTAATAGTACTACTTATATTAAGGATTACAGACTTCAAACAGTTAGAGATTTAGTTGTTTTAGGCAAGCCGTTAATTGTCACAATAAGAAAAAGACGTTATATTTGTAAAAACTGCAATACTACTTTTACTGAAGAAAATCCATATATAAAAAGATATTGCCATTTTCCAGACAGGCTTTATCTTGAATCAATCAAAGAAACTTTCTGCTTGCAGAGCTTTTCATCAATAGCTAAGAGATTTGGCGTATCTGTAACCAGTATAATAAGATGGTTCGACAATCTCAATTACCCTCATCCTAAGTTACCGGAATGCATAGCAATAGATGAATTAAGAGGTAATGCCGGTGGTGAAAAATTCCAGTGCAATATTGCAGATCCTGTAAAACATCAAGTAATAGATATCCTGCCGAGTCGCAATACGGAGAATCTTTGTAAACATTTCTTGGAATATCCATATAAAGAACGTGCTGCGGTCAAGAAGATAATTATGGACTTAAGTACTTTGTTCAGGTCTGTTGCCAAGTCCATGTTTCCAGAAGCCAAGATAGTAGCAGATAAGTTTCATGTTATCAGAGTAGTCATAACGTTAGAAAACGCATCCAGAAAGAATTTCATGCAACAAAAAGGAAATGGTTCAAGCGAAGTCGTTATCTTTTGCTTAAGCCGGAATACAAACTGACATCTGAAGATAAAACAGAGTTAGCTAGGATGCTTAACTCATCCTACGATCTTGAAAAAGCATATGTTTTGAAAGAACGTTTTTATGAAGTATTCAGGAAACAGACAAGAACTGAAGCAAAAAAAGAACTGGGAAACTGGTTATTGTTGGCTGCGGATTTATCACTTCCTGAATTCAGGCATTGCATTACGACTTTTAGTAATTGGAAAACTGAAATCGCAAATATAATTGGCGAAAGAGTTTCTAATGGTTTTATTGAAGGCAGTAATAATAAAATAAAAGTATTGAAGCGAATCAGCTATGGTGTGCAGAATTTCGATAGGTTTCGTAACAGAATACTGTATCTGCAATAAAATATTGTGAAAATGCATTAGGATAACTATGTCTTATTTTAGAAAAATAAAACCAGCCTCCAATATAAATATACTAGAGGCTAGTTGAATTGCAAAAATAATTATGTGTTGTCTAGGTCTATGATGTTAAAGTCTTGAATACCCCAAAACTTGACATAGAACCGCAAAATTCACATGATACGACGGCTTTAAGTATTTATTTTATGTCAGCTACAACTTTATGCAAAGACGATGCCTTATACTCAATCTTTAACTGCTTCAGCGCAGCGTTTGCACAGAGTCGGATGCTCAGCGTCCTGACCAACCTCGTCACTGTAAATCCAGCAACGCTCGCACTTGTGGCCTTCGGCAGCAGCAACGGTAACCTTCAGGTCCTCGCGGCCGGTTGCTTCGGCACCTTCGGCAGCGCCTTCAACAATAATAGCCTGAGAAACAATCAGCAGAGTTGCCAGGTCTTTTTCTACGGATTTCAGGATAGCAAGAGCTTCGCCTTCGGCATGCAGCTCAACCTTAGCGTCCAGGGAGTGACCGATTTGTTTGTTACGACGAGCCAGCTCCAGCACCTTGGTGATTTCGCTGCGAATTTCAATGAAGTTATCCCATTTAGTTTCCAGCTCTTCGTTGATGTATTCTTCCTTAACTTCCGGCCAGGGCAGCATTTGTACGGATTCCGGAGCATTAGCAGGTTTCTTCATGAACTGCCATACTTCTTCCATAGTGAAGCTCAGTACCGGGGACAGCATAACGATGAGGTCTATGAGGATTTCATGCATAGCGGTTTGTGCACTGCGACGCTCTTTGCTGTCAGCCTTGTAAGCATACAGGCGGTCTTTGAGGATATCCAGATAGAAGCTGGACATTTCAACGGTGCAGAAGTTGTGGATTGCATGATACAGTACATGGAAATCATAGCTTTCGTAAGCAGCGGTAACTTCCTTCTTCAGCAGCTGCAGATGCATCAGAGCCCATTGGTCAAGCTCCAGCATTTCGTTGAACGGAACTGCATCTGTTTCGTAGTTGAAATCGTTGGTGTTGCCCAGGATGTAACGGATGGTGTTACGGATTTTGCGGTATACCTCAGCCAGCTGCTTCAGGATTTTCGGGGAGATACGGATATCTGCCTTGTAATCGGAGGAAGCAGTCCACAGGCGGATGATATCAGCGCCGTATTGTTTGATTACGTCCTGCGGAACGATAACGTTACCTACGGATTTAGACATCTTGCGGCCATCGCCGTCAACTACATAACCATGAGTCAGTACGGATTCGTACGGAGCACGGCCTGCAACAGCAACGGAAGTCAGCAGAGAGGACTGGAACCAGCCACGATGCTGGTCACTGCCTTCGAGGTACATAGCAACCGGCCAGGACAGCTCCGGACGTTTTGCGGCAACAGCCATGTGAGAGGAACCGCTGTCGAACCATACGTCCATGATATCGCTTTCCTTATGGAAGTGCTTACCGCCGCATTTCGGGCAGACAGTGCCTTCCGGCAGCAGCTCTTCTGCAGTGTGAGCCCACCATGCATCACTGCCTTCTTTTTCGAACCAGTTGGCAACGGAATCGATGGTAGCTTCGTTGATCAGATGCTCGCCGCAGTTATCGCAGTAGAATACCGGGATAGGAACGCCCCATACACGCTGACGGCTGATGCACCAGTCGTGACGGTCGCTTACCATGTTGTGGATACGTTGTTGGCCCCAGGAAGGAATCCACTGTACATCGTCGATAGATTTCAGTGCTTCATCACGGAAGCCGTCGATAGAAGCGAACCATTGAGAGGTTGCGCGGAAAATAATCGGGTTTTTGCAGCGCCAGCAGTGTGCGTATTGGTGCTTAATGTTTTCTTTGCCCAGCAAGCAGTTCAGCTCAGCCAGATATTTCAGTACCGGGATATTAGCGTCGAATACAAACATGCCCTTGAAGCGTTCGCCTGCTTCTTCGGTCAGCTTGCCTTGGGAATCAACCGGGCAGAGAATCGGCAGCTTGTATTTCAGACCGGTTTCAAAGTCGACATCGCCATGACCGGGAGCGGTATGTACGCAACCGGTACCGGCTTCGGTAGTTACATAGTCAGCCATAACTACGAGAGAGCGGCGGTTGTTGTATTCAGGGAACGGATGCACGCATTCAGCGAATTCCATATCTTTACCAAGAGTAGTGCCGAGGATATTGCTGAGGTCCTTATGGCAGACAGCGCCAACCTGAGCCAGCAGGTCCTTTGCCATGAAGAGAACTTCGCCTTCGCATTCAACCCAGGCATATTCCAGAGCAGGGTTCAGAGCAACAGCAACGTTGGCAGGCATGGTCCAAGGAGTGGTGGTCCAAATTACCATGTAAGCCTTTTTGCCTTTAGCAGCTTCCGGAGTCTGGCCGTTGTCTTTTACCAGCGGCATTTTTACGAAGATAGTAGGAGTTTTTTGTTCGCCGTATTCGATTTCTGCTTCAGCCAGAGCGGTTTCGCAGTGCGGGCACCAGTAAACGGTCTTTTTGCCTTTGTAGATATAGCCTTTGTTAGCCATAGTACCGAATACACGGATCTGCTCAGCTTCAAAGCTGTGATGCAGAGTGATGTACGGATTTTCCCAATCACCCAAAACGCCCAGACGTTTGAAGTCTTCGCGTTGAATATCAACCCATTGCAGAGCGAAGTCGTGGCATTTGCGGCGCAGAGTCAGCGGATCCAGCTCATTGCGGTTCAGGCCCAGCTCTTTGATAGCAGCGTGCTCAATCGGCATGCCGTGAGTATCCCAGCCGGGAACATACGGGGTATCGAAGCCGCGAGCATATTTGTATTTCATAATGATATCTTTTAAGATTTTGTTCAGGGCATGACCCATGTGGATTTTGCCGTTTGCATACGGAGGGCCGTCATGCAGAACAAATTTCTTGTGGCCTGCATGCAGAGCCTGCTTTTTGCCATAAATATCGTTTTCTTCCCAGAATTTCAGAAAATCAGGTTCGCGTTGCGGCAGACCGGCACGCATAGGGAACTCTGTTTCGGGCAGATTCAGTGTTTTACCATAGTCCATTACTAATAACCTCCAATTTTATTAAACAAAAAAATATAGCAATAATAAAAAAAGCTTCGTCCCTCAGATAAGGGACGAAGCTGTAGACTAACAACGATTAATACGCATGCGTATCATGCATCATTAACAAAACGTGTACTCCGTGGTACCACCCTCATGACGACAGCCTTTGCCGCACGCCACTCGTGTGCGCAATATCGGGCGCTCCCGTATGCAGCTACTCAGGTTCGCCGCATCCACTCCAAAGTGATTTTCACCTGCTTTACTTCGTCCGGGCTTGCACCATACCCCGGCTCGCTTAACCTACGCCGCAAGCTACTGTCTTTTTCATCGCGTTAGCAAATATCAATAAACGCTAATATTATACATTAGACAATGTGATAAGTCAAGGAGTGAAGAGCCTTGCACTGCCAAAATTTTATAATACACATCTTCAGACTTCTTACTGCTAAAGTCATATGTTAACAATCCAGTCACAGAATTATTCTTAATCCTGCTCTGTTAACATAAATTATTTGAACTTCAGTCTTTAACCAAAACGTCACAAACACTCGCTTGCGAAAAATACTTCTTTATGTTATATTATAAGCAAGCAAGACAACCGCCTAAGCGATTCGTGCCAATCCAATCGGCTACGCCTCTTGGGGCACTATCGCATGGCGTGCATGAGCCAATCAGCATTGTCCTACGGACTCGCTTCTTGGATGCACCCGCAACAAGGTGGGTTGCCCGAAAAAAGAGTAGAAAAGCCACTCCGTTACCGGTCAAAGTTCAGGAGTGGTTTTTCTATGTCCGTAACTGTCTTATTACTTTCGGTTCTGAAAAATGAACGTCAGCAACGCTACGATAAAAATTCCAAAGGACATTAAGTCCTGAAAACTGAAATATACCATAGACATCACCTCCATTCCTAAGAATTTCGGCAATGCCACCCTGCAACACGGTCATCTTGCATAGTATTTTATCATACAGAATATAAACATACAACGAACAAACTGTGAAGTTTGTGTTGTATGTTTTTTGTTTTTACAAAAATCTCCCCAGCCTTACGCAAGCATAAAGCTGGGGAAATAAACAATTTTACCCATTTATTCTTTTCACAACAGTTCCATACATCTGCAAATAAAAATATTGAAATCCATTAGTATCTAGATCTATATCCTGACGCATGGAAACTACAGCATCTCCACCAAGCATTAGTGCTCTTTTCTTCAATTCTTGAGTAGCAACAAAAAATGCTTTTTCAAAATCATTCTGACCGACAGAATATTCTCCCCATAAGAACCCCCAATCGCTCCTTCTCTCAGACATTAAAGCATGGTTCTTCATTTCTTCAATTTCAGCGCTATACTTATTGACAAGATCACTCAAGGTACTACTAAATAACCCTTTGTTAGAAACCTGAAAATATACGGGACCAATAATTTCATAATCCTCTTTTAAATCACCAGTCGTAACAATTACGGCATTAACCTTTTGCCGATATTCGGCTGCTCTTTGTTTAGCCTCAGCTGCTTTTTGTTTAGCATCAGCTGCTCTTTCTTCGGCAGCTTCCTTTGCAGCCTTACTTTTTATCATTTCTTTTTTGTAATCAGTATCCCAAAAAGGCATCTAAATTCCTCCTTGCTAAATTATTCATGAGAAGTGTTCATAACTTGAAATTGATACTTTCCCGGTTTATCTGAATACTCATATACATTCACGTAAACTCTATTGCCATTTTTACCACGACCTACTAAATGCAGAACATATTGTGTACGCTTTCCATATGTATTGATTGAAGTTGAAGAACCATCATTATACCACGACTCTAATCTACCTCTTTCAAATCCAGCACTAAGCATAGGACCAAAATGTTCCTTATACTCTTCTGGCGTACATCCTAAATAATTAGCAAATTCTCTCGCTGTTGCTTCTCTTTCCGCTGCTTCAGCAGCTTTTTGAGCTTCTCTAGCCTTAGCTTCTTGTTCAGCCTTGGCATCTGCTAATTTATGTTCAGCCAATTTATCACTATATGTACCAAGAACCTTTCCATTTTCAACTAAATCAAATGACCCATTGCAATTTTCAGCTTTATGGGATACGTTTACTTTATCAATAGCTCCTTTATTATTAACGAATACCATAGTATCACCCTGTTCACCATCTTGGTACGGAATTTTATAGTAATGCAATTTTCCATTTTCATCAGTAAAGCTAATTTGATCATCAGTAGGAACTTTTAAACCAATTTTAGCCAAAAACTCCCTATGTTCTTTCGGTATAGCAGTTGTGACTTTACTCGTAGGAGAAAATATCATTCCAACAATTGCTAAAGCAACAACTACTCCGACAATAATTTTCTTTTTTGAAGTTTTTGTTTCTTCTAACTTTACTTTTGGTTTTACAGGTTCTGTACTCTTTTTTATATCAGTCTTAGGAATAGCATCTGTCTCTTTTTTTACTTTCGTTCCGCAATTTTCACAAAATTTAGCATCTGGTTTAAGATTCTCTCCACAAACTTTACAATACATAAACACACTCTCCTATCCAAATAAAATTTCAAGAATAGCTATAACTTTATTATATCATCTCTTCTCCCCCCCGCAACCAAATGTCCATTTGGTTGCGAATTAAAAAATAATAGTGCTCTGTCAAAAGCACTCAACCTAAATTATCAGTTTAACTTATGTTCTAACAAGCCACCTCTCCCTCAATCCTCCCCCTTCGTACTCCACTTCCTCTGCGTCACCCGCGTCAGCTCCTGCAGCAAATACTCCGGTCGCATCTCCAGCACAGCAGCAATTCTCAAAAAAGCAACAAAACTCAAAGACTGCCTGCCATTTTCAATCTTAGTCATCGTCCGTCGCGACACCCCAATCATCCTGGCAAACTCTTCCTGATTTATCCCTGATGCCGTTCTATGCGATCCTATAAGCACTCCCAGTTCAACCAGTTCTGGCAAATAATCCGAATCCACCAGCTCTTCAGAATACAAATTTCTAAGTCTTTTTCTCATACTGTCACCTCAAAATATTACTATTTTGCTAACAGATTATTACAAAAAGACTAGTCAAAACGTTTTTGCGCATTATTATGCTCAAATAAGAAACTTGCTAATCTTCTGTGTTATAATAGGCACATCAAGAGCTTGATGTAGTACAGCACAGAATTCTGCCATATGCGGTAACACTACCGCCACAGAAAGGAACTGGACAACATAACAACAAAAAACTGCCCTGAGCAGGAAAACTCCGAAGAAATAATCTGCTGCGTGCCGGAAGGCACCGAACCGCAGGACTGCACGGAGGAAAAAACAACCTTCACTCTCACAGAATTCAAGGAGCTGGTGCACAGCGCCCAAAAAGGTGACCGCGAGGCCATCAATGTATTATGCACAGCCTTTAAGCCCTTAATCTACAAGGAGGCCTATCGCTACGAAGTGCGTGAAGCCTTGGGCGAGGATGCAATCAATACTGCCTGGTTAATCTTTTTAGAGCAAATCAAGAAGTATGAGGGACGGGACTTCGGGCATCTGCCAGGACTATTGCAGTACCATGTCCATTACGGACTGTTGCATAAGTTTACGCGTGGAAAATCTGTCAAGGATTGTTATTATCTGGACGCAGAGGAAGAAGGCGAAGAAACGCAGATTGCTGACAAGAAGAATGATATTGACGAGCTGATGCATAATCAGCTATTGTCTGATACGATGCGTAAGCTCACTAAAGAGCAATTTACTGCTGTCAATGAGCTTGTTCTGCAGGATGTTGATTAAATATTTTGCGATAAGCATAAGTGCAGTGTGAAAACTGCTTACAAGCATCGTGCTAACGGTCTAAAAAAATTAAAAGCAATAATTGCTTAATCCTCTAAGCGTTCTGCCCTACTGTGGGCGGGACGCTTTTTGTTTACGCTCTACTTCTACCGTACTTTACGTCTATCCTCTAGGTAGTACTCTAAAGAACAAGGTTACTACTAGCTTACGCTAGTAGTTTTTATCACAGCCAAAAGAAATAAAGACAGAAAGAAAAAATTATAAAAAAGAAAGAGAGAAAAAAGAAAACTCATTATACTAATGGCAATGTTTTGCCTGTTTTATACCCATGGCCTCAAAAAAAATTATAAAAAATTTTTTAAAATATTTTTTTGCTGATGGGTATAAAATCGCACTTTCGTAGCCATTAATAGAGTGAGAGGCAAAAACAACACGCTCCCGCCTCTTGCCCAAAGCAGAATCCGGATATGCAAGTAAGCGCATGGGAGAAAAAATACAAAGGAGCTTTTTGATATATGCTTGTAACAAATCCCCGCAGAATTAATCATGAACAGCTGCGAATCTTAGCTAAGAATGCCAAAGGCGGTATCACTCACATCTATCTGCATTGGACGGCAGGAACCTACGAGCAGGTTTTTGATGATTACCACATCAACATTGGCGAGCAGGGCGAGCTTTATCTCACCTGCAACATGCTGCGCGAATATAAATCGCACACCTGGCGTCGCAACAGTCGCTCCATTGGCGTCACTCTCTGTTGCGCTAAGGATGCAATCCTTGCCTACAAATGCAATCCTGTGTTTGGCGCATATCCACCGACAATGCTGCAGGTGGAACAGATGGCGATTGTAGTCGCTATCCTGTGTCACGAGTTGGAACTGGAAATCAATAATGATACGGTAATGACTCATGCCGAAGCAGCCAGTCGCGACC
>ERZ809194.783-NODE-783-length-15077-cov-54.314605_pt1 | contig 15077 bp, 7 predicted proteins | sample MGYA00520517_ERZ809194 | MGnify/ENA primary metagenome ERZ809194 (study PRJEB31570, sample SAMEA3213003) | Homo sapiens | biome: human-gut; feature: human gut; material: fecal | place: Sweden | collected 2011 ... | reverse complement strand
TTCCGAACAGAGAAGTTAAGCTCACTTGCGCCGATGGTACTGCAATGCAATGCGGAAGAGTAGGTAGCCGCCTCCTTTCAAATTCAGAAGCCTCGATTACGAAAGTAGTCGGGGCTTTTTTGTTTTTCCCACAGTTCTGCTTTCTTATCGCCCAGCTTTTTCCCACAGCTCCTCACAGCTCCTTTACCTTTTTACCCTTTTACTTTTTTACCTTTATATATTTTTCTCTCAAAAATTATGGTGAATCTTCTTTAGTGATGTTTAAGTATAAAATGTTAATGAATGGTGGATTTTCATTATAAAATTAGCAAAATTACGTACTAAAATGTTATTTTCCACTAAAAAGTTACGAAAAATACCCCCCCCTATTCATTTTTTTTATTACCTTTGCCCCAAGAAAATGCGAACTATCATGTAAACGATTAATTTATATAATTACCTATTTTTATAATAAAAGCGAAAAAAATAGATTTAACTAAACTCTTTTAATAGATGGTGAAACGATTAATTTTAGCAACAGTGTTACTCATATTTGTATCGCTAGCTAATTATGCGCAAATCACGGGAGTCAAGTCCAACCTCTTATATTGGGCTACAACAACTCCTAATCTCGGTGTCGAGACTGCCTTAGGCAAGAAGCATACCGCTCAGGTATTCTTTGGCTTCAATCCTTGGAAACAGTCCGGTGGCGACCAGTCAAGCCTTCGTCATTGGCTTTTGCAACCAGAATACCGTTACTGGTTCTGTCAGAGCTTCAATGGCTGGTTCTTGGGTGTTCATGCCATGGGCGGACAGTTTAATGCAGGAGGAGTGAAGTTACCCCTTGGCATTTTCAAATCACTACGAGACCATCGCTATGAAGGATGGTATGTAGGTGGTGGTGTGACCGCTGGTTATCAATGGCCTCTTTCCAAGCACTGGAACCTGGAAACCTCTGTAGGTTTCGGATATGATTATATCCAGTACGACAAGTTCAAGTGCGGTGCCTGTGGCGAGAAGGAGAAGTCATCTCATGACAACTACGTGGGTCCTACCAAGGCAGCCATTTCTCTTATTTATATGTTGTAACTCATTAAACATAATCTATGAGTATGAAAGATTTTAAGAACTACATATTATTATTCAGCTCTCTTTTGATGGCTATGCCTCTTGCAGCCCAGGATTGCAAGAGTCTCAAGTTGGCTGCCGATAAGATTCAGGTATCTAATGTACAGATGTCTCATCATAATGACCGGGTTACGGTTATGATGGATCTGAATCTCGATTCCCTGGATCTCCCTACCAACAACCAGCTTGTCTATACTCCGATGATCAAGCATAAGGGAGAGTTGCTCAAGATGCCTGAGATTGTTATCAACGGTAGAAGACAGCAGATTATGTTTGACCGAGGGGTTGGAAAGAAACAGTTGCAGCTTTCACCTCAGGCTTTGGTGGTGAAGCGAGACAACAAGAAGCAGCAGACCGTGAAGTATCTGGCATCCGTTCCTCTGTCTTCCAAGGTAAGGAACTACGATCTCGAAATTCACGAAGACCTCTGCGGTTGTGGTGATCTGCAGGATGGCAATGATTTCACGGTTTCTCGCTGTCGCCAGCCGGTAGCTTCTTTCGTCCGTCCGGAGGTAGAGGCAATCAAGGTCCGTCATCTGGATAAGCGCGCTTATATCGATTTCCCGGTAGACCGTATAGAGCTACATGCCGACTACCGTCGCAATCCGGCTCAGTTGGACAGTATCGTAAGAACCATCAATGCCCTGAAAGATGATAAGAACCTGGAGGTGAGCGGCATCAACATTCATGGTTATGCATCACCTGAGAGTCCTTACACCCATAATGATTATCTGGCAAAGAACCGTGCCAAGACGCTGACCGAATATGTCCGCCGGATGGTGAAGTTGCCAAACAACCTCTTCACGGTTTCTTCTACTCCAGAGGATTGGGATGGTCTGGTAGCTTATATTAAAGGTAGCAACCTGGAGCATAAGGATGCCATTCTGGCGATTATTGCAGACAAGAGTCTGAATCCGGATGCCCGCGAGTTGAAGATTAAGAAGCAGTATCCTTCAGAGTATCGCTTTATGCTCGACACCTGGTATCCAGCCCTCCGCCATTCCGACTACCACATTACTTATAAGGTGAAACCTTTCGATGTGGAAGAGGCAAAGGAGATTATCAAGACCAAGCCACAGCAGTTGAGCCAGGAGGAGATGTTCATGGTAGCTCAGACTTACGAGCCAGGCAGCAAGGAGTTTAATGATGTGATGGAGATTGCCGTCCGCATGTTCCCGGAGAATGAGACAGCGAATCTGAATGCAGCCATAACCCGTTTGAATGCCGGTGATGCAGATGATGCGAAACCATATCTCGACAAGGCAGGAAACAGTGCCGATGCCCAGAATGCCCGAGGTGTCTATGAGATGCTGAAGGGCAACGAGAAGCAAGCTCGTTATTATCTGGAGCAGGCTGCCAAGGCTGGTGTTGCTTCTGCAAAAGAAAATTTACAGAATCTATAAAGTTATACATACTGTCTGTTTAGGACAATATAGCTATTCCTTAGAGTCAGGGCACTGCCCTGGCCTGGGACAGTCTCCTGAACCAGGCATATCTTTTCTAAGTACAACTTCAGAAAGTGACTCAAATATAACGTATTAGATGAATTGTAAACCAAATATATAAAAATGTAATATAATTAGATTTTTAAGAACGTTTATAAATAAAGAAATAATTATTAATAACAACTATAATAACTTACAAGATGAAGAAAACTTTATTATTTTCCGTTGCATTGGCGGGGCTGATGCTAGGTTCTTGTTCAAGTAGCGATGATCTGAATGGTGGTGGTAACAACACTGGTTCTAATCAGAGTGGTAGTGGATACATCTCACTTTCTTTGAATTTGCCTACACGTAGTGGTTCTATGAGTCGTGCAGCAAACGACAAGTTTGATGATGGACTTGCTAACGAGTATGCAGTTAAAAATGGTACCTTGATTCTGTTTGAAGGTGACAATGAGAAAGATGCGACATTTGTTGGCGCTTACGAGTTGAAGAATTTGAGTATGAACTTAGTTGGAACTACTACTGATAATATTACAACCACAACCAAAATTACCCAAAAGATTAATAGTGGATTAGCAGATGGTACTAATAATTTCTATGCTATTGTTGTATTGAATAACAATAGAACACTTGCTGTTGATGGTACTAAAGCTTCCTTGAAAGTAAATGGTGTAGATTTTCCTTCAACTAAGAAAATTTCAGATTTGCAAAGCTTAGAGCTGACAAAGAATGCTTCTGATTTTAAAGCAACAGGTTTCTTGATGATGAATGCTCCTTTGGCAAGTGCAAAAGGTGGTGCTGATGATCCTTCTAGTGCAACCATTAGTGTCGCTTCTAAGATAGATAAGGATCATATCTATGCTACAGAGGCTTTGGCTAAGGCTAATTCTTCTGCATCTATTTATGTAGAGCGTGCATTGGCCAAGGTAGATGTTACAGCTTTAAAACCTACAGGCAATTTGGATGATGCTCCAACTGTAACATATTCTGTTGAGGGTTGGGTATTGGATAATACCAATAAGAAAACCTATTATTTGAGAAATACTTCAAATTCTTCAGAGTGGCTCTCTTTGAAGACTACATCAACTGTTCCTACAAAGCCTTATCGTTTTGTTGGTGATAATCCTATGGAAAGTAGTGTTCAATTGTATCGTACATATTGGGCTAAAGACCCTAACTACGATGCAAAACCGACAGACTTGTCTACAGATTTCAATACGATTGGCAATTCTGCGCCTGCTACTTTGAAGAGCCTTAGTGATCATGACTATTGCTTAGAAAATACATTCACAGTAGGTCAACAGAATCAAGATGTAACTACACGTGTCATTGTTGCTGCTAAGATCGGTTCTGGTTCTACTTTCTATGTCGTTAATGATAACGAGAAGGATCTTCTCAATGCGGACGGTATGAAGAAGGCTGTTAAGAGTGCATTCTTGAACAATACTGACGTACAAGCATGGATTAAGACAGGCTTGAAGGATGGTAAAACAATTGATGAAAATGATTTGGATGTTACTGTTGCTAGTACAGCAGGTAATAACGTACCTACCGTTTCTGTCAATGATACAGGTAATGCTAAATATACCTCTGGTGCAGCCCCAACTGTGACCGAAGCTATTACAAACATTATGAAAACAATCAAGGTTGCTACTTATGAGAATGGTATTTCATACTATCCTGTAAGAATTAAGCATTTTGGTGACGAATTGACTCCATGGAAGAGTTTAGAGACTCCATTACCTACAGTAAGTACTGGTGCATATCCAACAGATAATCAGGCTGCAAATTATCTCGGTCGTTATGGTGTACTCCGTAATAACTGGTATAATATTGATGTTCAAGGTATCAAAAAACTTGGTTCCCCAGTTGTTCCTGAGGTTACTGGTGATACAGATGATGAATTGGCAGCTTACATCTCTGTCAAGATCAACGTCCTCTCTTGGGCTATGCGTACACAGGGAGTAACTCTCGGTGAGTAATATAAAACGATAAATATAGAAAATAATAATTGATTAGCGATATGATAGCGCAGAAGATAAATAAATGGTTAAAGGGTGTCATGGCAGCTGCCATGACCCTGGCCGTCGCAACCTCATGTCACGATATGTGGCACCAGGACTACAGCGATTGTCCTAATGGTGTATATGTGAAGTTTAAGTATGATTATAACCTCCAGCGTGCCGACATGTTCAACGACCATGTTGGACAGGTAACGCTGTATGTATTCGACGAGAACGGAAACTATATAACCCAACAGACCGAGACGAATTCTGCGCTATCATCGCCTCTCAAAGACCCAAATTATGTGATGCACGTCGAGAACCTGCAGCCAGGTAAATATCAGTTCCTTGCCCTTGCCGGACAGAATGCTTACGCCGACCAGTTAGCTTCAGGCCGTGCCAAGTTCGTTCGTACCGCTCCATCGGCTACAGGAGATAAGATGCAGAAACTGGAAGTGAATCTCGATCATGAAAATAAGGGAGAGTATGATGAGGTTGTCAACAACAGCCTTCCTCTCGATACCCTCTGGCATGGTAAACTGCTGGAGGCAGTAGAGGTATCATCCTCAAAACCTTCTTATGCAACCATCCCTCTGGTGCGTGATACCAAGAAGATCAATGTGGCGCTTCGTGAGCTTGACGACCCGACACAGATGGACATCAACAACTACGACCTGCGCATTACCGACCGCAACGCACACATCCTGTGGGACAACTCGCTCGACGAGACCGACTGGGTGGTGTACACGCCCCATGCCACATGGAACACCGACGACCGCACGCCGGCCCTTGATGCCAATGGCAATGAGATGGAGGAACTGGGCCAGATAGGGCATGCCGACTTCATGACCTCGCGCATCCTCTATCACGACGATGCGGCCGACGACGGACGGCTGACCATCACCAACAAGGTGACGGGACAGGAGGTAGCCACTCTCAACCTGCCCGACATCCTCAGCCGCTTGCGTACCAGCGAGGACATCTACCGCTACTCGGCACAGGAGTTTCTCGACCGAGGCTACGACTATCAGCTCGATATCTTCCTCAAGGGCGACCGGCTCGCCTACATCAACATCAGCATCAGCGTGCTGGGATGGAGCAAACGGATACAGTTTGAAGAGCTGTGATCAATATGAATTGCTAACCTAAAAAGAAAATGTCTATGGACAAAGAGATATTACATACGGTAAGGAGCGTCATGGGCGGTATGCTCGTGACGGCTCTGGCGGCCGGCTGCGCGCAGGAGGATATCGGCAACGCTCCGTCGGAGGGAGGCGGCTTGTCGGCTTCTTCTTACGTCTCGCTCAGCTTCGCCTCACCGCAAGGCACGCCTACGCGCGCTAATCCCACGGGAGGCGAAACGGGCGACGGGCAGGAGACCGGACAAGATGATGAAAACGCAATAACATCGGCCGTAGCCTTCTTCTATCAGGGAACGGATCAGAAGGGAGTGAACAGCACCGGCACTACACCGATCAAGGCCGTTGTGTCGTTTAATAATATTGGAAATGGCACCGATGAAAATAGTACTGGCATCGACCGCAAATATACTACAACGCCGCAGCAGGTAGACCTCGAGAACGGTACCTACAACGTGATCGTGGTGGCCAATCCGGGCGCAGACTGGTGGACAGGCCAGTCGCTCACGCTCGCCGATGTGCGCGATCATATACAGACCGCGGCATGGACAGCCTCAGGCTCTGACTATTCTGACTTCGTGATGACATCAGCTGCCGACGCCACGTTGACGCTCAATTCTAACCCGTCGACCGCTCCTGCAAAGGCTACGGTAAACGTAGAGCGCATGGCGGCAAGGCTCGACTATAAGGCCGAAGCGTCTTATCCTTGTACTGACCCGGCATATACTGGTGCCACCGTAGAGATAACCGGCGCAGCTCTGGTGAACAATCTTACGGCAGGCAGCTATCTGTTGAAGCGCGTGGCCGACGATGTTAACGGCACCAACCTGTCTTATCTCGGTGATGAAATACCAGATGCAGGAGTACAGACCAACTACGTGCTCGACCCGTGGACGGCAGCCAAGACATCGACCAACAACAGTTTTACCATTGGTGGTGAGGCTAAAACGGCCAAAGACCTTTACGGCGAATGGTTTGGCAACATCTCGCAAGACCCTAATCATTGGGCCGCTTATGTTCAGCCGGGAACAGAAGTGACTGTCGGAACTGAAAAATGGCAGCGCATAGGCTATACCCTCGAGAACACTACGGCAGCCGAAGAGGCGGGGGAGCGTTACAGCACGGGCGTGGTGTTCAAGGCAAAATTCCATCCGAAGGGCGTGGCAAATTATCAGGACGGCGCAACATTCTTCGCCTTAGGTAATCGCCTTTTTGCGTCAATGGAAGACCTGATGAGATACGTGTATGGTGCCTACTTCAGTCAGTTTGACAATAAAATCGAAGCCTGCACTGACTGGGCAGACGTAAAGAACTTTGCGGCATCGCTGCTCGATAACGATCCATCAGGATATAAGACATTCTTGAATGATCAATTGAACGGTAAAGATGAAAGTGTTACACTTACAGAAAGTGATAAGGAAAGTCTGAAATGGAACGCGTATATGTTAAATAAATGCGGCTATTCAGCAAGTCTGAATAACAACGCATATTCTGTAACGCTTGACCAAAACGACGATATATCTACCCGTGAAGCTTTGCAGCCTTACGGGACGCGCACATACGAAGACGCCACATGCTATTACACATGGTGGGTGCGCCACAGCAACGATAACGACGACGCAAAGGACATTATGGAGTATGCCATTGTGCGCAACAACATCTATAAACTTACGGTCGAGAGCATCTATTCACTTGGAGGTCCTGTACCCGGAGATGAGGAGTTGAATGTTAAGGTATATGTAAACAACTGGTTGCTGCTCGACCCTGAGACTCTGCCTATGTGATATGACTATTTGTATGAAAAAACATTGACGTTATGAACAAGATAAAACGATACCTATATAAGGCTATGTTCTGGCTGCTGCCATGGCTGTGTGCCGTGCCACTCGCCTCATGTTCGTTCGATGACGACATTGTTGAGAGTCGCGAGCGACCCGCTACGATGCAGCTGAGCATCACGGCCCGTGAGGAAGGCGACCTGAACACAAGGGCAGAAAGCTTTGAAACAGGGCAGGATCATGAATACATGCACAATCTGCTCGTGCTCTTCATACAGGACGGCAAGGTAGTGAAGAAATTCTTGCCAGACTTGAGATATAATGAAGCAGCGCAGGAAGGAAACCTGAAAGAGTGGGTATCCGGAGACTTCACGCTCGATCCGGGCACATACACCGTGTATGCCTTTGCCAACATTGATACTTATTATGATGGCCTGTGGGGAAGTCTTACTGGATTAGAAGAGAATGCTCAGATTCCAGAAGGGGTAGATATTGACAATATCGTGCTTGAAGACAATCCTGCCTCAAAACTTGACTTTGTTACTTATTTTATCCCGATGAGCGCTAAGGAGGAAGTAACCGTCACGTCTGACACACGAAACATCTCTATCGGTCTCGACCGCCTGGTCAGCAAGATAAGGATGAGCATCACGGGCAACGCCGGCACAAAGGTTACGGCCCTGTCGTTCGGCGGATATGCCGATAAGATAACTCTTTTTTCAGATAAGACTTTGGAAGGAGAGGCATACACAACGACAAAGGATATAACTATTCCGGATGGCGGCACTTTGGTAGCTGACGGTACAAGTACAACAGGAACAACAGGAAGACTTATGATTCCAGACTTCTATGTTAACTCTTCGCCTGCTAATCACCCGTTTACCGTGAAAATAAAGACACTAGAGACAACTGGCATTATCCATGATGCCACTGCCGTTACACAACGCAATGAGCTTCCGCGCAACAGCATCTTCCCGCTTACGCTGCAGCTCAACGATTATGGCCTCGACCTCGAAGCGCAATGCTGGGTAAGCCCGATAGGCAGCCTGCCGGTAGAAGTAAACGTAGGATTTACTCAAGACACTTATGAAATAACAGTGCCCGAAGGATGCCAGTTCGCATTTACTGTAAAAGGAGTAAAGGTAAATGGAACAAGCAAAGACAATATAAATGGTTTGTCTTGCACCTGGAACATGCCTGACGGCGTCAGCGGCATTGCCTTTGACGGCGCAACAACAGAAGTTACCATGGTTAAGGGCCATGTTACGGCATCTGTCGGAAAGACAGTTGATCTGAGCCTTTTGGTTACGTGGCAAGATAACGGTGCAACTTACGATCGCACATATATCGTGAAGGTTACAACTGACAACATTGCCAACTTCCCGTTTAAGCCATCTCAGATCAATACGCGTGCATCAGAGTTCACTCTCGATTATCTGCGTCCTGAGATGCTCAATATGTTCATAAAATAAATAAGGAGGACATAAAATATGAGAACTTTCAAATCGACATTATTATATAAGACACTATTTGCTGTTGTCGCATTGTTGTGGCTGCCACTTTATATGAATGGGCAAGTGGCAGCAGATAAATATGACTTATTAAAAATAGCCAAAAATGAATATACGATAAGTAGTGATGCCGACAATAAGAATTGTCCGTATGACTCTCTTTGTGACGGAAATAATTCAAAAAAATGGACAGCAGGTAGACCTGGAACGGTAAATTTAGAGTATAAATTTAATAATGAAGTTAATGTAAAAAATATCTATTTCAATTTAAGCAATATAGAAAATTGGGAGAAACCTCAATATATTAATGTCTATATTCGTAACTCAAATGATGAGTGGGAAATAATTAAAGAAGAAGAGGTGACTAGGACTCTGTCGGCATGGACTGTATCATTAGATGAATCGGTTGCTACAAAAAATCTACGTTTGGAATGTATACCGAAAGAGCAAAGAAACACCCTGATAATACCAGAAATATCTTTAGATAAGCGAAACGGTTTTTATAACGATAAGAAAATTCAACACAAGTCGGCAAAATGGTTCGATCTTGTAAAAGATTTCAATTTAAGCCCAAGTGTGCTCGGATCATTCAGTTATGATGAGCCACGGTTTGATGCTATCATGTCTAACGGCCAGAAAATTCAAGCTACCCACACATATATAGATACTATCTATATGCATAAAGGAGCACAAATAACCTTGGCTTTACCCACTAAATCAGGCACAGGCTATGCCGGCTCTTCAAGTGCTCAGACTTATCAACGTTGGTATAGCTATCGTACTGGTGGGACGTTCGAAACCAATCATAAAACATCTACATCAGGTAAAACGGTTTACGACCTGCTAACACCAAATACGGGTAATCCTAGTGGGGGCGTGCCAGCCTATAGGTTTGAGAATGGATATGTGGGACGTCCTATGGGTGCCATACTGCAGGCCATGGATTTTTATTATCCTACCGACAAGGAATTTGATGATTGGTTCCCCAATACAAACGTTGATAACAATTGGTTTGTCGTAGCGTGCGATGTGTCTGGATATACTGACTTCTCTGGATCATTCCAAACAAAAGGTGACGAAGAACAATCCTTGACATCTTTAACTGAAGAATTTAAGAACAACGAATGGTTTGAGCCTACATTGTCTGTGCGCGTAATATTCTACATTGTGGGTGTTGATAGCCGTCCAACAGATGATTCCGAAAGTTGGAAAAACGGCCACGGCCGCCTTGAGCAGACGGAATTTCAAACCAGCGAAGATAACGCTAAGTATCTTGAGGAATATGACATAACGTTTCCCAATAAGCACTTGTCAAATTGGACCGATGAACTTGTAGCCATATCGAAAGATGCGCGTTCATACGCCATTCCAGATGCTAAAAAAGATATAAATACACTTAATCTGAAAATAGAGAGCAAGGCACCTGATGGTACTTCCGGTTTACTGTCATTGAGTAAGGATAAATTGACAGGAACTGATCGTGTCATCCAGTTCTATAAGGGTTCTAGTAAAACACCTTGGGAGGTTCCTGACGGGACGACAGCCACCATTACGGTGAGGAAGACGGTAGGTGGAACAACTTATAACATTGCACGTTTCAATCTTACCTTCTCAGCTGCGTCAGTTCCTCTTACCCAAGTGGAAGTTGCTAACATCAAGGATGGATCCGACTTCGAGTTCCGTTCTCCTACATGGATGGACAACAATCTGCAGAAATTAACAGAACTTACTTTTGACTATCCTGCAGGTGTCACATGGGAGTATGGACAAAAGGAGTATTTTACATTTCCATTAGCGTGGGACTATAGTAGTTATGCGTTTTTCGACGGATCTCCTTGGGGAGATTTTATAGGACATGCTAGTTATAGTGGACCTCGTCGATACGCTGAATTTGACTATTACTCGCTTGTCAGCGATTATATGGGTTATGCAGACCAAAATGATCTTAAAGATCTGCGGCCACAGTCTGGAGTGGGCAAAGTCGACGGGACTGGTAATCACTTTCTATATGTAGATGCTTCCGACCGTCCTGGAATTCTGGCACGTCTGCCTTTCAAAGAGAAACTGTGTACTGGTTCAGAGCTGTTTGTAACAGCTTGGATGAAAAGTGGTGGCCAAGGACCGGAGTCTAATCAAGGAAAAGGTTCTGATGATGCAGCTGTACTCTTCACCATTATGGGAGTTGATTCGCTTGAAAATGGTACAGTGACTTACACTCCTCTTTACCGTCACTCAAGCAGCCAAATTAGAACGACCAATTGGCTTGACTCAGATTCGGAGAAAGGAACTGGGCCTGGAACCAACAACTGGTATCAGATATATTTTTCGTTCCTTAATAATAGTGATAAAGCGCAGAGTTTTGATTCTTATATTCTTCAAGTAGAGAACAACTGTGCATCGACGACAGGTGGAGATTATTATCTTGACGACATAAAAGTGTATCTTGCACAACCCAATGCCACTATCACTCAGAAAGAGTATACCTGTACAGATACGCGTACCAGAATGAACATGGAGATTGACTGGGAACGTCTGAAAGCACGATTGGGCAATGTAGAGACAGGTGAAGACGGCATCAGCTTCTGCTTCATGGATGAAACAAAATATAATAATTATCTGAAAGCTCATCCAGATGCTACAAAGGCCGCTGCCTTGAAGGAATCAATAGTGGAGATTGGTGACGGAGATGTCATCAATACGAAGGTTATGACTATGAAGTTCTTCAATGACTTTGATACGAATGATGAATTCGGTCATAGTAAATTGGATAATGATGGTAGTGTTACGGATGGTAATTTTTTCTTTGCTTATCAGCATATGAAAGATGGCAAGCCTTACTTTTATAGAGTAGGGTCAGAAACTGATGCTGCCGGCCGTCGCCTGACGGTAGACTTCTATTCAGTGCTATCGCCTAACCGTCCCTACATAATGCTTATAATGCCGGACAATCCTAGTTCGACAGAGGATGAAGACGCCTTGATATCTGATTTGGCCGATCAGATTGGTGATCCGTGCAGTATCTATACCCGTTTCTATGTGACTTCTGAGACACTGATAAAAGTCAATGGTGAGGTCGTGGATCCGTCTGTCGATTTCTGTGCTGGACAGGTGTTCAATTTCACTGTACAGGTACGTGTGCCAAAAGCTGATGGAGAAAACGAAGATTATATAGTTATTGATAACGGAGTTTACTTCGACTGGTTCTTTGGAACAGAGGAAGAATTCCGTACAGATGACCCAGATCTCCAAACCAATCTTGATGTTGCTTTGACCAACTTCCGGGCAGTCTATCCTAATGCCACCGAACTCAGTAAGCAGACACCTCCTAAGACTATTGAAGTTAAAGGAGCTGAGATAACTTTCTCACAGGCAGAATACGACTTAATTGAAAAATACATTAAGGATACTGGTGCTGCTGCCGGAGTAAATAACCGTCTTGTCCTGCACCGTGAGGATCTTGACATAGCACTTCTTCATGATGGATTAAACCTTGTGGTGAAACCCATACAGACACTTGTGCCTCCATCAGGAAGTGGAATCAGTGAGGAGCAATGGGCGCAGGTGTGCTGGGAATACATTCCATTGATACTTAACGCCAATGGTTCTGCTCCTAAGATGCATGCAGGCTTTGAGGAAGTGAAGTATCCTACAGATGATTACAATCCGGGATTACGTATCGGCCTACAACAAATAGAGGAGGCAACCGATGATGAAAATAAATCATTGCGTATAAATCTACGCGAGGCGCAGGTCGTGACAACGGGCGCATCATTGGGGAAGATTAACCGTGATGGCTTGGATCAAATCTTTCTTATAAATTCGGATGATCCACAATACAAGGATCTCTTCACATCTACGGATCTTGAGGCTACAAGTCTGCCGATAGGTACTGTGGAAGATATGCATGTGAATACTCAAGACATGAGCATGTCGTATATGGATGTTCGGTTTAATCTTAAGGAACAGAAGATCAGTGGCGACAGAAGTTTCACATTCAATCCCCGAGAAGGTTATACTTACACATTCTCGACCTATTTTGAGGAGAAAAATAGCGATTCTAATTCTGGGGACATTTATAATACTTGTTATGGTTCGTTCCCGATCGACATGAAGGTGGTGCCCGAATATCTGGTGTGGCAAGGTGGTGCTACGAGCAACTGGAACAATGATGCCAACTGGAAGCGTGCGGATAAGTCTGCATTGAAGAAGGCAGATGGTGACAGCTATCCGACTAACGAGGCTAATACCACTGAAAATGGCTTCGTACCGATGCTGTTCTCCAATGTAGTGATGCCAAGAGACAGCAAGGCTGAGCTTTATATGGCAGGATATGCAGAAGGTGGTGCAGCATGGAGTGGTTCTGACAATCGTCCGGATGGTATGGAATCACCGACAGAGAACATCCAGTATGACCTGATGGCTTATGAAAAGGAAGGTGCGCTTACCACACAGCGCTACCGTGTGAACATCTGCCGTGACATCCACTTTGAGCCGGGCGCACAGATGCTGCATGCCGAGCAGCTACTCTATAACAAGGCATGGACAGACGTGGAAATTACTCCGGGACAGTGGACAGCCGTAAGCACACCGCTGCAGGACGTTGTAGCCGGCGACTGGTATGCTCCTAAGGCAACCGGAAGACAAGAGACAGAGTACTTCAAGGATATCAACTTTACTGATGGAGGCTATGATCGTCTGAATCCTGCCGTTTACCAGCGCAGCTGGAGCACAGGAGCAACGATTGTAGAAAAGCAGACACCAAACACTCTTGTTTCGTTTGATACAGAATGGAGCTCTGCATACAATGACGCATCTGTGCCTTATGTTGCAGGTGGCGGATTCTCTATCAAGGGTGTTACATCTAACAGCTCATTGCTGTTCCGCTTCCCGAAGGCTGATACAAGCTATGATGTAAGTACAGGAACATTGAGCCGAAATAATGCAGACAAGCTGCTTGTCAGCAATATGGTTGACCGTAGCGATCCGTATACGTATGTTGATCCTGTTGTCGTTCCGGCAACGCTTACTCCGTCTGCTGACGGCAAGTATCTGATGGTGGGCAACCCGTTCATGGCTCCGCTTGATGTTCAGGCATTCGTTGCTGCCAACAGCGACGTGCTGGCACAGAAATACTGGATCCGCTCTGATTTGACATCAACGGCTGTAACTTATGATGGTACGAGATGGTCAGAGGGCACATCTCTCATAGCACCGTATTCAGTGTTCTACGTTGAGGCTAAGACTCCTTCTATAGCAAGTGTAGAAGTTAAGTTCACTGCTGATATGCAGAAGTTTGCGACATCTTCTACGGATGCAGGCTCACAGGCAGCCTCGCTTAAGATAACGGCAGAAGACGCTGAAGGCTCAAGCAGCGCGGCCGTGCGCTATGCCGCTTCGGCAAGCAACGACTTCGGCATGGAGGATGCACAGATGATCAGCGGCCTGACAGGCAATGCCGACAATGCTCCTCAGGTGTACACCGTGGCCGGCAACACGGCAGTGAGCGTCAACCAGCTGAAGGACGCACAGCGCATACCGTTGGGCGTGTCGGCAGCCGACGGCTCAGTCGTCACCCTTACGTTCAGTGGTGTGGCAGCCGTCAAGGATGCCGCCCTCTACGATGCCGAGCTGCAGAGCGAGACGCCGCTCCATGAAGGCTATCAGCTCACGGTGAACGGCTCGTCGTATGGCCGCTACTTCCTGATCGGCAAGGGCTCTGGCACGACGACCGGCATCAGCGACGTCGAGACGGGCGACAACGTGAGCGTCAGCTCGATCCTGCCGCGTCAGATCGTGGTGACATCCGATGCGGAGCTTCGTTCAGTGAGCGTATGGTCGGTGAGCGGCGCACTGCTGAAGAAGGCTACGCTCAATGGCGACTACACCTGCACGCTAAACAATGTCGACAGCGATGTGGTGGTCGTACGCACGGAGACCGCGAACGGCACACAGATGACGAAGCTCAGAGTGCGGTAATTGACCGACAAGACATATACGAGAAACGGGGATATCCATGCGGATGTCCCCGTTTTTGTAGTATGCTCGGCATGAGCTTAATCTAATGGGTGCAAGTCCCTAACAAGCCCTAATA
>ERZ809194.774-NODE-774-length-15255-cov-4.636974_pt1 | contig 15255 bp, 9 predicted proteins | sample MGYA00520517_ERZ809194 | MGnify/ENA primary metagenome ERZ809194 (study PRJEB31570, sample SAMEA3213003) | Homo sapiens | biome: human-gut; feature: human gut; material: fecal | place: Sweden | collected 2011 ... | reverse complement strand
CCGCCGTGGTGGTGGTTTGGGTGGCGCCGGCGCTGATGACGCTGGCTGGCGTGCTGAAGGCGCCGTCCGGCATCGCGGTGATGGCCGTGATCATCTGCCTGGCGATGGCGTGGGCGTCGAATCTGGCCGGGTTGAGCTACGCGGTGGGCGCGTTTTTCGCCGGCATCGCGGTAAGCAACAGCGATTACGCGGAGGACGCGGACCGGTATATCGAGCCGGTTGGAGACACGTTGTTCGTGCCGGTGTTTTTCGTGGGCATCGGCCTGCAGACCACAGGCGTGGATGATACGAAGATGATTGTGTTCATTGCGATCATGACGGTTCTCGGCGTGATCACGAAGGTCGTCGGCTGCGGTTTGGGTGGCCGCATGGCCGGTTTTGGCGGCGCTTCGGCGCTGATGATCGGCGCGGGCATGGTACCGCGTGGCGAGATGGCGTTGATTACCGCGCAAATCGGCTTCAACGAGCATGTGCTCGGCAGCGAATACTATTCGACGATCATCTTCATCATTTCGCTGGTGACGCTGGTCGCGCCGCTGCTGCTGAAGCTGACGATCCGGAAGGTGCCGGGAGTGGGGGCTGGCGCTGAGCAGTAATCGCAATACGAAAACCTCCCGCCACGTACGGAACGTGAAGGGAGGTTTTCGCTACGGAAATCGCAAATCCGGAAAATATGGGAACGTCAGGCGAGGATGCCGTCGACGAAGCCTTCCGGATCGAACGGGGCGAGGTCGTCCGGGCCTTCGCCGAGGCCGACGAGCTTGACGGGCACGCCAAGCTCCTTCTGCACGGAGATGACGATGCCGCCCTTGGCGGAGCCGTCGAGCTTGGACAGGACCACGCCGGTGATGCCGATCGCTTCGGCGAACACCTTGGCCTGCGTCATGCCGTTCTGGCCGGTGGTGGCGTCGAGCACGAGCAGCACTTCGTCCACAGGCAGGTTCTTTTCGGTGACGCGGCGGATCTTGCCGAGCTCGTCCATGAGGTTGGACTTGTTCTGCAGACGGCCGGCGGTGTCGATGATGAGCACGTCGGCGTTCGCCTCCTTGGCCTTGGCACTGGCTTCGAACGCCACGGAAGCCGGGTCGGCGCCGTCCTTGTCGGAACGCACGACCGGCACGCCCACCTTGGCACCCCAAGTCTCCAGCTGGTCGGCCGCGGCCGCGCGGAACGTATCGGCGGCGCCCAGCATGACCTGCTTGCCTTCGGAGACGAGCAGTCGTGACAGCTTGCCCGCGGTGGTGGTCTTGCCAGTGCCGTTCACACCGACCATGATGATGACGCTCGGCTTGTTCGCGCCTTCCTTATCGGCATTGAGGCGGCGATCCGTGTCAGTGCCTACGAGCTTCAGCAGCTTGTCTTTCAGCGCGGCACGCACTTCGGCCGGGTCGGACTGGCCCGCGATTCGGGCGTCGTTGCGTAGTTCCTCGACAAGCTGTTCGCTGGCTTCCGCGCCAACATCGGCAAGCAGAAGGGTGTCTTCGACATCCTCCCAATCGGATTCGGAGAGCTGATCCTTGGCGAGGATGTTGAACAGTGCCCTGCCGAACGGGTTGCCGGACTTGGACAGGCGCGCCTTGAGCCGCTGCATGCGGGTACCGGCGGCTTCCGGGGTTTCGACGGCTGGGGTCGCGGATTCAGTTACGGCTGACCCGACCGGAGTTGGTTCAGTTGCCACTGGCGATTCAGGTGTGGCAGACGAAGTCGCGGATTCCGCGGTTTCCTTGGTTTTCTCAGCGTTTTCGGCACTTGCGGCGGCAGATTGCGCGGCGGACTTCTCCGTAGCCAAACGAGCATCGGCCTTGGCCTTCGCCGCTTCCGTGGACTTGCTCACCGCGGACTTGCGGCTCTTGCCGAACCACCATCCGCCAATCGCAAGCAATGCCGCAATAACAACAACGGCGACAATCGCAATAATCACATTGGTATCCATGACTCCAGCCTAAAAAGCGCAACGGACACGCCACTCATCTCTGCCAGGGCAGGCAATGGGGCTATCCACGGGACGTGAAAAACTAGGCAGTATGGCCAATACATCCAGAATGACGTCGTATCAGAGGCGCGAGCAGCTCATCGAAATCGGTCGATCGCTGTTCGCGGCCAAGGGATTCGAAGCAGTGAGCGTGGAAGAGATCGCCTCGACCGCAAAAGTGTCGAAACCCATCGTCTACGAACATTTCGGAGGAAAGGAAGGCCTGTACGCCGTGGTGGTGGACCGCGAGATGCGCGCGCTCACCGACGTTCTCATCAACGCGCTGTCCGACCCGCAGGCGCATCCGCGCCAAATCGTGGAACGCACCGCGCTTGCGCTGCTCACCTACGTGGAGGAGAACGCCGAAGGCTTCCGCGTGCTCACGCGCGATTCGCCGAAAACCGACCCGTCCAACTCGTTCAATTCGCTGCTTGGAGACATTGCCGTACGCGTCGAGGACATTCTCACCGACGCGTTCAAACGCCAGCATCTGCCGGCCAAAAGCGTGCCGTATTACGCGCAGATGCTCATCGGCATGACCGTGTACACCTGCCAATACTGGGCCGACCAGCGCAAGCTCAGCAAGGAGCAGCTCGCCGCGCACATCGTGAACCTGGCATGGTATGGGCTGAGCCGCATGGAAGCCAAGCCGGAACTGCGCTACGAAAGCGAAAAGGCCGCCCGCGAGGCGGAAAAGCAGGCCGCGCGGGAAGCGAAGGCGATCGCCAAGCAGGAGAAGCAGGGCAAGAAGGCCGCGAAATCGCAGGAGAAGGCGGTTGCTGCGGGAGATGACGCGACGGACGGGACGACCGTGACGGACGGATCGCAAGCAGTAGGCAAATCGCAAGCGGCAGACGAATCAAACGAATCAGACGAGACGAACGAATCGCAAAAACCGCAAAGCCCGCACGAATCGCAAAAACAATCAACAATTGACGAAAACTGACATACCGTCACCCGAAATGACCCTAGGGGAAATTTCAGGTGCAGATTGCGTATTTCAGGGTGCCGTTTGTGCGCAAAACCGCGCCCCGGAACCGCACATGGTGCTACGTTAGTTTCGTTATGCTTTTGGCCGGAGCGGTCGGCCAGCCGCACGGCCCGACACGAGCCCGATCCGAGGAAGAATATGCAGGAGAAGAAGACGCTCACCTTCGTGGTGCCCGCGTACAACATGACGGAATACCTGGAACGGTGCGTCGAATCGTTGATCGCGTCGAAGCGCAACGACGACATCGAAGTGCTGATCGTGGATGACGGCTCGTCCGACGGCACGCTGGAGATGGCGAAGACGTTCGAGGCGCGCAATCCGGGAATCGTGCGCGCGATCCATCAGGAGAACAAGGGCCACGGCGGCGCGGTCAACACCGGCATCGCGGCGGCGAGCGGCATGTACGTGAAGGTCGTGGACGCGGACGATTGGGTAGGCCCGGAATCGCTCGAACAGGTCATGGCCGTGCTGCGCGGCGAGGTTGATAAGGACGAGCCGCTCGACATGCTCGTCACCAACTACGTGTACGACAAGGTGGGCAAGCGCAACAAGCACGTCGTGAACTTCCGGCATGCCATGGAGCCCGGCAGGCGCCTCACATGGGACGATCTGGGGCATTTCGGGCTGACCGAATACATTCTCATGCACGCGCTGATCTACCGTACGGCCGTGGTGCGCGAATCGAAGATGCAGCTGCCGGAGCACACGTTCTACGTGGACTTCATCTACGCGTACCAGCCGTTCCCGTGGGTCAAGTCGCTGCAATACGTGGATACGCCGTTCTACCACTATTTCATCGGCCGCGACGGGCAGAGCGTGCAGACGGACGTGATGATTCGACGTGTGGACCAGCTGCGGCTCGTCAACCAGTGCATGGTGCGCGCCACCCCCGAACGAGGTACGGTGCCAGACGGCCTGTACCGCTATATGATTCATTTTCTTGCGATTGAAAGCTCCGTGGCGAGCGTATTCATGATCCTCTCGCGAGATCACGCGAATTACGAGAAGAAAAAGCAGCTTTGGGCGGATATCGAGGCGTATTCGCCGACGATTTACAAGGACGTGCGTAAGAAGGCGATGTCGCGCGCGCTGAACCTACATGGTTCGCTCGGCCGGTTTGTGATTCGAAAGGGATATTTCGTGGCGGAACATGTGGTCGGGTTCAACTGATTTCGCGCGGGTTTCGCGGGTTTCGCAGGTTTCGCGCGATAGAGGGTTTACGCGATATTGCGTGAGTATTGCGATTATTGCGATCGGCTAGGCGCTCCTGTGTCCGTTTCTGGTGATTCGGACACAGGAGCGCTTCATTTTGATGCCTGTGTGTCCGATTCGGGAGAAACGGACACGGAAAGCACCAGCGGGCTTAGTTCCAGCGATCCGACATGGCGAAACTGTTGTGCATGAGGTTGCTGGACGTATACAGCACGTCGCCGAGCAGCTTCGTATTGCGCGATCGCAAATATTCCGCCATTTCGTCGTTAGCCGCCGCAAGACGGGCCGGAACAGATGTAGGACTAGCAAGCCCATCGGAACCGGAATCAACCGCAGCACCAGACATAGAACCAGAACCGCCAACCGCAGTCGCCGACCCACCAATCGCAAGCGCATCATCCGTACGTTCCACCAGACGGTGGCCGAAGGAACGGACATCTTCCGAGAAGCCCTCGACCGCGTTGCTGGTCTCGTAGAAGTGCGCGTCGGCGAGCGTTGCAATCAGGCGGTTCGTCCAATACAGGCAGTCCGTGGAGACTTCCGGCGTGGTGTCGCGCAGGTAGGCGGGGGTGTCGTCGACGTTCGCATAGAACGGGGCGGACGTGGTGAACGCGCCGGAACCGTACGAAATCCACATGATCGAACGGCTTTCGACGGGCGCGTACGGGCGAATCTGCATGGCCACCATGTGTCCGGTGCGGTTGATGCCGATCGGACGGTAGCGATGGCGGCTTTCCTCAGTTCCCTGCGTGCCGTACGGGTCGTACGGAGTGCCCTCGAAATGCGACCCCAGCAGGAAGTCGACGTCCTCGACGGTCACGGCGTGCTCCGGTTCAAGGCACCATGGAATATCATCCGATTCGGGCGTGCTGTCTGCCGCTTCGACGGGGTTAAGCTGGCGGTACATGTACCAGGCGCGAGGCGTGTTGTAGATATGGTCCTTCGCGGTGGCGGTGCCGAACACGACGCGCGGGTTGCAGTGGCCGTTGTTCATGCCGCCCTGCGTGCCGGCCGCGCGGCCAAGATGGTGGCGTTCGATGAATTCCGTCAGGTCGTCGCTGCACATGAATTCGCGCGCGTCGCTGAAGGCGTCGTCGAAATCGAAATAGTCGATGCCAAGCTGGTTGGGGATGATCGCGCATTTGTCGTCCGGCACGCGGCGGGCGATCCAGTGGTGGCCGCCGATGGTTTCGACGTACCAGATTTCGTCCACGTCGGAAATGATGATGCCGTTCGATTCGTACGTTCCGTACGTTTCGAGCAGTTCGGCCAGACGTTTCACGCCTTCGCGCGCGGTGTTGACGTACGGCAGCACGAGGGTGATGATGTCTTCTTCGCCGATGCCGCCTGGGGTTTCCGGCTTACCATTGGCTTCGTCGGCCGGCTGCAGTGCGACCAGCGGGTCGGCGCCGAGCACGCGCTCGTTGACGGCGATGGTTTCGGTGGCGCTCATGGCCACGTTGCGTTCGTTGACGCCAGCTTCCGCAAGGATTCCACGATTTGGAAGCACGTTCGGTACGATGCTGTACCGGCATGGATTGTCGGGAAGGTCGATTTCAACGTGGCTCAGCACACTGCGGTAGTGCCGCGGCTGCTCCTGCGGTGCGACGACTACGAATTTCTTGGGATCGTAACGTCCCGAACCAGAGTCGTCATCTCGGGCGATGATGGTCGAACCGTCGTAACTTGCTTTTTTGCCTACAAGAATTGTGGTACATGACATGGTTTCGATTGTAGGCACACCAACACTCCAAAGGCCATTTCGACGCCCGTCCGACGCCCGTGGTGGCGATTGGTCCGAATATGCTGTATACTGTGTTGCTGTTGCCCCTCTAGCTCAACGGTTAGAGCAGCGTCCTTTTAAGTCGTGGGTTGTGGGTTCGAATCCCACGGGGGGCACAGGTTCGAAGTCCTGGAAGCCGATGGTTCTCAGGACTTTTTCATTTGTTTCGGGATGAGGTCTCAGCACTTCAATACGGAACGCACCATATCGCGCACCCTCTTTCGCTCACGAATCGCAATTTCGGTCGATTATTTCGCGACGTGCGCCGAAAAGTATGGAAAATAAGGCGATTTATACCCCCTACCGCACTATGCGGCACCACCTTTCGCTCACAATCGTAAGAAAACGAGCGAAATCGCAATATGTGTTCCGAAATGAATAGCGAACAGCCCGCGGGCGATTCGCGGACGGACCATACGCATGCAACCGGCGTGGCGCAATCGACGATAATGATAGACTCGAATATATCGAACATTTGTTCGCATAGATTCGGTATTACGGGAAATTCCCCACTATATACAGTGGGCGAACGCACGAAACGCCACTACGGGTAGTGTATACTGATGAACGGCCTGCTCAGCCGGGCAAAATCGAAAAACGTGGCCGACAAGATCTTCCGCACCAAAGGAAGCCGATTGCATAGGGAGGAAAAGTAATGACCGTGACCGTCTTCACCAATCCGAACAATCCTCAATGCGAGGCCACCGAACAAGAGCTTTCCAAACTGGGAGTGCGGTACGTGGCGGTCGATTTGACGCAGAATCCGTCCACATTCGAACAGATCAAGGACGCCGGCTTCAAGCAAATTCCGGTCGTCATCTCACCGAATTCCTCATGGAGCGGACATCGCCCCGACCTCATCCGCCAGCTGGCGCAAAGCATCGCGGCGTAGGCGCGGCAACAGCAGTCAAGCATCCAGACAGCCGGAAGGCACGAATCCCAAACGGCAATAATCCGGAAGAATCAAATCCCCCGCGGCAAAACCCGCAACAAAACCCCACTGCAATCGTCCGAAATCGTTCAAAATCAGCCACCCAAAGCAAAGCGGCCAGCCGGAACATCGCCCGACCAGCCGCTTAGCAAAACCCGCAAAACGCAAAAACCAGCCTACATACGACCGGCAGTGGACGGGTCGATCTTCATGGTCTGGAATCGGTGGGCCATGAAATCGTCATTGAAATACGTGGCGAAAAACTGCGAAACAGGAGAATTCTGCGCAACCCCAGCCATGCGGGAATACCAAGCGTCAAGCGCCATCAGCGTCATCACACCATCGACGAAAATGAGTATGAAACAGACCAGCGTCAACGAATAGCGAATCTTCCACGGAATACGCTGGATCAATCGCAATAATCGCGGCAGAATCAACTTGACCCAAACCAAGCCGAGGACGCCCCAGAAGAACATGTATTTGCCGGATGTACGCCCGTCAATCGAAAGCCATTGCCCCGTGTAATCCCATGCGCGAATACCGAACGCGGCCTGCATGAACCAGCTGGTGAAATATTCGAACGCGCCACCGATCACCGCGCTTGAGCAGAAAATCAGCAACCAATTCGACTGCCACAAATGGTTGAGCAACACGGTGACGATCACCACGCCGAAACCATAGATGGGCGAGAACGGCCCCCATAGGAAGCCCGCACGGTCCTGGTATTCGCCAAACAGGATGAAATGGTAGATGGTTTCGATCACCAAACCGAACACACAACCGATGGCGAACAACCAGAACAAATTGAAGAAATCCAGCGAAATATAGCCCTTGCCGGTCAAATCGCGGCCAGCCATACCCTGGGAAGCGGCGTCTTCGTATGCGCTACGGGCATCCATACGTCGCAACGCGAACTGGAGACGACGTTCCTCACGCAGCGACGGATCGGCAGTGACATGCAGGGCTATGAGCACGACAAGCTGGATAGCCGGGCCGATCAAATTCACACCAAGTCCCTGCAATGCCAGCGACAGCAAGCCTTCGGCAAGGGTGAGCGGAATCATCAGATACGTCCATTGCGCGATATGCCGACGCTTGTTCATAATGAGCATCACGCCGAACACCGCCAGACACGCGGTGGCGACCAGCAGCACGGCCGCGTGAACCACCGACAGAATCGCGGTGAGGCTGAGCGCATCGAACGCCACTTTGCCGGAAAACACCGCGCGAATCGAGTACAGGCACGCCAACACAATGAACGGCAGCGTCACCACGCCTTCAATAAGCATGACGATGCCGTAAATGCGAACGATTAACGGCAGACGACGGTCAGCGGGATTGCCGACTTCGCCAGTGCCCTGCTTTCCGCCTTCTTCGATAGCCGCGATTTCGGTTTCGGCGGCAATCGCCTTGATTTCTCCATCCGTCTTGCCCGCGGCGGAATCCTCGGATCGTGATTCAGATTGTGCGGTTTCGCTCATATGCCGCTCCTTCCTTCAGCCCACGCTACCAAACGTAGGCAATATCCGCCGCAAGAAAAGCGGTTCAGGTGCGATTATTGGCGGACGCGAGCAAAAGAGGGGGACGTCAGCTGGCTGCAATCGCCATTCGCACACCACCTTTCGCTCACGTCCGCAAGAAATGGCGATGTATAGCGCATCGTGAGCGAATGGGGGGTATAAATACGGACGGAAAATAGCGATTTATTACCACCTTTCGCTCACGGACATACAGAAATGGCGATTTGTCACGGACGTGAGCGGAAGGGGCTACGTCAGCCGGCGATGGGTTTGCCGAGGCTTTGCCGCAGTACTCGACCCGATTTCCGCCATCCATGAAACGCGATGGCGATTGTCCAAGAGCACGGTATACGATACGAACCGCGTAGCGCTACGGAACACGTATCGCCATATAAGGGAATTGATTCGCCAAACCGGAGAGACAATGCACAACGTACTGCAGATCCTGCGCCGTGACTTCAAACGATTGGTCACCGTACCCGCCGCGTGGGTGATTATGATCGGCCTGATTCTCATTCCCCCGCTATACGCATGGTTCAACATCTACGGGTTCTGGAATCCCTATGGCAACACGGACAGCATCAAAGTGGCCGTGGCCAACATGGACGAAGGCACAGACAACGCGCTGCTTGGCAAAGTCAATCTCGGCGATCAAATCGAAGGCACGCTGAAGAGCAACGACCAGCTCGGCTGGGAGTTCATGGGCAAAGCCAATGCGATGGAAGCGGTGGAGTCGGGCGACTGCTACGCCGCAATCGTCATCCCTTCCGACTTCAGCGAAGATCTGGCCAACGTCGTCACCAACAGCAAGCATCGCCCCACGCTCGAATATTACGTGAACGAGAAGGCGAGTCCGATTTCGCCGAAAATCACCGACCAAGGCGCGACCGTGGTCGACCGCACCGTCAACAACACCTTCGTCTCCACCGTCAGCGACGTGCTCGTCAAAGCCGTCAACTCGGCCAACGGCACCATCAGCGGCAACACCAACGCCATCGCCAACGAAACCATCGGCGAACTCGACAACACCAAGCGGAACGTAGGCACGATCCGCTCCGCAATCGCGGATCTCGACACCCAGTTAGCCAATGTGCCACAGCAGACAAAAGCAGCACGCAATGCCCTGAACGACGTGCAGCTGGCCGCGGCGAGCGCAGGCAGAGGACTAGCAGGCGCATCCACCGCCATCGGCACAGCGCAAACCCAGCTCAACACGCTTTCGTCCAACGCCAACAGCGCGCTGGAAACCGGATCCGGACTTGTTTCCCAAGCGACGGCGCAATCCACAGCCAGCATCAACCAGATCTCGTCGGCGGTATCCGCGGCAAGTGGATCGGCACAGCAGGCGGTGACCGGCATGCAAAACATCACCGACAGCAATGCGAAACTGCTCGAGAAGCTCAAATCCGCCAGCGACAACGCGCAATACCAGCAAATCATCAGCAAACTGGAGAATACCAACAACACGGCAGCCGGAACACTCGCCGACCTCAAAACCCTGAGCGAGAACACACAGGCCACAGCCGGCAGCGTATCCAAACTGTCCACCGATTTCAACATAGGCACGCAGAACTCGCTCAAAAGCGCAGGCACGGCGCGCAACGCCATCAATTCAGGCGCACTGCCGCGACTGAATTCCGCGCTGGGCTCGCTGGCTGGGACGGCCGGAACACTTGCCGGCACCGTGACCAGCCAGGACAGCGTGGTCAGGCAAACCAACATCGTGCTCGACCAACTCGACCAAGTGGCGTCAGACACCCGCATCGGCCTTGAGCAAACCGACCAGCAGCTGGCGAAGATGGAGACGAAGCTCACCACCGTCAGCACCGACCTGAAGGCGCTGGGCACTGCGGATCTGCTCGCATCGTTGACCGGCAGCGGTTCGCTTGACGCGGATAAGATCGCCTCGTTCATGGAGTCCCCGACCGTAATCGACACGAAGAACGTGTATCCCGTCAACTCCTACGGCTCCGGCATGGCTCCGCTGATGACCAATCTGGCACTGTGGGTGGGCGCGTTCGCCTTTGTGGTGATCTGCAAAGTGGAGGTGGACGACGAGGGGCTTGAGGGTCTCGATCCGACCGCAACCGAAAAGTATCTGGCCCGATACCTGTTGCTCGGCACGATGGGCGTCATTCAAGGCGCGATCTGCACCGTTGGCGATCTGATACTCGGCGTGCAGACGGCTTGCGCGCCACTGTTCATACTGACCGGCATGATCACATCGCTGGTATATCTGAGCATCACGTACGCGCTGTCCACCACGTTCATGCACATCGGCAAGGGCCTGTGCGTGGCGTTGGTGATCGTGCAGATTCCAGGCGCTTCCGGCCTGTATCCGATCGAGATGATGCCGAAATTCTTCCGCATGGTCTATCCGTTCGTGCCATTCAGCTATTCGATAGACGCATTCCGCGAGACCATCGCCGGCTTCTACGACGGCCATTGGACCAAGGCGATCGGCACGCTGCTGCTGTTTGCCGCCATGGCGTTCGTCATCGGTCTGGCGGTCCGTCCTCTGTTGGTCAACCTCAACCGACTGTTCGCCCGCGAAATCAAGGAAAGCGACATGATTATCGGCGAGGAAGTGGAGCTTCCGGAACGCGGATACAACATGTCCCAAGCCATTCAGGTGCTGGCCGACAAAGGCGGCTACCGCGAGGTGATCGAGGAACGCGCAAGTCGGTTCGCGGAACTGTACCCGAAACTCAAGCGCGGAGCTCTGGTGATCGGATTCGTAGTTCCGGTAACTCTGGCGGCGGTGTTCTCGTTCACCAACGGAGAGAAAGTGGTGGTACTGGCCACGTGGGTCGTCTGGATTCTGCTCATCATGGGCTTCCTCATGGTCATCGAATACATGCGCGATAATCTGAACCGTCAAGTGGAGCTCGGCCATTTGAGCGATGAATCGATCCAATCCATGCTGGTGGAGCGCCAAGCGGCACGCATCCGTCGCAAAAAGCGGGCGCAACAGGAACGGCGGAACAGACTGCTGCGCAAAACGCGAAAACGCACCAGCGGCAAACGCACGACATCCGATAATCGCAATACCAGCGTCATCAAAGAAACGACGGAAAACGTGACGGGCGTCAACCACAATGAAGATGACGGAATCGCCATACTGGTGCAGAAAATGCAGAAAATGCAGACGACCGGTCCAAGCGCCGCCGCGAACGATGCCGCCACGGACACCACCGAGACTACCGAGACCGCCGAGACAACCGAGACAACCGAAAACACCGAGGAAAGGAGCAACGCATGAAAACCATCTGGAAACTGTTCGTCGGCGACATCCGGCGAATCACCAGCAACGTCGTCTCCATCATCATCGTCATCGGACTCGTTGTGATCCCCGGCATCTTCACATGGTTCAACGTGGCCGCCAGCTGGGACCCGTTCGCCAATACCGGCAATCTGAAATTCGCCGTAGCCAATGAGGACGACGGATACCGGTCCGACCTCATTCCAGTGAAGATCAACATCGGCGACCAAGTGGTTAACACGCTGCGTTCCAACGATCAGCTCGACTGGACCTTCACCACCAAAAAAGAAGCCATCAACGGCACCAAATCCGGCGAATATTACGCAGCTGTGGTGATTCCGAAGAACTTCAGCACCCGTATGATGACGTTCTTCGCATCCGATGGCGACCACGCCGAAATCGCCTACTACAACAATGAAAAGAAGAACGCCTTGGCTCCGAAGATCACAGGCCAAGGCGCCGATACGGTCAGCGCGCAGGTCAACGAGACGTTCTCCGAAACACTGACCAGCACCGCGCTGAGTGTGGCATCGCAACTCGCCAACCAACTCGACAAGCCAGCCGCGCAGGAACAACTCACGCAGTTCAACGGCAATATCAGCGACTTCGCGGAAACGCTCACCGACGCTTCCGGAACGCTCCGCACGTTCAGCACGCTGACACAAAGCGCACGGCATCTGCTTGAGTCCTCCGACGGTCTGATCGCCAATGTCAGCGGCAATGCGAAAAGCGCAGGAACAACACTCAAGCAAGCCGGCAGCGGCGTGGAGGATCTGACGGGCGCGTTGAAGACCGGCACCACCGCGCTGGGCACGGCTCTGACTGATTCCGCCAACAGCTTCACAGCCATGGAAGCAGATGTGGACAGCCTATTCGGCAATGCGGGCACGCAGGCCGGCAACACCGCCAACGCATTACGCAACCAGGCCACGAACATCAGCAAGCAGGCGCAAAGCTACCAGCAGATCTATGATTCGCTCGACGCGCTCAGCGCAAACGAAAAGCTGCCGGAAGCGGTGAGGAACGCCATCGACCATCTCAAAACCAACGTCGGCACCACCATCACACAGCTCAACGACCTAGCATCGGCGCTGAATGGCAGCGCCGACAACATCGACGCCAAAGTAAGCGATACCACGGCCGAACGTGCGGAGATCAAGAAACTGGCGCAGCAGGCGGCAACGTCCGTCAGTGGCATCAAAACCGACTATGAGAGCCAACTGAAACCGCAACTTGACGATATCGCCACGTCCATTACCAGCACCACCACCGCGCTCAATGCCACAGCGGCCGATCTGAAAGGCGCGCTGGGCAATCTGAACGGCACCACCAAGACCGCGGATAAGAATCTGACCGCCATCAGCAGCGTGCTGGATTCCACCGCCGATAGTCTGGCCGGCGCGGGCAAAAAACTGGGCGCATTCACAGGAACATTGACCGATGCGCTGAACAGCGGCGATATGAGCGCCGTCAAAGATGTGCTCAGCGATAATACCGACTCGTTGGCCGCCGCGCTTGCAGCCCCTGTAAAAGTGAAACGCAACGCGGTGTTCCCAGTCAAGAACTTCGGTTCGCAGATGGCACCGTTCTACACGATCCTGCCGCTGTGGGTCGGTTCGCTGCTCATGGCAGTGACGCTCAAGACCACCGTCTCGCGTAAGGTGCGCAAGGAACTCGACGACCCGAAACCGCATCAGCTGTTTCTCGGACATTACGGTGTGTTCGGCGTGATCGGACTATTGCAGAGCACGTTCTCCTTGGGAGGCAGTCTGCTGTTCCTCCATGTCCAGGCGGTGCATCCGCTGCTGTTCATGCTGTCCGGCTGGGTGAGCAGCCTAGTGTTCTCGTTCTTCATCTACACGCTCGTGGCCAGCTTCGGCAACGTCGGCAAAGCCATCGGCGTGCTGTTTCTCGTCATGCAGATCTCCGGAGCGAACGGCGCATATCCGCTGGCCGTACTGCCGAAAATCATCAGCGGCATCAGCCCGTTCCTGCCTGCGACGCATTCAATCACAGCAATGCGCGCGGCGATCGGCGGAATCTACAGTAACGATTACTGGTTTGCGATTGGCGCGCTACTGCTGTTCATTCCGCCGCTGCTGCTGATAGGCCTGCTACTGCGCATTCCACTGGTCAAGTTCAACCATTGGTACGTAAGCAAGCTGGAAAGCACGAAAGTAATCGCGGCATGATGAGAGGAACCACGCAAGAGGTCACGCGGAAGACGGTGCAAAAAACCACGCAGGAAGACGTCGGCACAGCACGTGGCCGACGTGAGCGATTACGGGAGCAAACCGACCGCAAAATCATGAAAGCCACATTGGGGATAGTGATTTCCGATGGTATCGGAGCGGTGACCATCGAAGAGGTCGCACGACGTTCGGGGGTAGCAAAGACCACAATCTACCGACGCTACCGAAACGCCGACGATTTATTGCAACGCATCCAACCGGAAGTTGCCGGACTACCGAATTTCAACGATTTGAAGCCGTCGCGGAACGGACTGGCCACCATGCTGCAACGCATCCAGGACTGCTTCGACAGCGAACTCGGATTGAAAGCCGTGGGCGTGGTGCTGTCTTCCGACAACGCCACGCTGAAGGCGATCGCAGCACAAGTGCTGGCGCCGGCCGAAGAACGGTTCGTGGGGTTCATGGAACGTGGCATCGCCGACGGAGTGTTTCAAAACCGTTTGGACTACACGTTCCTGTTCAGCACGGTGCTGGGTTCCATGCTGGCTTGCAAAGCGTTGGCGGGGCAGGAAGCCGGAGGGGAACGGCAATCCGGCAAGGAACGCAAGTCTGATTCCTGGGCCGAGAACATGGCCACGTTGCTCTGGCCGAACGTATGCGCCGAATCCGCACGGTAACCACAGGAAAACCGTCCGCACCGACGCAAGACGGGCATGCCGTGTCGGTTTCAGAAGGAATGGGCTATTGGATTGACGCTTCTTGACGCGCCACTTCCAACGCCTTGTTGAAGGCTTCGGAGGTCCAGCTGGCGCCGGCGAGCTTGTCTACTTTGAGATCCTTCAACGGCTTGCCGACCACCGCATCCGGTACGGCTTTGGCGAAGTCGTTCTGATGCTTTTTGGAGATGGACGTGAACGGATGCCCAACGATTTCCACGGCCGTCACGTTCTGGTCCTTAACGGTCAGATGCACGTCGATGGTATCCTCGCCGACCGGCCCGTACTGGCCGTTGATCGAATAGTCGCCATCCGCGTAGTTGCCGGTGTCCTGCTTGTCGGATGTTGCGGAATTCGCGTCGGCACGGTTTTTGGTGGTGTCGCCGTCGTCTGCCGTGTCGCCGGACGCCTTGCCGTCAGTTTTCGACTTCTCTTCCTGCGATTGCACGCTTTCACCGGAATTGCCGGCGTATTCGTCGTCCATCGGCGTTGCCTTCGGTTCGCCGCATGCCGACAACAGCGCGATACTCGCCGCGGACAGTGCGATGACTTTGATTGCGTTCGATTGTGCGGCGCTCATGCGCGCTCCCCTTCCGTGCCGTCGGCGTCCGCGTCCGTATCTCCGGTTTTTGCGGCCTTCGTAGGGTCGGCGAACGAAATCGCAATACCCCCGTTC
>ERZ809194.772-NODE-772-length-15285-cov-4.912541_pt1 | contig 15285 bp, 7 predicted proteins | sample MGYA00520517_ERZ809194 | MGnify/ENA primary metagenome ERZ809194 (study PRJEB31570, sample SAMEA3213003) | Homo sapiens | biome: human-gut; feature: human gut; material: fecal | place: Sweden | collected 2011 ... | reverse complement strand
TTCCTTCGTGACCGCAGCTGTAAGTAATGTTGTATTTTGCCATAATTGTTTCTCCTTTCGTTGGCTTTGATGTTTACACCAGTAATATGAAACAAAAAAAGACACAGCCGAAGCCATGCCTTTGGTTTTTGATGAAATCGTCGCTTCATCTTACTTATTCCAATGAAACGCCTCCAGGAAATCTATATAATGGAAGCGGCGGTTCACCTGGATTCATTTCTTGTACTCCACATAAAACTCCTTTGTACTCTCCATGCCACACTTCTAATTTCCAATTATATTTTTCCGCAAATTTTCTCAGATCTTCATTCATTTTCTCTTTTCTCCTTTCGATGGCTTTTATTTACACCAGGAATATGAGATAAAAAAAAGACACAGCCGAAGCCGCGTCTTTGTCCTGTTTGTTTTTAATAAACGTGATCGTTTTTTACCAGTTATACTGTATATCTTACTTCAAGCTCATCGTTTAATTTCTTTCCGTGATAATCTTCAGCCCATTCGTATGCTATTGATTTAAGTCCTAATGCCTTACAAATGGACGCACAAGCTGGCTTGTTATCTTTTGTAACAGAAGAACATTTCGCCATAAAATATCTCTCTTCATACATATCAAGGCTCAATGGCACTTCGTAGCTATTTTTGCAATTGTCCAGATACGCTTGGTAATTATTATGTAGTTCCATATTTCTGTGAAGAATCGTAACTCCGGCTTTTGCATCGGATAATATCTTATTGAAATGATCTACTTTAATAAAAATAATTCTTTGACAGTTTTTGTCATATTGTTCAAAAGCTTTGTTCATCGTTTTCTCCTTTCGTTGGCTTTGATGTTTACACCAGCAATATGAAATAAAAAAACACAGCCATAGTCGTTCCTTTGTCCTGTTAGCCTCAAAAGATTAAAAAAATACCACAAAATCCTTTGACGTTTTCCCAAATGACGCAATATACATAGTGAAAAACATCGGTTATCCGATGGTACAGTACTTACGGAGGTAGCGAACGAACTATGATAAAATTAAAAAAGAACAAGACGATAATTATTGGGGAAAGTGGATCTGGAAAATCGTATACAGCTTTAAACATAGCCTTAAAGAAGAAAGGGACAACCTTTATATGCAATGGTTGTGTCAGTAAGAGTTACTACGAAAAAAGTTTTCCATCATTAAAAGAGTATGAGGACAAAGATGGTGCCTACAATTTTATTCCCCAAAGAAACGGGAAATACTATATTTACAAGAGCCTACGACAATTTGTACCGGATTCTGAATTTTTACATGCATTGATTCTGGGGTGTGATTACGGATATTTTGGAAATGATAGAAATGCAACTTTTGTGTTCGATGACAATGCGTGGGTAGCTTCCAATAGCAATCTGCTCACATTATGGCAACTATCTCATGTGGATTGCAGAATCATCATTACGGCAGATTCCATTTGTGATATTTTAAAAATAAAAGAAAACGACTTCACAAAAGAAATGGTCAAAGATATTTCCAGATACTGGGATATTGTCGTACTTGCAAACAAATAAGTGAAGGAAAGGCAGCCATTGCGTTGCAATGTACAACCGGAATCGCAGAATACCTGTTTTCCCCACAACATCATCAAAAATGAAACCGGAAATATAGAAAGAAGGATGCATATCACCCAGAATTATCACAAAAAAAACATTCTCCAATAGGAACAATCACACAAGAATTTGTTATTTCAACCCACGCGCCCCTTTCCGGGGTGCGACTTATTGTTTCTTAATCTCCTTCCATATCACTCACCTTCTTTCTTATAGAATATGCAACACTATTCCTTCGCTCCTTCACGGTTAACGTTCTCTAGGTGTGATTACATATAAAAAAACTACCCACTGTTTTATTCCAGCAGGTAGTTTAGTTCACGATAATCCTTACTCGTAATGACCTCTGCAAGATAAGATCTCTAGTAAATTTCCGTTAACACGATATACCAGTCTGTTAGTGTCATCAATTCGTCTACTCCAAAAACCAGACAAATCACCCTTTAATGGTTCCGGTTTACCAATTCCGCTAAATGGATCGCGTTCAGCATCTTTAATCAATTGATTGACACGTTTAAGTGTTTTTTTATCCTGAGACTGCCAATAAAGATAATCATCCCAGGCTTTATCAAACCAGTTTTTATTCATCACTCATCATCCTCAATCAAATCGTGAATAGTGCCTTTTCCAGAATTAAGTGCCTGAATTCCTTCCCGTAAAAAGGCCATATTTCTTTCTGAATAGAATGGATCATTGTTAATTGAAAAAGGAATACGGTGTTCACGAAGAACCGCTTTAACAAACATATTAATTGCAGCAGAAGAACTGATGCCTACATCATTGCAAAAAGAATCAAATGCGATTTTATCAGTGCTGTCAACTCTTGCCGAAATTGTTGCCTGTGCCATAATAATCAGCTCCTTCCCTAATTGTTTAATTATATTTTACCACAAAAGTGTTCATTTTACAATGAAATGTATAACAATTGCTTTTTAAAGGTTATTTTTCAAAAAGTTTCCCAAAAGGCTTTGACGAAATCCAAAAAGGCGCAATATGTGTAATGAAGACAAAAAAGAAAAGTGCGCGGACCATTTTGTACTTACAGGGGGATCCTGAATGGGACGCGCCGGGGAAAACGGAGGTATATGATGTACAAAAGGGCGCAAAGCCCAACTGCATGAGGCAGCTGCAGATGGGTTAATCAGAGGAATTGTTTCATATTTTTGTGAGCGGGAAAACAGGTTTCCCATTCGCGTTTACAGTGGCACCCCGTGGAGGGGCGCAGGGGTTGAAACAAATATATAAAATGATGGACACCATATTTTTTACGTTGCACCCCACAAGTGGTGCATGGACTAAAAAAAGGACAAAAGAAAAACCACTCTTGGAAAATTCCTTGAGTGGCTTTCTTTTTTTGCGTTATACTATTAAATATCAATAGCAGTTATCAAATCATCAATGTGTTTGTAGTGTCTCATAGTCCCTACCTGAGTTAGTGATGCCATATACCGCAAGCAATGTCGGTATCGAGTTTGCCTTGCCTGGATATGTCGCACTGTCGACGAAATTATACGTTTTCCCGTTGGCTGCAGTAATCGATCCATTGTCCATAAGCTGTGAATATCTCAGGTTGTAGACCGCTCCGTATGCTGTGATACGTGCTGTTTCGAGGATCATGTATCGGTTCTCATCTCCATGTTCTTTGAGGTAATCTGGGTCATATTTCTGGTACGCATAAATCTTATCCCCGGTATCCTCGTCGGTAATCATATCGTAAGGATTGATATGCTGCTCTTTACCATCTTTATCCACGGTCACATCCGTAAATTTTGCAGAAGACGGCAGCCCGAGTGTTACGTGCCAGCGGGATGCACAGAAACTGTACTCATCCTCTGAAACCCCATTAGATCCAAGGTCATTTCCAATAGCATCAAATTCCTTGAAGAGCTCCTGGTCATCATCACCATTAATATCTTTATGGAGTGCTGTAACTTTACTGTTTCCAATAAAAGTACGGGTACGTCCATTCAGGTACAGGAACTGCGCGTTACCCTCGCGGTAGCCATCCCCCATCGGGATAGACAGCGGTGCAACAACCTCTTCTTCCATACCAGTTAATGGATTTTTTTGGGTCATCGGCATTCCATTTGCATCGAGTATTGTACGGCCGAGCACTTTCGATGCCGTTTCGGTCGCAGCCTTCTCTTCATCGCTGTAGTTCCGGCGTGCCTTCTCGTCATCCCAGTTCAGTAACATAGCATGGTCATAAATTTTGTCTTTCTGCTGATTAAAGTAGTCTGTTCCATACTTATCCATAAGACCAAACTCATTAACAAGCGTTACATCTTCATTCCGGCTGCCCCACACATCAACTGCCATGAGCTTGTCCTTCTTAGTATCGAGGATGTAATATTTCGGCTCGATCTGGACGTTTCCGTCCGCGAAATCCCGGCTTAATACCTGGATATCCCATAAGAGGTTGTATCCAAGCTGAAGCTGCTCACTCTTTCCCCGCAGTGCTGCGATGTTATTCTTTGCTGACTCAAGCGGGGTTGATACGCACCTGCTGGAGTCCTCTCCTACATCAGACCACTTTGCTGTATGCCATGTATTGTACCACTGGTTATATGCGGATACCTTTTCGCCCCGGATATCCGTTGCGGTATCTCCATTATTTTTATGCCATGACAGGTATGCGTTCTGTATACTCTTATCGACTGCATGAACAATACCATCTATATACCATTTATCATCATTTGTCTTACGTTTGAACAAATTGCTAAAGCGGAGGTCGGTACTATCCTGCACCGTGAGGTTGCCAATCCTTGATATTAAATCGACGAACGTTTGCTTATATGCTGAATGTTTTGCCGTCAGGTCAATTGCACGTTCTGCATTTGTAATGCTTGAGTTATCCTGAGAGCAGTCAAGTGATAACGTTCCGTCACGGTCGTACGGATTTTCACTGCCGCTCGGGGAAGGCTGGTTGTTGATTGCTTCCACGGCATACTCAATGGTAGCCCCACTCATCTCATGGTTGTCAAGCTGGGCGTAGAACTGATACGTAAATCCATCATCACGCTCCGACAAGCTGGTCAGATCGTAACAGTTGTTTTTAACGTTGCGGTTCGTCACCTTGTCCGTAATTTCCAGCTGGAACCATTGACCCGCAGGGTGCTCCTCAAAGGTTCCGTTCCGATTATACAAAACAGAATATGGGAATTTAATCCATTTCTCCCTGGTCCACTCCGTGCAGTCATAATTATTCGCATATCCTTTTCCCTTCCGCTGTTCGGTCTGGGCGATTCCATAATCATCTGACTCATAAAAATCGCCACTGTTTGGGAAGTAAATATAAAAATAGTTATCAAGCAGGACGAAATCTCCAAATTTCAGCGGCTTGGACGTTCCCGGTTTTCCTGCATTTGCCTGCTCTGCACCCTTTTTATGCAGCTCATCATTATGACATGCATCATAACAGATCTCATTGCCAGCATCGTAATGTCCAATCTTTCCGTTAACTGCCTTATGATGCGGTTCCTTGCACTGCAGGACATAAGTGGTCTTGCAGTGCTTCGTGCATACATGGCTGTCATAGATGCACTGGCAGCTCCAGAACGGGTTCACGATGGTATGTCCATCTGTAGTGACACTGTCCGGAATCTGTGAATAATTATTTCCAACGGCTTTCTTGACCAGGTCAAACACTTTGTCCGGATCATAGTCAGTGTGTGCTTCGATAACAGTGATCTTTGCGTACCCATTTCCGCTATGCTCTCCGGTTATACCGGATACATCTGTCAAAGAAGGGGAAGCAAATCCCGAACCACCGCCAGCACCAGCGTCGTCATCATCATTCCGCGAATAGCTTTCGTAGCTTCCGCCACCTCCATAGAGACCGCCGCCCCCGCCACAGGTATTCCAACCGGAATTCGATCCTCCTTTTCCAAATGATCCGCTGAAATAAGCATTTCCAGGTCCGCTGACAGTTGCGCCTTCCCCTTTCGTGCCACATCCGTTTCCACCGGTTGTACCACTCTGGTTTGCGCCGCCTCCGGCTCCACCAGCTCCGGAACTTCCTCCGGCTCCGCCTCCTGCTACAAGCAAGACACTGTTCTTATTATTTGATAATGCAGCTAATTCACCGTTTGCTGTTGCAAAATGTGTTGCACCGCCGCCATATCCATGGCATCCGATACCTCCACCATTATATGTACCTGCAGACTGTCCAGCTACAATGTATACGGTAGTTTCATTTGCAAATGTTACTGTTCCGGCTGAATATCCACCCTTTCCAGGGTTTCTGCCTCCACCGGATGCTCCCCATGCTTCCAGCTTATATTTACCAGCCGGGAGGGTAACACTTTTCACGGATCCGGAATAGTCATAGGTATAGGTCTTTCCTGCAGCTACGCTGCCTGCAGATCCGCCGCTGCCACTTCCATAGCAGTTCTTCAGCTGGTCCTTAATTTTACCCCATACCGCAGATCCAAGCATTTTTCCAAGGTCTGCAGTGTTTCCGTTGCTTGCTTCATCTACTGCAATCTTAAAACCTTCCGATGGCGTGTCCATGCATGCTTCTGTATGCACATGTCTGTTGTTTTCTGATGTCTGTTTCTGGTAGCCATCATCAAACTTGCGTGTCCAGTCAATCGTTCCGGCTGCAGTGATTTTTACAAGACCGTTTCCACGGCGTACCCCGGACTTCATTTCTGTGTTTGTAAGACCGGATGCTGTATATCCCGAACCGCCGGCACCGCCGCCATTATTTGCATTAGTGACATATCCACCGTACCAGCCACCTCCGGCACCGCCAGAATCAGTTCCAAATGTTACAGATTCCCCAACACCCTGTTTGTATCCGCTGCCCTGGGTTCCTCCCATTCCGCAGCCACCCATATTCTGGTTGGCTGAGTTATAGTCACAGGATGCAGTTTCAGAGTCTATCCTCATCCGTGAAGAACCCCTTGCATGGAAACAGAATTCCCAGATAGTATATGGATTCTGTCCGGAATCTGCAGAAGTTCCGTCGGTATTTGTTGTAGATGTAAGTCCACTTGGTACGGTAAATGAATATCTGTATTCATTACTGTTTGCTGCTTCAACCGTATAATTTCTTGTCTGGTATCTTCCATAATTGGTATATACAACCGGATATCCATTTGTAAGATTATCACCTTTTACTGTTATCGTAACCTTTTGTCCCGGAAGATAGGTTTTATATGGGCCAAATACACCCTGTTCACTTCCATTCGTTACTGCACTGTTACCAGAAAGTGTTGTCCCGGTACGCAGTGATAAACCACTTGTTGGTGTCCATGTCGCATTTCCGGTAGATTTTATATTTTCAATGTATGCATTTTCACCATTCTTTCCACCGCCGTTTCCACCGCGTCCATCATCAGATCCACGGCTTCCCCCGCTGTTGTCTGCTCCGCCACCGCCGCCGGCAGCCAGAAGTGTCCCATCAGGGTTCCAGCTTGTTGTTGCGGGATTGTTTGTGGTAGAAATATGTGACATTCCTCCACCAGAACCGCTGTCAGCAACACCCCCGTCACCACCGCCGTTGTAACCACCAGCTGGTCCTCCAAAGCGGTTTGTCCCGGCTCCATATTTTCCAGCGCCGCCAACAAAAACATAAATTTTCTGTCCTTTCTTTAAGCTGATATTTCCTTTGGAATATCCACCATTTCCAGCGACAGAACTTGTATTTCCCCTGTCAACGCTGTCATCATATCCATCACCGCCAGAAGCTCCCCATGCCTCAAGGGTATAGACTCCGTCTGCCGGGGCAGTGAATGTCTGCACATCACCTGTATAATTGTAAGTATACTGTACCTTTTTATCACTTATGCCATTGTAATAATCCTGTGTTGTTTTGGCGTGTTCTGTTACACCTGCAAAGCAGGATAAGGTATGCCTGTATGAAATACCGTTTGCGTCCTTTTCCGGTGCAAGTCTCGTAACTGCAAGATTATCCAATGAATAACTGCAGTCATAAACGGTATCATAAGCTGTATCATTGGAAGTTGAATCATCCTGGTTACCGAACCAGATGCCGTCACCAATGTAATTTGTCATGTCCCCAGAAGAATTCTTTGTTTTGGTAAAGGAAATTTCTTTTCCATCCACGGTTGCGCCTGTATTGGCATCAACGGTATAAGAACCGTCTTTGTAATTAATCTTCTTAGGAGATAACACCACAGAATCCATTCCGAAATGATACTGAATAGTGTTCTTTCCATCCTTTACCAGAGGAGAGGTCGTAGATGTATATTCCGATCCATCTGCAAGCATGATCTTCAGTGAACCGTCCGGCTCTGCAAGAAGTTTTGTTGCCCGGGTAGTAAACAGTGCCTTTTCTGAATCCAGTGCATTGTGGAAATTAAATACTCCCTGGAGTTCATAAGTATCACTCTTTGCTTCTTCTGTATCCACTCCCATTGCGCTCCATGACATTGCAAGGGATGCGCTGCCGTTTCCGGAGAGGTAACGGTCCGGCTGGTTCTCATCATCTTCGGACGTGCCTTCGAATGCCTCAAGTCCGTCATAACGCTTGATGACAAAGCCACTGTCTGCGAGACTGACATCCATGTAAGTGCCTCCAGGGGCAAGGATATTGCTGATAATGGAATCATAGCTGTGTACGACTCCATCATCGTCTTCCACATCACTATGCTTTGCATTGTCAACATTAAATGCCGCCCTGCGCACCGGCTTTCCATACTGGCAGTTTAACAGCCGGTACTGACATTCTTCTGCTGTTCCCGGACAAGTCGCATCATCAGCTTCCTTATTCATCTCCGCTGCCCCGCTTTTATCATCGCCGAGCACACGCTGGTCCATTTCCTTGTTTACCGTAAGGATATTTGCCCCCTGTACGGAAACCGGGTCATGGACAACGATGTTGTTGACTTTCGTCTGTCCGTTTGTGTAGATGGAATCCATGGTATAACCGACTCTCCCGACTACGCTGTCGTTCTCGTCTGTATACTTGAATGTATAGTTGGTAATATCATGCGATTCGGCGTTTTTATCAACACCAAAGTTCGTATATGTAACCAGCGGGATAAAGAATGCACGGGACTGCCCTGTGACATATTCCTGGTTCGGGTTCGTCGGGCACTGTGCAATACCGTCCTGCATAAGCACAAGTCCGGCATTACCAAACTGCGCCGGTTCCGGTGCATCCGTCTGTCCGTTCAAGGAAGGGAGAATCCGGTTAATCCAGCTGTATTTTCCCCATACATCCTGCTTGGTAGGTGCAGTATAAACATCCGCAGTATTTGTTCCCATCCGCGCTGATCCGCTGCCATAAGTATCATAGTTTGTTCCGCCATAAGTGTTTCCACATCCAGGGGAACAGATATTCCCGTCAATCGAATCCGATTTTGTCTGCATGATGGTTTTTACATCGTCCATCTGCTTCTGTTTTGTTTCAATCGTCCTTGCAGATGTTACTTTTGCAAGGTCCAGGGTATTTCCATTCTCATCGGTATCTGTGATATGGTTATACTTCTCTTCATCTTTGTCAAATGCGGTTTCTACAACTGCATTGCCTCCGGTGCCCTGGTACTTCGTGGATGTACTGCTGTAATTGCCGTTATAGCTTCCTACATTAAGGTTTGATGTCTTCTTAACCAGCGGGTTATTCGTCCACATCTTATCTTCCCACATCCATTTTGCCTTGCTGACATTCTCTTTTTTGAGATTATTCATGTCTGTCGGCTTGGAGTACCACAGGGTATCCTCATAATTTTCCTGGCACTCATGATGTTTTGTTTCTGCAGTATCCTGATAGTAGACAATACTTTCATTTCCTGAACTGGTTTGCAAAATCAGGAAATCTGAAATAACAGTTGCTTTACAGTTCAGCTTACGTCTCTTATCAAAGCGTTTCCACTCGAACGTTGTCTTGTCCACTGCATCGGCTGTGTTATTGGTATATCCGGTCTTGGTCCTTGCTGCTTCCCCGGCTTCCCCTTTTCCTTCCCCGCTTGTCTTGGCATTATCGTGTCTGTTGCGGAGGTTGCTGTATGTACTGTTTGTATACAGGCATCCCCTGCACCAGCTCTTTTTATGGCCGTTTGCCGTAACTACAACCGGGCTTCCCCCATGGGATGCAGTCTGTCCGTCACAGGAATCTGTACGGGTCAGCTTTTTATCACTGTTAAATTCTGTCCATGTAACATCATCATCCTGTCCGGTCTGCAGGCTGTAGCGGATACGCCCGGCTTTTGAAGTATCTGCCTGCGCAATGTTATAAAAAATATTCGGGTCGTATCTTACGATCTTCGATTTTACAATATCAAGGTCATTTTCTGAGGTATCCGTCCAGGTTTCTTCCCCGTCTGCATCCGGGTCATCCCCTATATCCCCGGTCTCATAGTCCGGGACAATAAGATCGCCGTTTTCATCATACTCTTTATCGTTTGCGGCTTCCGTGCCTTCCACATCTGACAGATCCGGATCAACAACCTGGGTATTATCCTTATTATCTTCCTTCTCTTTCTTTACTGCATCCGCTTCTGCTTTTCCTGCTTCCCCTTCAATACTGCTTCCGCTGCCATCATCTGTCTTACGGATCTCCCCCATGCCTTCGGCATAGCCTTCCTGCAGTTTCCATACCTTAAGGTTCGTGAAACGGATCGTATCGAAACGGAGTTTCTGGATCCATGTATCCTCGATCGCCGGGAGTACATGCTGGCAGCATGCGCCACAGAGGTCATGTGCCCCAAACTGGGTCAGGCCGCTTTTCTTTTCTACTTTCAGCCCGCTTTCCCCTACTTTTCCATCGTAATTGCCTGCGGTAATGCTTCCATCCTTGAATGTTACTTCAATTTTGTACTGGATGCTGGAAGATTTTCCATCCACAGATCCCTTGTATCCGCTCCAGCTAGAGTGTCCGGTTACTTTTCCGTGCTCATCCGTTGTATGGGATCCGGAAGCAGAAGCTTTATTACCTTTGGTGTAACTCCATCCGGTTCCAAGATCAGCAGATGTATTTGTTCTCTTTGCGCTTGATACAAGATCTGATGATGTATAGGTTCCTCCGCCATAAGACCGTGAGGAACCGGTATCATAGCTCTTTTCCCCTCCGGTCAGTGTAACCTTGATCGTAGCGGTTCCTACATGGTATACCCTTTTATATCCGTCAGAGTCATCAATACGGTAAACCGTGCCGTCTGCACTTTTACCGATTTGTTCCATCTTCTTCGCCCAGTTTGCAGCCTGCCCTAATGCTGTATTGTAGGCAGAAACATCCCAGTTTGCCGGGGTCGGGGACATGCTGTATACTTTACCGGCATTTCCGCCCTCACATGGTTTTCCGGACGGGCTTACATTCGACCCGCTCTGTGACCACCGGGAAGTATTGTTCCCGATCGTCCCTGTCCATGTCGCGTGGAATTTGGTTGTGCTGTCGTGTCCGTTTACGGTCGTGTTATAACCGGCAGCGCCCTGCGGGTTTACGGCACTGTTCTTTTCCGCCGTGACCGTTTTTTCCTGTTTCTTATCATTGGCATCTGCAACAAAAGTCTCTTCTTTTGTATTCCCTGCGGTAAGTGATTTTAAAGTATCACCTTTTTTGTACTCACAGTCCACGCCGTTGAAAATACTCTTATAGCGTCTTCGGGAACGGTAGCTGTCTTTATTCCCGCCCGGGACTTCTTTAAGATAATAATCATCATAGACTGCCTGCATGTTGACAATGAATTCTGACCCGCCGGTTGCAAAGTACAGGGACCGTGTGCTCGGCACACCTGCCATTGCTTCAAATGTCTCATTATAAATGGACCCTTCCTTTAATTCTGCATATGCTTCCGGAATGGATTCATAGGTGTCGGAAAGGTTCACATCCTTCGTATCATCCTTGTGGTAGATATACTGTGCAATGACATTGTTTGTTGTTGCGCAGCCACCTGCCTTAAGGTCAGACATGGATGGCTTTGTCTTTGTGACCGAACTTCCATTTATCACGCTTGTCCATTTTGTCTTCGCACCACTGCCGGATTTCTGCATGATATACACTTTTGCTTTCCAGTTCACATAATAACTGCCGGTGCCGGAAATCTTAAACCCTTTGGTACGCACATCTGCATTGGAAATGCGCCAGATCAGGCTCCGGTTTGCCTGCAGGTCTTTACCACCAATCTGTTTTGCAGACACAAGCTTGTTATAATTCTGCTCATCTCCCTTTTCACTTCCCTTGTTGGTGGAATCGTATGCGTTGAGCTTCTTATAATAGGTAGCTTCTTTTTTTGCATCATATTTGGTTCCCGTTTCCGGATCTGTTACCCGCTGGACACTTTTTACGATTTTCGGATCCAGCAGGCTCGCAGCGGTTGTCCCGTCTGCATTTTCAAACACAATCTTTACATGGTATTTATCCGATGCAAGAACCTTATCGAAAAGTTTCTTGGATTCCTTGTCTTTCCCCGGGGACAGTTTCACATACAGGTTGTCCTTAATAGTTGCTGTGTGTGTTTTCCCCGTCATACTGTAAGACTGGAAGGTATCCTTGATATCTTTTCCATCCTGGGCCGGTTCCTTACCGTTCACATCCTTGCTGTAAATGGTAAGATTCAATTTCACATCCGGGGTCTCTTCCGGCTGTGTGGAAGTCCAGTAAAAACCGTCCACTGCGTAGGTACCATACTGCCATGCTATATTTTTTGCCGTACCTTTAAATGCATTAATACCATGCGGGGATCCGACTGTCCTGAGTAGTTCGACCGTAGCCAGTTTGTTGTATACCCTTGCATTCGGCTTCCCGTTTTTATTGGGCATGCTGTAATAAGCCTTTGTCGTACGCATGATGACCATGCGGCTGTACCAGTCTTTGCCGCTGCCCGTGACGGATTTTGTATTCTGCACTGCCTTTGAAAGCCTGTCATAATACGTGCCGTAATCAGCATCTTTATACTTTGATTTGCTAACAACGCCTTTTTTCGTCGCGACCTCTCCATTGTGCGCCTGATAATTCTGTCCGGATTTATCATCAGATGCCGCAAAACCAATAAACCCCTTGTTCAGGCTCTTGGCATTTACACCCTTTGACGATGCAAAGGCGTCTGCTTTGCCGGAAAAGTTGTAATGCTTATTAATGACACTGCCGCAGGAGGCATAGGTGACCTCTTTGCTCGTGGCATAGGCCATTCCCATATCAAGACGGATGACAACGTTTTCCAGGCTGCTGCTTCCGCTCTTTCCATTACTTCCATCTGCCGCTGTTTTCGCATATGTTGTTACGGCTTTCAGCCATTCGTTTGCTGCTTTTTTATCACCACTTGACTGGGCGAGGGCGTAACCGCTTACCAAAAGATCCAGGTAATGCGTGTTGTACTCATCATTCAGGACACGTTTTTTTACCTCGTCCATTTCCCTGGTGGCACCCGGGGCAAGCACCTTTTTAAAACGGGAATTGCTCTGGTAAATACTTCTTAATACCTGGGATCCGACCATGTTTTTGTTTGCGGCATCCCTTACCCCTTTCTGGGTACCGTATAATCCCTCTTTTGTCCCGTTTTTGGAGAACATTTCCGTGCCATAGGATTTACTGCTGAGTCCGGCAGCTGTCGTATACCGGAGGAAGATGTCTGCCATTTCCGGTGTTGTCGTATACTGCCCCTTGCTTGTTTCATTTACGTTTGCAATGGAAGAATACAGTCTTCTGGCACGGGCAAGGTTTGTTTTCCCCTTGGATGAAAAGCTTTTCCCGTTAAAACCGATAATCTTATTAATATCATCCTTACTCAGTTCCGAGAAATGTGCATAGTTGCACACTTCATACTTTTCCTTGGAATCATTGGATGTGACTTCCACAAAAGATTTCTTGTTTTTTGATGATTTTTTCTCTTTATTCTTGATATATTTCTTCAAATCGGCATAGTAAATGCCTGCCTTATTCTTCCCGCTGCCGGCAACGCCGTCTGTGACGCCCTTTGAAGTTTTCTTGAAGCTCCCGGCATCCTTTTCCTCATACCACGGGTCAAGATCGTAAAAAATAGACTTTTTATTCCCTTTCGCACGGCCGGTCACAACGGAACTCTTTTCCTTCATTATCCAGGAATGGTGGCTGCTGGACGTGATGACACGCGGGACGAATACCAGGGTGCTGTCATCATATTCATACGAGTTCTGCATCGCGAGGATGTTGGACGTAATCGCATGATGCAGGGCATTACTGTATTTGTAGATTGTTTTCCCCTTATCCGTGGTTCCCATTTTGTCGATCCAGTATGGGTAATAGTCCGGCTGGTCTTTGGGAGCTTTGCCAGAATCTGCATATGCATCCTTTGCCTTTTTTACGACTTCCGGGTCGTTGGTGGACGCTACCGGGGAAGCATATGCATTTTCATTATTCTTTTTTCCACCGTAATACAGTGTCCCTTTCTTGCTAACCTCATTCAAGTCATAGGTAACCACCGATACCCCGATGACGCCGGGCTCGTAAACGGTCGGGTTGTTCCCACTCCCGCCAATATAAGATGGGCTGGATGTATTGCCCCTGGTTCCGTAATCATTCGATGCCTCATTACCCTTTGCTGCATAAATGATTGTGGCCTCGGCACACCCAAGGATGGCTGAAACTGCAATCAATACCACGGCTGTCAGCACGGTCCCGTGTTTCCCCATCCATGCAGCAAGCTTTTTGAAAAACCTGCTTTTGTATCTGCTGTCTGAAATACCATTGTTCTTTCCCATGGTTTTCCTCCTTCATAAAAATGATATCTATAATAAAACCGCCACTGCGGTAGCTTTTTTATTTTTAATCTGTTACAATAAATGTGAAATACTGTTTTTGCAGCCTTATTTTTAAAATGTGAGGATCGGAAACCGGGAAAAGTGAAAACGTAAAAACAGGAAATATGTATGGTAAAAAGTGTAAAAAAGTTTTCCGTTTTCCTTGACGTTTTCCAAAATGGCGCAATATATAAGGTGAAAGGGACAAAAGATTTCCTTTCAGCTGCTTATTCAAATATATTTACGAAATCCAAAGGAGGGTTTTATCATGAAGAAAAATGTTTTTAAAAAACTGATGTGTGCAGTTCTTGCTACTGCATGTGTTGCTACTGCTGTTGTACCTGCAATGGCTGATGATGTTGTTACCGCTGAAGCTGCCACAAGGAAAGTTACTTCTGCGTACAAGTACCATTTAATAGGTTGTGACAAAAAAGGCTATGTTATGGATGGTTTTTCAAAAGCTGCCTTTTACAAGGATTTAAACTCCCTGCCGACTGTTAAAACAGGCAAAACAACAGTTAACGTTCCGGCTGTGACATCCTCAGTAAAATCTGTCTCTAAAGAAAAAGGGAAGCCTCGGTACGAGTCCTTTGTAAAATTTAAAGCCCCAAAGACAGGGAAATACGTATTCACGCTCAACAACCTGCAGGGTACAGACGATAAATCTTTAAAATGCTTCAGTGGAGGTATTTATAAGCCTGTCAAAAATGAAAAAAAATATACATTAGAAGATCTTTATCCTGACGAAGTTGGTGATTACACCACCCTTTACGAAAATAATTACCTCGCAAGGCTCCGCACAATCCTTGATAATTATAAGGCAGAGCATCCGGAATATACAGATGTCATTGAGGAAACGTATGAATATAAAACAGATTCTGTAAACAAATATCCTGTTGACAAAATCAAGTTTACCACCCGGCTCAAGAAGGGTCAGACTTATGTATTCGTCATTGACAATAGGGGTATGCAAAAAGCTGTCCCGCCTTACTTTACTACACACGGCAGCGATGAACAGAGTTGTCTGT
>ERZ809194.770-NODE-770-length-15336-cov-7.441463_pt1 | contig 15336 bp, 17 predicted proteins | sample MGYA00520517_ERZ809194 | MGnify/ENA primary metagenome ERZ809194 (study PRJEB31570, sample SAMEA3213003) | Homo sapiens | biome: human-gut; feature: human gut; material: fecal | place: Sweden | collected 2011 ... | reverse complement strand
ACGATGACATAGTAAGTAATGTTCGTGAGAACTTACATTATCTCGATGTGAGTATGTTTAATCACATTTTGAGTGGCAGCGTGAACTATATGAATAATATGCTTTTATTTGGTTTATGTGTTGTTGTGCCGGTGCTTATTCCTTTAATCATCGCATTATTAGTGGCTGTATTATGGAAAATAAAATAAGTACAAAAGGTGTATTCTTCCTGCTGATGACAGCATTTTGCTGGTCACTTGCAGGTTTATTTATACGTGCAAGCCACTTAAGTGGGCTAGGATTCTCAATGATGAGTTCTATTGTCGCAATACCTCTTAGTATGATTATTCATCATAAGAAACTGGTGTTCAATAAAATGACAGTTACAGTAGGGGTCTTTCAGTTCCTTATGAGTTTGACATTCATTTATGCCAATAAGCTAACATCAGTGGCCAATGCGATTGTATTACAATACTCATCAACAATCTTTGTATTGATCTATCAATCAATTGATTTACGTAAATTACCGACAAAAAGACAAATGGGGATCATTGCGATTGTCTTTATCGGTATGGCACTATTTTTTGCGGATACTCTTTCCTTCTCACATCTATTAGGAAATATACTCGCAATTATATCAGGAGCCTGCTTTGGAATGCAATTCTACCTCAACAACAAAGAAGAGGCTGAAGCTTTCTCTTCGACAATATTTGCCTATATGTTCTCTCTTACAGTAGGTTTAATTGTCTTTAGAGGACTTCCTCACTTCCATATCACTGATGCCTTTGGTCTATGTGGTTATGGTTTCTTCCCAATGTGTTTAGGTGGTATATTTCTTGCATTAGGTATTTCTTGTACAGAAGCTTTTACAGCCAATCTTATTTGTATGTTAGAAGTCATTTTAGCGCCTCTGTGGGCTTTTATCTTCTTCCATGAAACAATATCTGGTATCAGTTTAATTGGTGCAGGAATGGTTGTAGGAGGTATTATCTTAAATTTAGTACTAGACTTTAAAAAAGCAGCCATCTAGGCTGCTTCTTTTGATTGTAGACCATTTCTACTTCGATATATTCATAATGTCCTCGATGGTCTTGTCTTTCAACAAATTGTCACACGCTTCATTAAGATCTACAAAAATAGAATCAATGGCTTGTTCTACTTTAGAGTCCTTAATGGCTTCTCTTCCATCTTCTCCATTGTGCCAAGTCACATGGATATAATCATTTGAGATAGATTTCGCAATTTCAGACAAAGTAATATCATCTGCTTCTTTATCAAGACGATATCCTCCATCAACACCTGCTTTAGCCTTAATAAGGCCAGCTTCTCTCAATTTGATCATAACACGTCTTACACGTACTGGATGAGTGCAAATATGCTTTGCAAGTTCATCACTAGAAATAAGGTCTTGGTTTTTACCTAAATAGACGAGAGCGTGGACAGCAATACTAAAATCACTAGTCATATGTATCACCTCCATATAAAACTTCTATTTATATTTCCATTTACATAATAATGCCTTTTGTAAATATTTACAAGAATATTTTGCAAAAAAATCACAAAGGACACTTTGAAAAAAACATTTTGTAATCAATGCTTTTACAATTTGATTTTTAAATATTGTAAAAGAAAGCATATCATTAGTAGTCATATTCTAAAAGTGATATGATAGGAATAGATAAAGGAGGAATTGAATATGAAATTTTATCGTTGTGAACATTGTGGTAACGTTATTACTCATTTTGTAGATTCTGGTGTACCAGTAGTTTGTTGTGGTGAACCTATGAAGGAATTAACAGCAAATACAACTGATGCCGCAGTTGAAAAGCATGTTCCTGTAGTGAAAGTAGAGGATAATAAAGTAACAGTATCTGTAGGATCAGTAGAACATCCTATGACTGAAGCACACTACATTACATTAATTGTATTAGAAACTAAGAATGGTACTCAGTTCAAACAGTTAACACCTTCTGACAAGCCTGAAGCTGTATTCTATATTGGTGAAGGTGATGAAGTTGTAGCAGCTTATGATTACTGCAATCTTCATGGTTTATGGAAAGCATAATAAAAAGCAGAAATAAATTCTGCTTTCAGGACTGTTCATTTGAACAGTCTTTTTTAATACTTTAATGCTTCTTCGATATCCTTAATTAAGTCTTCTGGGTTTTCTAAACCAATAGATAAACGAATAAGTGTTGGATCAACACCTGCTTCTTTTAATTGCTCATCTGTCATCTGACGATGTGTATGACTTGCTGGATGTAGGATACAAGTCTTTGCATCAGCAACATGAGTCACAATATTAATAAGCTGCAAGTGATCCATGAAAGTCACTGCTTCCTTCTTATCACCCTTTAAACCAAAGCACATAACACCACATGTACCATGAGGCATATATTTATTTGCTGCTTCATGATATTTATCATCTTCAAGTCCTGGATAGTGGATCCATTCTACTTTTGGATGATTCTTTAAGTATGTAGCGATTTTTAAGGCATTTTCACAATGTACACGCATACGTGCTGGTAATGATTCAATTCCAATATTTAATAAATAACTATTAAATGGTGAAGGAATAGATCCTAAGTCACGCATTAACTGTGCAGTGGCTTTAGTAATATAAGCTGCTTTACCAAATCTCTTTGCATAAGTGATTCCATGATAACTATCATCTGGAGTAGTAAGTCCTGGGAACTTTTCTGCATGACTCATCCAGTCAAAGTTACCACTATCAATAATAGCGCCACCTACACCAGATGCATGACCATCTAAATATTTAGTTGTAGAATGAGTTACAATATCTGCACCCCATTTAATAGGCTGACAATTGGCTGGTGTTGCGAATGTATTGTCCACAATTAAAGGGACACCATGTGCATGGGCAATAGATGCAAACTTTTCGATATCTAATACTTCCATTGTAGGGTTAGATAATATTTCTCCAAACATACACTTAGTATTTTCTTTAAATGCCGCATTGATTTCTTCTACAGATGCATCCTGATTAATAAAAGTCACATCAACACCCATCTTCTTCATTGTCACTGAAAGTAGGTTATAAGTACCACCATAAATATTACTAGAAGCGACAACATGTCCTCCTGCTTCACAGATATTAAAAATCGCAAAGAAGTTTGCTGCCTGTCCTGAACTTGTCAACATACCAGCATAGCCACCTTCCATGCTAGTAAGTTTAGCTGCTACTGCATCATTAGTAGGGTTCTGTAAGCGTGAATAGAAATAACCGTCTTTTTCTAAATCAAATAACATACCCATTTCTTCACTTGAATCATATTTAAAAGTAGTACTTTCATAAATTGGTAACTGTCTAGGTTCTCCATTACCAGGCTTCCAGCCTTCATGGATTGCTTTTGTTTCTAATTCCATATAATCTCCTCCGTTTTTAAACATTATATACCATAAGGGTTGTAGGAAATTAAACTTTTTTTAAAAAATCTTAAGTAATTTCTAATTGTTTTAGGGAATAAGTATATAGAAGGAGGAATAAAAATATGAATGAAGTTAAATTACAAGGTCAGATTACATCTGATCCAGAAGTGAAAGAATCTAGAAATGGAATACTTAGAGGTTCTTTCTTACTTACTACGAAAGGAGGGACTGAAGATAGACCACGTTATGATTATATACGTTGTGTGATCTGGGATGAGAAAGCTCAGTATGTTGTAGACCACTTTGAAAAGGGTCAATCTGTGTCTATTGAAGGAAGTGTTAGAGGACGCTTTTATCCAAATCGTTCAGGAACAACTTCATATGCTATGGAAATCTATCCAGAACATATGGTATGTGAAGACTCTAACTATTCATTCTAGAACATGCATCAATGATGATTGAGTAATGCATATTCATGCGTGTATAATGTATCTCGAAAGTGAGGGGTACATGATGAATAGAAAATACTTTTTCTTTGATATTGATGGAACTTTAGCTGTCGGTACACCAGGAGATCAATATATTCCTGAATCGACACAATATGCTTTAAAACAGCTAGAAGTAGAGGGTCATTTTATTGCGATTGCGACAGGTAGAAGTTATGCCATGGCACATGATTATATGCATGAATTAGGTTTTCATAATATGATCAGTGATGGAGGGAATGGAATTACTATTGATGATCAGCTCATTGGTATTGAACCATTGGATTATCAATTATGTCTTGAATTAATAGATGAATGTGAGAAGAAGGGTTTGATATGGGCTTTTTCTCCTGACAACAAAACAAGAAGACTTGCACCAGATAATCGTTTTTATGAGTTCACTCATGATATTTATATGAAGACAGAAGTGGTAGAAGGTTTAGATCCACGTGATTATGATTAAATCTATAAGGTATATATTGCATGCTTTAAGGGTGAAGAAGAGAAACTAGAATCTTTAAAGAAGTTACCTTGGTGTCGTTTTCATAAGGAATACTTGTTTGTAGAACCAGGAGATAAGAGCAAGGGTATTAAACGTATGGTGGAGCATCTTGGTGGGGATATTAAAGATGTTGTCGTATTTGGTGATGAAAAGAATGATTTGTCTATGTTTATTCCAGAGTGGACAAGTATTGCGATGGGTAATGGTATAGATGAATTAAAGAAGAAAGCCACCTATGTGACTACTGATGCCGACAAGGATGGTATCTACAATGCCTGTCTGCATTATGGATGGATCAAGGAAAGATATCTGTTGGCACTCGATATGGATGGTACACTTCTAAAGTCTGATAAGACAATTTCTAAAAATACAGCATCTTCTTTAATTGAAGCAAACAAAAAGGGACAGAGTATCTGTTTATGTACAGGAAGAGGGCTGGCAGAATTAAAGGATTATGAAGGTGAATTAGATTTCTGTGATTATGGAATATTACTGAGTGGATGTTTGATCTATGATTTTAAAAACAATAAGCCACTAGAAGTTCATTCATTTGATACAGATATATTTACACAGATGATGGATGTTGTGAAGAAAGAGGATGTGATGTTGTATTTACTAGATTCGTCGTATTCTATTGCTTCTCAAAAAGATGTAGAGAATATGCCTTACTACAATATGGCTATCTATCAATCTATGTTTGAAAGCCGTGCATTTGTTGTAGAAGATATTTATGAATATGCAGAAGTACATAAGGATGAAATCCTTAAGTTCTGTTTATATAATCCAAGTGTTGACGCAATGAATCAGCTTTTAAAGAAACTAGAAGTATTTCCAGTCAGCTGTGCTGTGGTAGAAGAAACAGCTATTGAAGTCACACCTTTAGGTATTACTAAAGGTGCAGGACTTGAATCTTTATCATCTTACTTAAATATCCCTATTGAAAATACAATCATGATGGGAGATAGTGGAAATGATATTGAAGCATTCCAGAGTGCTGGTAAAGCAATTGCGATGGGGAATGCAACAGACGAAATTAAGAATCTAGCCACTGAAATCACATTAGATAATGATCATGATGGAATAAAAGTAATCGTAGATAAATATCTTTTGTAAGTAGAGATGATTTCGTGTAGAATACCCCTTTGTAGGAGGGGGAATCATGCGTTATAAAAATCATTTATTACTACTACTTACAGCCTTCATCTGGGGCTGTGCCTTTGTAGCACAAAGTGCAGGTATGGATTATGTAGGACCATTTACTTTTACTGCCTTACGTAGTTATTTAGGTGGACTTGTTTTATTACCACTTATTTATTTCTTTGATCATACAATGAACTTCAAGGATAAGAAATTATGGGCAGGTGGAATTGCCTGTGGTATTGTATTAGGTCTAGCAAGTGCCCTGCAGCAGTTTGGTATTCAGTATACAACTGTAGGTAAAGCAGGATTTATTACAGCACTTTATATAATCGTTGTACCATTCTTTAGCTTATTTTTAGGGAAAAAGTTAAGTCCTAAGATTGGTATATCTGTTGTCCTAGCAGTGATTGGTCTTTATTTATTATGTATGACAGGATCACTTTCTTTAGGTAAAGGTGACTTATTAGTATGTGCATGTGCCTGTGTATTCGCATTACATATTCTTGTCATTGATCATTATTCACCTTTAGAAGATGGGGTAAAGATGAGCTGTATTCAGTTCTTCACATGTGCATTATTAAATACTATTCCTATGTTCCTATTTGAAGATGTGACTATGCATAATATTATGGCAGGCTGTGCGCCTATTCTCTATGCTGGATTATTATCAAGTGGAGCTGGTTATACATTACAGATTATTGGACAGAAGGGTATGAATCCTACAGTAGCTTCTATTTTGTTAAGTATGGAGTCTGTATTCTCAGTACTTGCAGGATGGGTGATCTTAGGTCAGAGTCTTACAATTAAAGAAGGATTGGGCTGTGTACTTATGTTTATTGCGATTATTATTGCACAGTTACCAGATAAAAAAACCATTCAGAATTAAATTCTGAATGGCTTTTTTTAGTTAAAAGCTTTTTTTCTTAGGATCATATAAGTAATAAGATGTGCTGCTGCAGTAACAACCCATGTTACTGGATATGATAAATAAATAGAATTAAGTGTATGGAAATATTGGAAGATAGTAAGAATCCATAAGACTCTTAGTCCACATGCACCTATTAAAGATACAATCATAGGAATAGTAGAATAACCTAAACCTCTTAATGAACCAACTATGACATCCATCCAGCCACAGATGAAATAAGGGACACATATATACAATAATCTTTCATGTCCATAGGCAATAGCTTGCACATCTGTTGTATAGATACGAATGAGTTCATTCGCAAAGAAGTAGACAAGATTGCCTAAAACAAGTCCTACAACTGTGACTATTCCAATACATAATGCGAGGACTCTATCGACTCTCTTTCTATCATTAATACCATAGTTCTGACTTGTGAAAGTGACACATGCCTGATAGATGGCATTCATAGACTGATAAACAAATCCTTCAAGTGATCCTGCTGCGGCATTGCCCGCCATCGCAATAGAACCGAATGAGTTAATAGATGACTGAATCAGAATATTAGAAATAGAGAAGATAGCACCCTGTAATCCTGCAGGTAAACCAATCTTGAATATCTGAATCACTTTATCTTTATGAAACTTTAAAGCATGAATATCTAAATGAATGACAGTACTTGTTTTCATCAAGCAGTTAATAATAAGAATTGAAGAAACAAGTTCAGCCGTAAATGTCGCAAGTGCGACACCAGCTACATCCATCTTGAATATAATAACGAATATTAAGTTTAATATGACATTTACAACACCCGCTACAATAAGGAATATAAGTGGTCTTTTTGTATCACCAATAGCTCTTAATATGGCAGCACCAAAGTTATAAAGTGCAACAAAGGGCATACTTACAAAATAGATACGTAAATAGGTTGTTGCAAGATTGATGACATCATCAGGTGATCCCATCGCTTCTAGAATCATTCTTGCACATGTCACACCAATAATCGCAAAGATCAAGCCAAAGACAATTGCGAGAAGTATGGCAGAGTGTACTGTTTCATGGGTATCTTTGTCTCTTTGTGAGGCAATAAAACGTGCAACTAGTACATTGACCCCAACGGATAAACCAATAAATAAACTCACTAATAGATTGACAACAGAAGATGTAGAACCTACTGCCGCAATAGAACGTGGACCAGCAAACTGTCCTACCACAATAACGTCTGCTGCATTAAATAATAACTGTAGCACCCCTGAAAACATTAATGGTATAGAAAATATTAAGATCTTACCAAGTAATGGACCATGCGTCATATCCATTTGATATTGATCTTTCTTCATGAAATCCCCTCCTCATGACTATAGTCTAACACAATAAAAAGAAAGGCGTTGAGAAGTTTCAAAAAGTGTAAATGAAAGTAACACTTTTTTTTTAGAGAACCATTCGTTATAATTGTTTTGGAAAGAGGGGAGTGAAAAAATGATATTTCACGAAGTTGAATTATCTCATACTAAAGAAATCATGGATTCATATGAAGTGAATCCTATTATTGCGAAATATGTAGAACATAGAGGTTTCACAAAAGAAGACTATGAAGCACTCAACACACCATTTTATTATAACTTTACAGATTTAGAGAATGGTGAAACAGCATTGAATCTCATTAAAGAAGCATGTGCTTCTAAGTCTAAGATTCATATTTGTATCATGAGTACAGAACTACATCATTTATTAGAAAGTGCAATGATTTTCCTAGGTGTCTTGATGGCTAAAGGAAAATCAGATTTTGAATTCTTTGATGGTCCTCAGGATAATTTTGGTCCTGGTCTTCATATTATCTTAGGTAATCAGTTAGAAGTAAGAGATGGTGACAATGTATATCCATTAGTACCTGGTGGTCACTATAAGGATGAAGATGTTGCACAGAGTTTACTTGTATTACAGCTTATTAATACATTACTTGGTAAAGAAAATCAGTATTTAGCTTCTCTTGCAGGTATTGGTATTCAGGCTGAAGAAGTTCCTCTACGTAATTCCAATCGTTATCATTTAAAGAAGACTTTAGGTTTATTAAATGATTGTCGTTTTGATGCGATTGAGTTTGTTGCTTTAACACCTAAGACAAGACAGAAAAACAATATGCGTCAAAGAGAATTCAAGAAGACATATAATGAAAGTGTTATGTCTGGTTCTATCACAAATAAGATGGCACACTATCTTAGTTCTTTAAATAATGCGAAGAAGATGGTTAAGTACCTTATTTATGGCTGTCCTGGTACAGGTAAGTTCCGTTCTGTTGCACCTATTGCGGATGAAATCAATGCAGGATACTTTATTAGTGATGAATTCCATGATGATGATCGAGTAAGAGATGTGATTCCATTAGAAATTTCAGACTTATCTAAGACAAATATAGAAGAATACTTACAGGTATTATCACCATTTGGAAATGGACAGGAAAAGACTCCTATCTCTATTGAAGGTCTAGTCATTCATGAAGCACCTGTAAAAGATTATTTCGATCATATCAAGTTAAGTTTCTTTATTCCTAATGTAGGTGGCATTGATACAATTATCTATAATCCAAACTATAAAATTAAGCAGTTTAAACAAGGTCAGAAAGTAAAGATTGTAGGTACATTAGCTATTAATGACTTTACTAGCCTTATGACAATTAACGCAGTACAAGTAGACATTCTTGATTAAGAATGTCTTTTTTTGTGTATAATTATAAGAAAGGAGTGAACATATATGACAATAAGAGACATCATAGACTTATTAGAGTCACAAGGTGAATGGGTGAATAGAAGCTGTACAAGAGATCGTATATTGTTTGGGGATGATCAAACAGAAATAAGTAAAGTCATCACATGCTGGGTAGCGACAAATAAAGTGATTCAATATGCAATAGAACATGATATACACTTCATTATTTCACATGAGAATCCCTTCTATCTCGCATCTACCACATTACCTACACTTATATATAGAGCACAAAAAGAAAAAGAAGCATTATTAAAGGAAAATAATATTACTATTTATAGATGTCATGATTTATGGGATGTCTATCCCAAATATGGCATTAGAGATAGCTGGGCTAACACATTAGATCTAGATTTTAAAGAATCACATGATCATTCTTACTATAGATATACAAATGATATTAATATGACTGTAGAAGAATGTGCACAACATATTATTAATAGAATAAAACCTTACCACCAGCAAGGTATAGAAATGATAGGAGATAAGACGCAAATAATACATAGATTAGGCATAGGTACAGGGGCTTGTACAGATGTATTTGAAATGTCTAAAGAAGGTGCAGATGCATGTTTAGTCAGTGATGATGGTGTAAGTAACTGGATAGGTGTCCAGTGGGCAGTAGATCATGATATTCCACTTATAGTGATTAATCATATGACATGTGAAGCACCAGGTATGGAACATATGGTAGAGTACTTGTCTAAACAGTTTCCAGAAGTGACTTTCACCTTTGTATCCAATGATTATGGTATATACCATATGGATGAATAAGCATTTTTAAGCACGAATTTGAAAAAAAGAAGTATAAAACAATTCATGATATGATAACTGTAAGGGAAGGATACGATGAATTGTTTTTTAATGCCTTATTTTTATTTATTAATAATCCAGAAGTATGTGATATCAATTACCAGATTGCTTTAGGACTATTAAAGAATGGACATGAACTAGATTATCTGACAATCAATGAACTTGCTGAAAGATGTTTTGTTTCTACTTCTAGCTTAAATCGATTCTTTCGTATTTAAGGCTACAATAAGTATATGATCTTTAAAGCACTATTCTCTAGTCATTTACGTATTCGTTATGTACAGATACAAAATAGAATAAATGAAAAAGATTATGAGGTGCTTTATAAGGTAGTTTCTAGTATTCTTAAATCAGAAGACTATGAAAGATTCATAGATATGTCATGTTAAATACCCTCCTATATGTATTCTATTAGAGAATTAGATAGGAGGGTAGTAGGCACTTTGAGGTAAGTATTAGGAAAGGATGTAATCGTAGATGTCTGATCTAACTGGTTGATCTAGATGATAGTAGATTTCGCATACTGGCACATCGTTAGCCATTGTGGTCTCTTCTATTTTTGAAATATATACTTCACCTAAATAATAGAATTCTTTTGAAGCAGCATCATCTTTATTTTTTCTAATAAACAAATAGATATTCGTTTTATTTTCCGCTGCTTTCACAAATTTTTCCATACCTGGGTTAGTGATTCTAACATTGCTTTTAGACATAGCTACAAAGTTTTGAGCATCGATAAAGTGATCGGCATATTGCTGAGTATCTACAACAGATTCATCTTTATCATAATTAATAAATACTGGAAGAGTATTTGTGCGTATATCATAGAAGTATCCACCAATATTTAATGGTACAATATTCTTTTCCCAGTTAAGCAATCGACAAACATCTTCATATGTATACTTAGAGTATAAACAGAAATCGGTATTCTTATATCTATTAGAATACTCTTTTTTATTTTTATCAATTGCATATTCAACGACTTCCATTACTTGATTCTTAAAATCTTCATTATTAAGTAACTTTAAGAACTGTGGTGAAGACTCAAAATTTTCATCTAAGAAGACTGCTTTTTCAAACGTCTTTTTACTTGACCCTGTCATGAAATTCTGAGACAGAATATTTGAAATAGTTTCTATACCTACATCTGGTAATTCAATTTTATAATCACTATTTAAAGTTTCTTTTAAATGAGTGAGAAGATTTGTTCTTTTATTGATGATTAACTTTATAGCCTCTAATTCTTCTACACGCTTACCAGAAGAAAGTTTAGATGAAATAAACTGAAGATATTTTTCCTCTAAAGTACTAAAGTAAATATGATAGTCTTTTTCATATTTAGATAAGAAGGTATGATAACAACCTAGTGATTTGTTTTGAAACATTAATTGAACATCAATAGCACCATATTGCTCGAATTCTTTTAAATGAGGAATTCTACCTAGTTTTTCTTTTAACTGTTTATAAGAGTCCTTAATAAGTCTTACCTGTGTGAAGTTTGCTGCATCGATAGATTGATAAATTCTCTTTTCTGTAATTTGATCAAACTGAATAGTAGAAGCGCCAGGTGTTATAAGTGAACCTTCACATACAAACTGTCTTAATGAGTCTTTGTTGTAATTAGTTTGTCCTGACAAAGCAACAGGGATTAAGAAGTTCTTTTCATAGTTACCAATAAAATCAATGATGACTACATATTCTTTGGAATCATTCTTTCTTAAACCACGTCCTAATTGTTGCACAAATACGATTGCTGATTCAGTAGGTCTTAACATAACGACTTGATTCACTTTAGGAATATCAATACCTTCATTAAAGATATCAACTGTGAATATATAATCTAATGAATTCTCATCATTAGATTCTAAAGAATCAATTGCTTTTTGTCTCATCTCTTCAGAAGAGTCACCAGTTAATGCAATTGTTTTATATCCTCTCATATTAAATAGCTGAGAAAGCTTTTCACACTCATCCTTGCGACTACAGAAGATTAAACCATGAATACGATCACCGCTATAACCATATTCATTGATTTTTTCTATAATATAATCTACTCGTAATTCTGATGTAAGAATATTGAATTCTGATTTATCATCAATTTCGATTCCATCAATAGTCATATCTGTTATTCCATAATAATGGAAAGGACAGAGTAGGTTATATTCCATAGCTTGTATTAATCTAATTTCATAAGCAATATTATGATCAAACATTTCATATATATCAAAGTCATCGCTTCTTTCAGGTGTTGCAGACATACCTAATAAAAATTTTGGTTTAAAGTAATCGACAATATCTTGATAAGATTGTGCACCGGCACGATGTACTTCATTTATAATAATGTAATCAAAAGCATCTCTATCAAACATTTCTCTATATTCTTTTTTATGAATTGTTTGTACAGTAGAGAAGATAAAATCTGAATCAGTTTCTTTTGTGTTTCCAGAGAAAATTCCCATAGATACATTTGGAATTAAATATTTGAAGGAACGCAATGCTGCTTCTGCGATATTTCTTCTATGAACAACAAATAATAATCTTTTTGGTTTGAAGCGTCTTACATCAAATGCAGATAAAAAAGTTTTACCAGTACCAGTTGCTGATATAAGAAGAGCTTTATCTTTATTATTGTCTCTTAGATTCTTTAATGATTTTAAAGCTTCTTCCTGCATTTTGTTTGGCTTTATTATTTTTGAACTTTGTACTGAAGCAGGACGAAAGGGTTTTACATAAGTTTCTTTATAGCTTTCAATCCATTCGTTTGTTAGAGGTGTAGATAATTCCCATTGAATATCAAATTCGTTTGAAACTTGTGAAGCAAGTTCGCCGTTTTCGTGAGATGTGAAAAATAAGTCCCACTCCTGATTAGATTCTAACGCTGTTTGAGTTAAGTTTGAGCTGCCTACAATAATGTCGCGATGGTCTCCTGTATGGAAAATAAATCCTTTAGGATGGAAACCACAATGTTCTTGTTCAAATACTCTTACTTCTATGTTAGTAAAAGAAAGAAGTTGCTTAAACATTTTAGGGGCATTAAAACCTAAATAGGTAGATGTAATAATACGCCCTTTGACACCCTTTTCTTTTAAATTTAATAGTATCTGCTTTAAAACAGCAAGTCCGGATTCACTAATAAATGCAACTGAAAATTCAAAATAGTCACATTCTTTTAATCTTTTAGTGATTTCAAATGCGAGATTCATTCTTCTTTTATAATCGTTGAAAAATAATTTAGGTCTTAAATCCTTGTTAGAAGGAAAAGACTTATCAATAAAGCTTGTATGCAATGCTTTGTTTAATTCATCCATATAGAATAACTCCTTTAATACGAAAACTAATACAATTATATCATATGTTTGAAATAAAAAAGAAACCAAACGTGTTAAGCTTGATTTCTTGCGATAAGTTTTTCAATAATTTGTAAGTCAGCTGGTACCCATACAACATCTTCTTGTCCAGGAATAATCCACTTACAATCTTCATGTTCTAGTAATTCATAATGATTATCTGGGATATGACATAAGAAGCAATCCATTTCTAATATGAATGTTGGATAATCATAGTGAACATGCATAAAGAATTCATCTACGATTAAATGTGCGTTCATTTCTTCTTTTAATTCTCTGATAAGTGCATTTTCAGGAGTTTCACCCGGTTCGATTTTTCCGCCAGGGAATTCATACATTCCTTCAAATTCACCATAACCTCTTTTTGCAATCATAATTTTATCATCTTTACAGATGATAGCTGCTACTACATTTATTGTTTTCATTTGATACATCCTTTCATTACGTGTTTATTCTATCATAAATAAATAGAATTTCAAAAACGGCATGCTTATTGTATATAGATATTCTTTTGAAAAAGCTTATGTAACAATTGTGTTTAATGAAGCAAAATTATAAAAATGATTTGAAATATAATATTAGATCAGTATCTGAAGCTTAGTATTAAATAATAAGGGTGCCTTAACTATAATCTTATTTTTCATAAACGTTGATGATATCAATTTACCTAAGAGGTAAATTTACAATTCCTTTGAGAAACAACTATAACCTATTACAACAAATGGACTACAATGTCATTACAGTATGGGAATGTGAAATCAAAGAAGACTTCGATCACAGAATGAAACTACTCATAGAAGAAATAACACAGTAAAAGGAACAACCTTTAGTAGGATGTTCTAATGGTGGATATATGACTATGGGAATGGTTAGGACAACAGGAAACAAGATAGTTCCTCTTTTTGATATTATGAAACTGCTCATATTTGCAGACTATATTGTGATAGAATATGATACATATAAAAGGGGGAATTACACATGTATAAACTAATTGCATTTGATATGGATGGTACACTTCTTAATAGTGAAAAGAAGATTTCTAATAAAACAGTAGAGGCTATTAATAAAGCAATCGATGCAGGTAAGATAGTGATATTGAATACAGGAAGATGTCCTGCAGAACTTAAGGAGTATAGAGAAGTGCTACCAAGACTACGCTATGTGAATTGTGTCAGTGGTGCACTTGTCTATGATTATGAAGAAGAAAGAAGTATCTATGAATCGCCATTAAGTGAAGAAGAAGTCAAAACATTGATTCAAATTGGTAAGGAAACAGATAAGATGGTTCATCTAATGGGAATTACATCTGTAGTAGAAAAAGACAAAGTACCACATATGAATGATTATTATATGGGTGTCTACCAGCCGATGTATGAAGAAGTCACTACTAAAGTAGATAACATCTATGACTATTATGTAGGTAATCCTTATTCAGTACATAAGCTTAACATCTATCATCATTCAAAAGCTGCAAGAGATCATACAAGAAAAGCTATTAAAGAAGCAGGACTTGAATTAGAGATGAAGGATTCAGAAACAACAGGTTTAGAAATGAATGCGAAAGGTGTAGATAAAGGAACTGGATTAAAACATTTATGTCATCATTTAGGCATCTCTATTGAAGAGACTATAGTAGTAGGTGATGCAGATAATGATAAAGAAGCATTAGAAACTGCAGGTCTTGCAGTTGCAATGGGAAATGCGAAAGAGAGTATTAAAGAAATCAGTGATGTAATTGTATCTGATAATGATCATGATGGATGTGCTGAGGTTATAGAGAAGTATTTACTTGAGGAGTAAGCGCTTCTCTTTTTGCTGTATTTGAGCTATAAAGAGCGTTAGAGAAATAATACTAAAATTAATTAAAATAAAATTATGTAGCGCAGAAGGGCTAAAAACTCTATTTAGAAATAAATTTTGAATAAAATTCAAAAAAATACTTTACAAGTGTTGGAATATTGGGTATTATAGACAGGCAGTCCGCAAGACGGGCTTAGACAGAACATTGAA
>ERZ809194.769-NODE-769-length-15368-cov-17.153595_pt1 | contig 15368 bp, 19 predicted proteins | sample MGYA00520517_ERZ809194 | MGnify/ENA primary metagenome ERZ809194 (study PRJEB31570, sample SAMEA3213003) | Homo sapiens | biome: human-gut; feature: human gut; material: fecal | place: Sweden | collected 2011 ... | reverse complement strand
AAAGTTAAAATCTTTACCACTTTAAAGTGCTAAAGCGTGCCGAAATTTCCCCCAATATTTCACTTATTTTTGTGCACAATGCCGAACGGGCCAAAATCGGTTCCGGGACTTTACGACAGTAAAGTAGTGATGTAAAATGTTCATGGTTTGTTAATACATCGTGCGAGCCAATGTGGTACAATATGAGTAGAAAGGAGCGTGCATAAGATGAAAATAGTTAAACTGCCTGCTGATTATGTACGGTATTTGAATGAAGGGAAGCACGTTGTATTCAATAACTATGAATACTGGGTTTTTCTTAAAGGATTTTACCATGATACATGGCACACAGGATGCAAACGCCGTCACATCAAAGGTGGAAACATAGAAGAGGTAAAAATCGTATGACACTCAAAGATTATCACAAGTTTACTTTAGGCGCTTCTGACGATTTGACCCGCTGCCGTGTGCTGTGGGGCGGTGGTGAAATCATGAACGATTATTTTAGTCATTTGGGTGATGTCGGGCAGAATATTAAAATCCGTTCGGCCCGATACGATGAAAAGCACGACGTCTTGACCGCGTATGCGACGGATAAGGGTTTTGTTGAATACCGCAACGAGTTGAGACATCGGCAGCATCAGGAAGGGAGATATAAGAAGTATGACCACAAGAAATAATGCGACATTTAAAGTATGTCACATTTACGTCTATCATAGCAATAAAGGTTCGTGGAACGCGGGGAGCTGTGTTTATGTAGACCCCCGTGAAATTCGCAAGTTCTATGATTGCATCCGCATATGTCTTTCGGGGGTTGCAGATTGCGTATTGACGGAAACAGTGGACGGGTTTAGAATTGAGGTGTTTAAATAATGAATATGGCAATCGTGCATGACATTGTTTTGATGCTCCTTTATGGATGCCTTTGTTTGCTGTTTTCTATAGTTGTGGCGATTCCTTTAGATTTATTGCTGCAGGCAATTGGTTATTGGTTGGCAGATAGAGACTTTGAAAGGAGACACAACAATAATGGCAAGAAGCGCTAAACATCTTCCGAAGTACGCCCCGCAGACGTGGAGCTATTACAGCCCCAACGCTACAGACCCGAACCAGCTTACAAACGCGGAGCTTGTGAAGGTCATTCGCAAGGCGGCAAAAGCGGCGAACCAACGTTTACGCGCTCTTGAGAAGAGCGACGTTATTAACACGGCAAAGACTGGTGCTTATAAGTACGCAGAAAGTCAAATGCCGGGCAAAATCAAGCCCCGCTTTAATGAGCGGCCCAAAGAGAGCGCTGCAAGAACGACGTTAAAGCAACAATATTTGCAGTTGCGCGAATTTATGACGATGAAAAGCAGCACCGTCACCGGTGTGCGAGCTATCAGAGATGCACGCTATCAGACCGCAGTGCAGCGCGGTTTCAAGGGGGCCAAAGAACAATGGGATATGGCCGTCCAGAAGTTTTTTACCAAAGCGGCAGAAAAATTGTTTGACAGTGATAAAATTTATGATGCCATTACCTGCAATAATTCGGACGTGTTGGAAGATATCATAACGGCAGACCGGGACGACCAAACGACAAAAGGTCAAGCGCTGCTAGACTATATAAGGAGAATCACATAAATGAGAGAATCGCAGGGCGTGCTTGTTAGCGAATGCTTAGCCGAATATTTGCCGCGCCTTGTGTGTCCGCAAAAAGTCAAGCGTACCAAAGGGCGCAAATATATGGCCAGTTATCTTGACATAACAGCAACATTTGACATTGAAACCACGAACACAGATACAGACGGTTTCGCCTATAGCTGGCAAACCTGTATTGGTGGAGTGGTCATTGTTCCTAGGTATTTTGAGGATTGGGCAGAAATGCTGGAAACTCTGGTGGATAAATGGGGCGTTAATGAGAAGAACCGGCTTGTTCTGTATGTGCATAATCTGGGTTATGAGCATCAGTATATTATGCAGCTTTTAACGGCCCGATGGGGTCTGGCTGATAGCTTGTATACGAAAAGTCGCAAGCCCTTGTATTTGCGTTTTGATAACGGTGTTGAGTTTCGGGACAGTTTCAAGCTGTTCCAAAAGAGCCTTGCCAGAGCAACAGAAGGTTGCACGCATGCAAAACTTGCAGGCGACCTTGATTATACGGTATATCGTACTCCTGATACGCCGTTGACAGATACAGAATTTGCGTATTGCGTCAATGATGTGTTGGGTCTGTACGAAGCAATTGAACGCCTGAAAGCCGAACACGGCTATAATCAAGCGACCATACCATATACTAACACAGGCATGGTCATTGAAGCAGTGCGCAAAGAAATAATGCCCGACCGGCGATGTATGGCAGCTATCAAAGCGCTGCAGCTTGACCGCGAACAGATGGCGCTTGCATATCACTGTATGGCGGGTGGTGATACGCACGGTACGCGCTGGCGTGCCGGGCGCACCTATACCAATTGTAACTCCTATGACTTCAAAAGTGCGCACCCGTCGCAGCAATTGTTGTGGAAATTTCCATCGGGTGCGCCTGTAACGCTGCCCGCTGACTTGCCGGAAACAGATTTAAAAAAATTCATCAAGGCCGGGTATGGCTGGATAGCGAAACTCTGTATCATTAACCCCCGGTGCAATCCCGAATGCCCTGACCCCTGCATTTCGCTCAGCAAATGCCCTGACGTGTTGGGCCTTGATGAACTGGACAACGGGCGAGTGCTGGGAGCCGATGCTCTTTTCTGGTATTGTGATTCAAACGATTACCAGAGGTTTGCTGATGGGTATACCTATGATAAAATAGTTGCAGCTGAAAGCGTGGCGTTTCGGCTGGATTATCTGCCTGATTCTTTCCGCAAAACGATTTACGAAAAGTTTCGTGTAAAAGAATCGGAAAAAGGCAGCCCGGATTATTCTTTTGCAAAAATTTGTGTTAATACCATTTTCGGTGCATGTGCACAGAAAACGGTGCGTGATGAATACGGGTGCGACCCTGACACGTTGGAGTGCACGCACAAAAGCTGGATAATGGCCTTGCAGAGTAAAGACGATGCCGAAATACAGAAATCACAAGAGAAGAAATTTCCTTTCTTGTGGGGTCTGTGGACGTCTTCACTCTCCCGTCTCAAGCTGTGGGATATGCTGAAACGCGTTGGCTGGGAACGGGTTATTTATTGGGACACCGATTCTTGTAAGTTTGAGGGGGAGAAACAGCCAGCTATTGACGACTATAACGCCGTCATTCGTGCGCAATGCGTGCAGCGTGATTGCGTCGTTGAAAAGAAAGACGGATGTAAAGTCTTTATTGGAGTTGCAGAGGACGAACACCCGCACGACCGGTACGGAATGCAGGCTTTCCGGTTCCTGCATGCAAAGTGCTATGCTTGTGTCGATGCAGACGGTACGATTGAAAGCACCATTGCGGGAGTTAACAAGAAAGCCGGCGTAAAGGCTCTTGATGGTAGCATTGACAACTTGCGGGACGGGCTATTGATATCACCCGCAGGCGGTCAATGTCTGGCGTACCATGATGAACCCATACGGCAACGAATGGACTTTGCAAAACCCACGGTTTCCGCGTCGTGGGTTGTCATGACTGACCGTGAATACCGGGTTTCAGATGAACGCAGTCTTTTAATGGAATGTGAGGTGTTAGCATGAGTTTGGAGTATTTAAAAGGATATAGCAATAAAGAGGGAACCGCTGATGTGTGGTTACTACGGGACGAAGATGGAAAAATTATTGCTTTCACGATGCAGATTTTCACAAATTGCTCATAGTTTGTTAACACATCAAGACGGGGAAATGTGGTATTATATAATCACAGAAAGGAACAAACCAATACAGACAGAAAGGAAAAAAACAATATGGCAAGTATCACAAAGGTTGAAATCTGGGAAGATATCGCGGGGAACGTCATCGGGCTTGTGTTCGACCCTGCAGGCCAGCCGACGAACGCAGTGCAGAATCTGGGTGCGCAGCAGCCGCTGCCCCGTCCCGCGCTGGTAGAAGCAGCGCGGCAGGCTTTTCCGTTCGCCCCCACATATGACCCGCACGCATTCGGTGAAAGGTCTCTTGCGGGCCTGTATGTTTACTTACAGGCATACAATCACCACATTGCGGATATTTTTCCGGAAGCACCAACGGCGCTTTATCCGGAACGCGCAACCCCTGCCGGGTTGCAGTTCCTTATTCGCTGGATGTTCTGAAGACCATTGAGCACTATCGCCGCCAACACCGCAAAGTAATTTGTTCCACATGGAACATCACTGACAGAAAAAAAGGAGATTTATTATGGCATTCGCAGTAAACAATTGTAAGAACGATGCAGCCCCGGAAGTGGTCAAACCCAAATTGACCGTGGAAGAACTGAGAAAGGCGGGGGCGTCTGTGTCCCGTGTCCGGCAGATGTCCGATAATGTTCTGGTGTTCAACTTGCGTTTTGGTTGTGTGGATCTGTACGGCATGAGGGCCATTTCCAGCGACAAGGGGGACTTTGTGGCAGCAGGCCAGACCAAAGGCCGGGACGGCAAGTGGTATGATAACTACCGCATTTATCTGGACAAGGGTGCAAATGAGGCCATTATCAAGGCTGCGCTGAGTTGCCTTGAGACTGGCAGCATTACCAAGGTGTAAATTATGAGCAAGCGCAACAAAGATATTGCGCTTGACCTGTATACCGGCGACGGCTGGGTGAATATCCCGGCTGTCGCCGCTTTAGGTTGCTGGTGCAATATTATTATCGGTAAACGTCAAGTTGGTAAAACGTTCGGCACGCTGAAATATATGCTTGACGAAAACAAGTATTTTCTGTACATGCGCCGTACCGTGAACGAGTTGCAGGCCGTCGCCGCTGACCCGGACTTGAACCCGTTTAATGCTCTGCAGTCCGTGGGTTATGATATCGGCATTCTGAAAGCTGGCAAAATTTCTTATTCCATCGGTGATATCGAATATACGGACGAAGAGGACAAAGACGGGCGCAAGAAATGGCACATCGGCAACAAAAGGGCTGTTGGCATGGCGCTGCCATCCATTGCAGGCATTCGCGGTTTCAATGGTAATGCGTTTTCCGACCTTGTTTTCGATGAGTTTATCCCCGAAAGAATCATTGCAAAACGCAAGGCAGAGGGGGAAGCGCTTCTGAACGCCTATGTGACAGTGTGCGGTAACAGAGAGCTGGAAGGAAAGCCGCCTTTGCGCATGTGGCTGCTTGCAAACGCCTTTGACATTTCAAGCCCGATTCTGGAGCAGCTGGGATGCACCGACCTTGTGGCGAAAATGTCAAGGAGCGGGAAGGAATGGTGCATGACGGACACGGGTGTTTTTATTGCAATGCCTCACAGTGACCGTATCAGCGACCGACGCAAGCAAACGGCCCTGATGAAACACCTGGCGGGGAAAGGCGACTTTTACAAAATGGCAATGGAAAATCAGTTCGTATATAATAACCTTGAAAACGTGCGCCCCCGTAGTTTAAAAGGAATGTCCCCCTTGTTCGCATTCGCTGGGCTGTACGCATACCAGATGGATGAATTGCACTACTACATCTGTGAAAGCCCGCACAGTGGTCGGGAGCACTACGGAAGCAGCCCGCAGGCTGCAACGCAGCTGCAGGCCGTGCACCCTGAATTGCGGCCTATGATATGCTTAGGACAAGTTGACTTTTCGTCTGTCCCCGCGCTGCTCAAGACCCGAAACTATCTTGACATTAAGGATTGAAGGGTGTATGATTAAGGAGCGGGGGAGCCGCACAAAAGGAACACCCCGGAAGGGTGCGCGGCTGGCTTTTCCTTTTCCATGCCCCCGCGTTCCAATGCCTATGACCCCCGCTAATTAAACCGGGTGCGGGCGTATGTGCGCACATCGTGTCATAGGCATTGGAACAGAAGGGCCTTAGAAATGTTGGCAATAACGCCGTGCAAAAGGCGTGTATCCCTCTAAGGCTCTGGAAAGGGGGTGAATTCATGGTAAAGGTATATTATATGAGTGTTGACGGCAATATCCGGTTGTCTGAGCATTTCAGGCTTTCAGAGTTTCAGTGCAAGGATGGGCAAGACTTTGTGGCAGTTGATTCCCGTCTTGTGGAACTGCTGGAAAGCATCCGCAAGGTGTGCGGGGACGCGGTGCACATCAACAGCGGGTTCCGCACCGCAAGCTGGAACCGCCAGCAGAAAGGCAGCGCACCCCGCAGCAAGCATCTTTATGGGCTGGCGGCTGATATCTGGGTAGGCCACTACGACAAAAACCGCCAGCCTGTCCGCACAAAGACCCCCGCCGAAGTCGCCGCAGTTGCTGAAATCTTTTTAGGGAACAGTGGCGGCGTTGGCATTTACAAGACTTTTACGCACGTCGATGTAAGGACTGGCTCGAGTCGGTGGAAAGGATGACGCCGACCCGATAGGGTGAAAACGCCATGTTATGGCGTTTCAGGCGCTTTGTCCGCATGATGGACGCGGCGCAAGAAATACCGCTATGTCCATCGAACGACCGCGCCTTAGCGCGGAGAAAGTGAGATGCTTTTATGACTATCAACGATATTCTGGCTCTGGGCAAAATGGGATTCACGGCACAGCAGGTGCAGCAGATGCTTTCGCTGGAACGTGCGCAGCAGGGCCAGCCCATCACGGCCCCGGCACAGAGCGCGGCCCCGGCACAGAGCGCGGCCCCTGACCCTATGGCGGCAATGGCACAGCAGCTTGCAGACCTGACCGCCGCCATCAACGCTAAAAGCGTTCCGACCGCTGGCACGGTGGGCAATCCTGCCCCCGTTACCAGTGTAGAAGATATCATTCTGGGGCTGGTGCAGCCTGCCGAAGCGCCTGCAAGCCCCGACTTTAACGCCGTGAAGTGACGGCAGAAAGGAGTTAACCAATGGCAAAATCCCGCACCAACATGCCTGAGCTGAAAGGCATGAGCGTGTTCCGTCCGACCGATATCTATACCATTGCCAACGCGCTGGTTAAGGAAGTGACCGGACAGACCGCAACCATTCAGGCCGTCAACACGGCGAGTTTCATTCAGGTTGGGCAGATGTGCCTTGACCAGAGCATGGAAGGAACCCTGCAGGCGCTTTCTAATATGATTGCTCGCACGGTCATTTCCAGCCGCTCCTATGCGGGCCGGTTTACCAGCATCGAGACCGACCGGCAGGAGTGGGGCATGTTTGTCCGTGAAATCGCTTTCTTCTCTGGTGATTTCGACGAGTCAAAGTTTGTCAACACCGCGCAGAACAACGACATTCTGGTGGACGGCAACAGCGTGGACATGTACAAAATCAAGAAGCGCTATCCGCTTGAAATGTTCTACGGCGGGCAGAAGGTTCTGAACCAGCGTTACACCACGTTCCGGAACCAGCTTAAAACCGCATTCACCAATGAAAGCGAGTTCAGCGCATTCCTTGCCGCCATGACTACCGAAATTGCAAACGACATTGCCCGCTGGAAAACCGCAGAGAACCGGGCACAAGTCATCAATTTCATGGGTGCGTTGTACAACTCTGACCGCCCGGAATGCCATGTGAACCTGACCAAAGCGTTTAACGCGGCACGCGGTACGACCTACACCACCAAAGAGCTGCTGACCACCCATCTGCAGGAATTCCTGTCGTTCTTTGTGTCGTGGCTGGAAACTACCAGCAGTCTGATGGAGAACAGCAGCGTGCTGTACCACCAGACCCCCGTGTGTACCGACGACGGCGGCAACCCCCTGCATCTGTTGCGGCACACCCCGAAGAGCGAGCAAAAGCTGCTGCTGTATCAGCCCCTTATCAACGACGCGCGGAGCTGGGTCTATCCTGCCATCTTTGGCCCCGGCTACCTGAGTTTCGGCAATTATGAGGGTGTAGATTTCTGGCAGAACATCAACGACAAACCCGCCATTTCCTGCATTCCGTCGCAGTTCGACGTGAACACCGGCAGACAGGTGACGGGTGGAGCGGTCGGATTGTCCTATGTCGTGGGCCTGCTGTATGACCGCAAGGCCATGGCAACGACCTATTATCAGGATAGCGTGTACACTACGCCGTTTAATATTTCCGGTGAATACTACAACACGGAACATCATTGGAAGATGAACTACACGCAGAACCCGACGCAGAACGCCGTCCTGATGTTCATGTCCGACGAACCGTAAAGGTTCTATTATAACCCCTACAAACTGAATGTACAGGGGCGGCGCACCGCCGCCCCTGTTTTATTTTAAAGGAAAGTGAGGTTATTATATGGCAGACCATAACGAAGGTATTGAACACGGGTATCATGCGCATTTAGGCAAGGTCTCTAAAAGGGTCAACAGCACAAAGCGCATTGAGTTATCCGCGCTGCCAGACGAGTTTCCATTTTATATGAAAAGGGCCTGCAGCATGGAAACCCCCGTGTTTTATGTGCGGCTGAACAGTCTGAACATTTCCCCGCAGTACAACTACTGTTACATTGAAGAAACTCACGCATACTACTGGATTGAGGACATTACCGCGCTGAACGCCAACAATTGGCAATTTTCTTGCACGATTGATGTATTGGCGACCTTTGCGGATGATATCAAGAAAACAAAAGCATTTATTGAGTACGGCTTTAACAGCGATGCCAGCGGCGCACAGTATCGTTTGCAGGATTCCCGGCAGGCGGTTGCAATGAAACCCACGGTTGCAACTATCACTGCAGATATTACGGATGGTAAATTGGGTGATACTAACGGTATTTATATTTTGTCTGCCGTTGGTAAAAGCGGCCTGTTATCTTACAAGATAGACCAAACGCAATTGGAAACTTTATTGACTGCCGTTTCTACGACGTGGGAAGCAACCACAAAAGCCTTTGTCCGGTGGGAAGTGGCTCTGCCTGAGTTAATGAATAAGTTTGTGTTTGGTGATACCGCAACAAGTTGCATTCGCTCTTGTATCTGGTTACCCATAGCACAGGGGGGAGCCGGACGCGGAAAGGAAATAACGCTGGGGCAGTTCAACACGGGTGTGTTTGGTCGAGTTGTTACGAAAGACGATAATCTTTCTGTGCATACAGATATTGCGATACCATGGCCCGCCGCTGACTGGAAACGGTTGAATTGCCAGATTCAGTTGTACATCCCTATGGTGGGCGTGGTTGGCATTCCCGTTGACCAGTGTAACAACGCCGCAACGGTTGGTGTTGACTGGTGCATGACCTATTTAGACGGCAGTGTTTCAATTAAAGTAACCGCGGGAAATTATTGCTGTTATGTTGGCTCTACGAACATTTCCAGCGTGTACGGTATCGGCACTTCCAACATTGACCCCGTGAAAGCGGTTTCCGGCGCTATTGCTGCCGTCGGTTCCGCGCTACAGTTTGGCGGGGGCATCGGCGCAACAATGGGGCCGTTTGGAGCGGTTGCCGGTCTGACCTCTGGTGCAGAGGGCGTCAAGCAGAGCATCCAGCCCATCAATCAGTGCGTCGGCATGACCACCGGCGCAAGCCAGACACTTCTCCCGACGGAAGCGCAGTTGACTTTATTGTACTATCCACCCATTGACGATTCCGGATATCAAAGTTTGTACGGTTATCCCGTTATGCGGGTTGCGACCCCTGCAGCTGGGTATTGTAAAACGCGCGGATTTTCCGTTGCTGCACCTATGGCAACCGGTTCCGAAACCGCATATATTAACGCCGCTATGGACGGCGGTGTATTTATTGAATAAGAAAGGAAAGGTGATACCATGTACCAGTGCTATCAGGGACACTATGACGTACAGGCTTGCGGTGGTTTTCGTCCCCCGTCTCTGAGTACGGACGTACTCAACTACTGGGAGCGTTCGTTTTTCCAGCGTATGCGGGCACTTTATAAAATCCATGGCCTGCCGGAAGCAGGCCCCGGGCAAATTGGCTGGGACTATGACGCGTTTCTTTACCAACTGTTGCGCATGGGCTATGCCGTTGTGTTCAACTCTAAAACCTATGGCCTTGTGGTGCAGCCGGGTGCTCCTACGGGTTTCGGTCTGCAGTTCCAGCCGCGCGGCATGATGGTACAAACCCCTTTTTTCCAGTTTGACAGGCCGCTTGAAATTGGCACAGAATGCGCTGTTATCAAGCTGACCCCCGACTATCGCGGAGTATGGGATATCATCGAGAAGTATGCCGTTGAAATGCAACAGTTGGAAGTTTCCATTCGGCAGGCCGTTGTAAACAGTCGCTTTGCATATGCTGCCATCGCCAAAGACGACAAAGACCGTCGCACGCTTGAAACCATTTTCGAGCAGCTAGAAAACGGTAAACCTGCCATTGTCGTAAACGGACAGTTGCAAAAGCCTGTCATGAACAAGACCGATGCACAGTATCAGCTGCCTATCATGCAGTTTGACCGCGACTTGTCGAAAAACTTTATCCTGCCTGACCTGTACGACCTGAGACGAAAGACGCTGCAGGACTTTTACAGGGAGCTGGGAATTCGGGTGCAGCCTGATAAGAAAGAACGGCTTGTGACAAACGAGAGCGCCAGCGCGGACGCTGAAACGTACAATCGCCGGGAAGTCTGGAAGATTTCTCTTGACGAATCGGTGAAAGTGTGCAATGATATGTATGGAACACAGATTTCTATCGAAATCAACGAACCGCCAGAGCTGAGAGAAGGGGGTGCAGATGATGCCAATGTACTGGGGGAGCATGACGAACCAGAACAGCACGAACCAAAACAGTGACGCTATCGACCGTGCGTGCAAGCTCCTGTGCAATATCCCGGAAGGTCTGTTTCGTGATTTCAAAGTTCCCGTTGGCATGGATAGGGAACTTGCTATTTATATCATCATGCGGGAGCATGGGCTTGCACCTCTGTACCGGCCTGACCCCTATTGGATGGTAGACGCTATCCGGTATTGGGTGCAGGAGAGTATGCCCATCTGGGAAAAACTTTATAGCACTACACAGCTCAAGTACAACCCCATCTGGAATACGGACGTACAGGAAAGAACAACCGACGTACGTACCACCGACCGCGATACCACGCAGGACAGAACCGCCATCAATCGCGGAAAGAGCGGGCAGACCGTGGGACAGGTGACGACCGGAGACTATCACGAAACCGGCAGCACCGAACTGCATGACGAAACAGCAGGAACAGGGCACACGGCGACTGAGGGTAAGTCGGTGACCGACGACACCAGCACCACCACGACCGCCAACAAGACGGACGTCGCAGGCACGGATAAAAAGACCACGGAAAGCACAAAGAACCTTGACCAGACCGTGACCCGTGATATTAGCCCTGAAAATGCCCCGGACTACCAGCCCGACGACCAGACCCACACCGTAGCAGAAGAAACTTTTAACAGCACTGAAAACGGGGAGCATAAAGAGACTACCGATTTCGCAGGCACATCTTCCACCGTTGCGAATTCGACCACTGTAACAAACGGAACGTCTGACACAGAGACCCACGGGAGTGAGAACCAGACCACCGGGAGCCAGACGGACGGCACGACCAAAGGCACGACCGACACGAAAACAAAGGCTCACGATATCCGGCACGAAGATGCTAAAGAGGTGGGTAAAGAGAAAGTCACCGACATGTATAACCATGGCTGGATTAAGCAAGGTAACATTGGCGTCACCACCACTCAACGGCTGATTAATGAAGAGCGCGAAACGGTTCTGTTCGATGTGTACATGGCAATTGCCAACGACTATCATGCAAAGTTCTGTTTGGATGTGTATTAAGGCGGTGATACTGTGGAAACGATTGTCGCAGCCATTATTACAGGTATCGTCACCCTTGTGGGCGTCCTGATTGCTAACAGTAAATCACAGGCTGTCACAGACGTAAAGATTGAAGAGTTGACCCGGGAAGTTCGCAAACATAATTCGTTTGCTGAAAAAATCCCCGTCATTGAAGAACAAATCAAAGTCGCGAATCATCGAATTGATGATTTAGAACATACACACCTGAAAGGAGAATAATTATGGATAATCTTCACATTTCGGCTGGTACTATCGCACGCACCCTTGTACTTGCTCTGGCTATCGTCAACCAGATTCTGAGCGCATGCGGCAAAAGCCCCCTGCCCATCGAGTCGGAGACTCTGGAACAGCTGGTGACGGCGGGCTTTACTATCGTCGCAGCCCTGATTGCATGGTGGAAGAACAACAGTTTCACCCCCAACGCGCTCAAGGCTGATGCGCTGCTAGCGCAGCTGAATGGCAAACACTAACTGACCGACCCCCCGCGCAAGCGGGGGATTTTATGAAAGGAGTAGCTTTATGGCTGACGAAACGAAGAATTCCGATATCAGCACCCCGTTTATCTTCCAGACGTCGCCCCCGTATGCAGCACCCGGCGACCATTACCAGTACGACCTGTATTGGCTGGTGAATCAGCTCAAGCAGGCGTTGAGCAACACGGAAACCTTGCGGCTGCATGATATCGGGCAGGATTCCCGTCTTGACGGTCTGGACGCCCTGACCGCGCAGCTGAAAGAAGCGACATGCCAGCTTTTTGCAAAGCTGAAAGCGGGCGACTTCACCAAAGATACGTTTATCGAATGGGTCAACACCAACATGACCGATATCATTTATCAGATGGTGCGATTTGTGTTCTTTGGCCTTGACGATGACGGACACTTTGTCGCCTATATTCCTGCAAGCTGGGAGTTCCTGCATTTCGACACCCTGCTTGACCCCGATGAACCCGGGTATGGTCATCTGGTTGTTTACTACTGAGAAAGGAGCAATTCATTATGGCAAACTGCAATTGCAATGATTTCCCCATTTCGTGCGCACCTCACGCGCCGGGCGGTGACTGCTGCCATCCGCACGGATGCCCGCCGCACCCGCATCCGTGTCCCCCGCCCCCGTTCAAGGGCGGCACGTCTATGTATATCGGTGCGCGGTATGTCCCGATTTTCGCAGACCCGGTGGAATGGGACGACGAACGCGAGTATGAACCGTTGACTATCGTCGTCCATAACGGCGACTGCTACACCTCTAAGTGCTATGTGCCGAAAGGCGCACAGCTGCCCCCGAATCCGGAAGGACAGACGAAATACTGGGTCAAAACGTCCGATTATAACTATCAGTTCGCAGACCTGAAAAAGACCGTCACCGACCTGTCCCGGCTGGTTGAGCAGTTCCAGAAAGACAATGAGCGCTTTACCGAACTTATCAACGGTTGGAACGAGAAGGTTATTCAGTGGGAAAAGGATATGGCGGCATGGGGCGAACGTCTGGATTCCGTTGAATCCAACGTTGCTGACCTGACAGCCAGTCTGAACGCTGAAATCGACCGCGCCAAGGCCGCAGAGCAGGCAAACGCCGCTGCCATTGCGCAGGAGACCGCCGACCGCAAGCAAGCTATTTCTGACCTTGACGCGGCCTATAAGGCGGCAGATGCAGCCGAAGCACAGGCACGCGCGGAAGCAGATACCGCGCTGAGTAACCGTATCACCACCAACAAGACCGATATCGACGCCATCAAGGCCGAACAGGTCATTCAGAACACCAATATCGGCAACAACGCAAAGAACATTGCTGATAATTCCGCAGAAATCGCAAAGCACGCGGCACGTCTGACCGACCTTGAAAGCAATGCCAGTGATTGGGATTCTGTTTTCCCTGACACTACCATTGCACAGGAAGTTCAGAAGGAAGAAGCGGCACGCGCTAACGGTGATACTGCCCTGAACGGCCGCTGTGATGCCATCGCGGCAGACGTGGAAGAGGTGCGGGATATCGCAAACCACAAGGTTGACCAGACAGTTTTCAACGCGGCAGACGCGCTGAACGTGAAATACGGCAACGCCGCACATTCTGTTATCATTTCGCCGTCCTTGCTGACCGCACCTGTAAAAGACATTACCCGGGCAAACGTCAATAAGGCATACGCAATCACAAACAATCCGGCATTGGAGGATGCTAAAAATTACTTCCGTTTCCCTATGTCTACACTTGCCCTCAAGTCTGAGGTTGACACGGCACAGGCAGCAGCCGATAAGGCAAACGCCAACATTGGTGACTGGGAGACCGACCACCCGAACCAGACTATCAGCCAGTGCGTGACGTCGCATGAAACGGAGCTGGAAGAGCACGCGGGAGACATTGCCCGTCTGGAAACGGATAAAGCGGATAAGAGCGAGATTCCGGATGTCTCGAATTTCGTAACTACCTCTGTTTACAATGAAGGGCAGCAGACGCAGGATGCCAAAATTGACGCAAACACTGCTGCTCTGGCAGACAAGGCTGACAAGAGCGAAATTCCGGATGTGTCGGGCCTGCTGCCCAAAACTGAGGCAGCAGAGACGTATCAGCCCAAGGGTGAGTATGCACTGAAATCTGAGATTCCGGATGCCTCGAATTTCGTAACTCCCTCTGTTTACAATGAAGGGCAGCAGGCGCAGGATGCCAAAATTGACGCAAACACTGCTGCTCTGGCAGACAAGGCTGACAAGAGCGAAATTCCGGATGTGTCGGGCCTGCTGCCCAAAACTGAGGCAGCAGAGACGTATCAGCCCAAGGGTGAGTATGCACTGAAATCTGAGATTCCGAATGTCTCGAATTTCGTAACTACCTCTGTTTACAATGAAGGGCAGCAGGCGCAGGATGCTAAAATTGACGCAAACACTGCTGCTCTGGCAGACAAGGCTGACAAGAGCGAAATTCCGGATGTGTCGGGCCTGCTGCCCAAAACTGAGGCAGCAGAGACGTATCAGCCCAAGGGTGAGTATGCACTGAAATCTGAGATTCCGAATGTCTCGAATTTCGTAACTACCTCTGTTTACAATGAAGGGCAGCAGGCGCAGGATGCTAAAATTGACGCAGCAAAGGCCGCTGCTGATAAGGCGACTATCAGCATTGGTGACTGGGATGCACAGCACCCCGGCCAAACCATTGCGCAGGCGGTGACAGATGTGAGCGGCTCGATTCCTGACGTAAGCGAGTTCGTCACCAACGCAAAACGGGGTGAGGTTTTCCCTATTTTCCTGAATATGCATACTGACTCTGATTATTACCTGCCTATTGGCACATTTAACGGCTCATCTATTGCTTTTTTAATCCTGACGTCCAAGTTTTTTCAGGATGGGACGCAGCTTAATCTGTGCGACCGCTACGGAACGAAACAAAATAAGGGCACGTTCACATATAGCATAAACAAAAGCGATGGTGTCATCTATACGGACATTGCAACAGACCCCGTTTACTATCTACGACCCATCGGCCCCGCCGCCTTGCTCGAAATTTTTCCATCGCTCTCTACGGCACAAAAATTAAAACCCGGAGAACCAATCACACTAAGAGAATTCAATATGAACGATACACAATTGTTCATCTCTGTCGAAAACATCACTGAGTAAGAATCCTAACCGTCAACATGCCGCCCTGCAAGTCATTCTTGCAGGGCTTTCTTATATACTTTACTGTCGTAAAGTCCCGGAACCGATTTTGGCC
>ERZ809194.752-NODE-752-length-15612-cov-9.795848_pt1 | contig 15612 bp, 15 predicted proteins | sample MGYA00520517_ERZ809194 | MGnify/ENA primary metagenome ERZ809194 (study PRJEB31570, sample SAMEA3213003) | Homo sapiens | biome: human-gut; feature: human gut; material: fecal | place: Sweden | collected 2011 ... | reverse complement strand
CAACGACCCTCTGATTAACAGTCAGATGCTCTAACCGACTGAGCTACTGAAGAAGGTTTTCCTTTAATTGCGATGCAAAGGTAGTAGGATATTTTGAATTATGCAATATCTTTGCAAAAAAAATGAAGTAAAATGGATAAAATTATAGGAATGGGCAATGCATTGGTCGATGTACTGGTAAGAATTGATGACGATTCCTTGCTGGAAAAGCTACATTTGCCCAAAGGAAGCATGCAGTTGATACAAGAAGACACCTTGTCTGAAATACGTAAATATACCTCAGGGATGAAAATTCATCGCTCTACCGGCGGTTCGGCTGGCAATACGGTCTGTGCACTGGCCGCATTGGGAGCCAATCCCGGATTTATCGGAAAGGTAGGTCAGGACGAGACAGGAGTTTTCTTTGGTGATACCCTCCGTCAGCGCGGGGTAAATGCCTTGCTGGCCACCTGCGATTTGCCGTCGGGCATTGCGTCGACTTTCATTTCTACCGATGGAGAGCGTACGTTCGGTACTTATCTGGGAGCAGCTGCCACACTGAGAGCAGAAGACTTGTCGCGTAAAATGTTTGCCGGATATAATTATCTCTATATTGAAGGCTATCTTTTGCAAGACCATGACCTGATGCTGCGTGCCGTACAGCTGGCCAAGGAAGAAGGACTTCAGGTTTGTCTCGACATGGCAAGCTACAATGTAGTGGAAGCCGAACGCGACTTCTTCGACCAGTTGATTGTGAAATATGTGGACATCGTGTTTGCTAACGAGAGCGAAGCACTGGCCTATACGGGAAAAGCCCCTCATGAAGCTCTGGAAGAAATTTCGTCCAAATGCAGCATCGCCGTGGTGAAAACCGGAAAAGAAGGCTCCCTCGTGAAGAAAGGAACAGAAGTCATTCAATTGCTTTCTTGTCCTGTTGATAATGTGCTGGACACCACCGGTGCAGGCGATTTCTATGCCGCCGGTTTTATGTACGGCCTGACGTGCGGTTATTCGCTGGAGAAATGCGTGCAAATCAGTACCATTCTGGCCACAGCCGTCATTCAGGAAGTCGGTACTACCTTGCCTGCCAAGAAATGGGACGAAATTAAGTTAAATATTGAATCACTTCTGCAAGTCTAACCGGAATAATGTGTTTATTTGCAAGGAAGAACAATTTTGTAAACAGACTATATATGAATGCAAGAAAAATGCTGGCCGGAGCCTTTATCGTGATGTTGGGGATGGGCATGACCAGCTTCAAGGAAGACGACCGTAATTTTCAGATATCAAAGAATCTGGACATATTCAACTCCATTTTCAAGGAACTGGATATGTTTTATGTAGATACCGTGAATGCCGAAAAAATGATTCAGACCGGAGTGGAAGGCATGCTTTCACTGACCGACCCTTATACGGAGTACTATCCGGAAGAAGAGGTGAGCAGTCTCAAGGAAATGACTACCGGAAAATACGGCGGTATCGGTGCGGCCATCCGTTACTATGAGGCCAAAGACCGTATTGCGGTGGTAGAACCTACCGAAGGCATGCCGGCGGCCGAAGCCGGAGTCAAGGCAGGTGACATCATTCTCTCGGTAGGAGGAAAGGAAATGGTACGTGGCGACATGAAACCCCAGGAGTTTTCTTCCAAGGTCAGCGAAGCACTACGTGGAGAACCGGGCACTTCGTTCGTACTGAAAGTGCTGCGTCCGCTCAAAAATGACAGTACGGTGATGGAATTTAAAATCACCCGTAAGAACATCCGTACCAACCCGGTGCCCTATTACGGCATGGTGAAAGACAGCATCGGCTATTTGGCTTTGTCCAGCTTTACGGAAAATTCTGCCAAGGATTTCAAAAAAGCTTTTATCGAACTGAAACAGAAAGGTGCCAAGTCGCTGATTATCGACTTGCGTGACAATGGAGGAGGTTCCTTGTCGGAAGCGGTAGACATTGTCAATCTCTACGTACCGAAGGGACAGGAAATTGTGGTGACAAAAGGAAAGGTGCGTCAGGCACAAGGTTCTTATAAAACTCAGAATGAACCGGTCGATACACAGATTCCGCTGGCGGTACTCGTGAACGGTGCCACGGCTTCGGCTTCTGAAATTGTGAGCGGTTCGTTGCAGGACTTGGACCGTGCGGTAGTCATCGGTTCGCGTACCTTCGGAAAAGGATTGGTGCAGACCATCCGTCCGTTGCCTTATAACGGCACGCTGAAAGTGACCACTTCCAAATACTATATTCCCAGCGGACGTTGTATTCAGGCCATCGACTATGCCAAGAAGAATGCCGACGGTTCAGTAGCCCGTACACCCGATAGTCTGACCACCGTATTCCATACTGCTGCCGGACGTGAGGTACGCGACGGAGGAGGTATTCGTCCGGACATCGAAGTGAAGGGAGACAAGATTCCGAACATCGTGTTCTACCTGATGAACGACGACCTGATTTTTGATTACGCTACCCAATATTGCTGGGATCATCCTACATTGGCTTCGGTAGACGACTTCAAACTGACTGATGCCGATTATGAGGCTTTCAAGAAACTGGTGAAATCACGTAATTTCACTTACGACCGCCAGAGTGAGAAGATGTTGAAAAGCCTGAAGGAAATAGCCGAGTTTGAGGGTTACATGACCGAGGCAGCAGAAGAATTCAAGGCGCTGGAAAAGAAACTTAACCATAATCTGGACCGCGACCTGGACTATTTTGCCAAGCCGATTAAGGAATATATCTCACAGGAAATCGTGACCCGCTATTTCTATCAGCGTGGTGCTGTGATGGAACGCCTGAAAGATGATACTGATTTGGAAGAAGCTATCAAAGTATTGCAGAATCCCGTCCGTTATCGGGAGATTCTTTCGGCACCGGTAAAGAAAGACGAACCTGTCAAGAAGGAAGAACCGAAAAATAAGGCCTGAGAAGGGCTTTTGGAGGGCCTTCAAGCAAGGCCCGGAAAACGCAAGTACGTTTTGTTTCAAACGCAAGTGCATTTGAAGTGAAACGTACTTGCGTTTTTAGTAAAATGTACTTGCGTTTTGGGGAAAACGCAAAGGCGTTTGATATGAAACACTTTGGTGTTTTGAAATTTATCACTATATTAGTGAAAAGAAATATTAAGGACTTAAAATGCAGCGATTTATGGCGAAGGCAAAGGTTATATGTATTTTGAGCCATAAGGGAGCTATGCAATAAGTTACTAAAGGGAAAAATAATGAATAATCATGGAAACTAAAATCAAGGATAAAATAGAATATACCGTGATTTGCATATCGGAGTTTGCTAAGAAACATCAGCTTACGCTACCGCAAGCGTTCAATTATCTCAAACGCTGGGAGGGCATAGATTTTCTTGATAAAGGATATGATGTAGAACATCTGTTTTCAATTGAAGATGCAGTCGATGACTTAACAGCCTATTGTAAAAGACAGGGAGGGCAGTTGGCATGATACTCTATCACGGCTCGAATCAGGATATAAAGGAAATAGACCTGACAAAGACACGTCCTAACAAAGATTTCGGACAGGGCTTTTATCTGACAGCGGATAAAGAACAAGCTATGCAGATGGCTAAGCAGAAAGTGGTACAATCAGGTGGAACACCGACGGTAAACGTGTATGAGTTTGATGAGAACCACCTGTCTGACAACGAACTGAATATAAAGATATTTGAAGGCTATACTGAAGAGTGGGCAAGATTCATCTTAGCTAACCGAAATCGGGAAAGTAAGACAAAGATACATGACTTCGACATCGTGATAGGGGCTATCGCTGATGATAAAGTCGGGGTACAATTATTCAGATATATGAAGAAATATATCGATTTGCCTACCTTAGTGAAGAACTTGCAGTTTGTGAGACTAACTACCCAGTATTATTTTGGAACGGAGCGGGCAATCAAATTATTGAAGAAGCTATGACAGACGATGAACAATTTATGATAGAGTGCATTACCACCGAACTGACGGAGTATGTGATGCGTGATTACCATATTGGTATGAAAGAGGCTCTGGATATGGTTTATAATTCGGAAACCTATTCTAAGCTAATCGATATGAACAGTGGACTATATTATCAGAGTCCACTGCTGGTGTATGATGTATTTAAGGAAGAGCAGATCACTAACAGAAAAAAGTTAAATGACGGCAAGTGAAGTAGTATACACATGGATTGAATATCCTAAGGATATTACACAACCTTGCTTTGAGGGTAGTGTAAGTCATATTTTGCTCTTATTCTGCATAAAACAAAACCGTCTGCATGCTTTGAAGCTAGTCTTCAAAACTCATGCAGATGGTTTTTATATCTGAGCCGGAGAATCAGTCTTTATAATCTCCGTTTGCCTTAATCAGCTCAATCAGTTTTTCTACAGCCTGTTCTTCCGGAATGTTCTTTTCAATGCATTCCTTCTTTTTGTACAGACTGATTTTACCTCTTCCGGCACCTACATAGCCATAGTCGGCATCGGCCATTTCACCCGGGCCGTTGACGATACAGCCCATGATACCGATTTTCAGTCCCTTGAGGTGAGCCGTAGCAGCCTTGATGCGGGCGATGGTCGATTCTAAGTCGTACAATGTACGTCCACAACCCGGACAAGAGATGTATTCGGTTTTGGAAGTGCGGATACGTCCTGCCTGCAGGATACCGAAGGCGGTTTCGTCTACTTTCAGGTTGCTGATTTGGTTGCCGTGGTTGTAGAGCAGGATACCGTCGCACAGACCGTCGATAATCAGGGCACCCATGTCGGCAGCCGACTTGATTTGCAAATCCTCTGTTTCGGTTTCCTGATACAGCTGGAAGAATACCAATGGGTTTTTCAGTCCCTGGTTCATCAGCTGGTGTGCCAATGCACGGAACTCACCTAAGCGGTTGTAGTGGTTGCTTTGAGCTACGATGACCACTTCCGGATGCAGACGCAGGCAAGCCATTACTTCTTCATTCAGTCCTAGATAAGAAGTAAAGAGGAATTTCATTTTTGCCGGATGGTGATGCAGCTCAATCAACTGCTGGTAGTTGAAAGCCGGATAGGTGTGCTCGCTGCCGTCCCATGCACAGGCATCCACAATGTAACCGATGTCCGCTCTGCGGTTTTCGGGCAAGCGTTGGCCGCAGTACAGGTAGTCGGGCTTGAACTGTTCGCTTACTTCCAGGTCGTTGTTCAGACGGGCTGAAATGACTACCGGAAGCTGGTCGCCTCCGATGTTACCTACGGCTACGGTTTCTCTTCGGCTGGGGTGCGTGTAGTTGAATTCCGGAGCTTCGGTTGCTGGAATGTAGGGATGTCCTTCGCGTTTCAATACATAATCTACCAGTTTGCGGGCTACGGGAATTTCGGCTTCGGGCGCTTCACTCAGCGATACGCGGATGGTGTCACCCAGTCCGTCGCAAAGCAAGGCACCGATACCCAAGGCTGATTTGATACGGCCGTCTTCTCCGTCGCCGGCTTCTGTCACTCCCAAGTGGAGCGGGAAAGCCATATTTTCTTTTTCCATCTGTTCTACCAGCAGGCGGACGGTGCGTACCATGATGACCGTATTGGAAGCCTTGATAGAGATGACCACGTTCATGAAATTCTGTTCCACACAGATGCGCAGGAACTCCATGCACGATTCTACCATGCCCTCCGGGGTATCTCCGTAGCGCGACATGATGCGGTCGGACAGCGAACCGTGGTTCACTCCGATGCGGATGGCTGTGTGATTTTCCTTACAGATGTTCAGGAAGGGGATGAAACGGTCGCGTATCTTCTGAATTTCTTTTGCATACTCTTCATCCGTATACTCCAGTTGCTTGAAGGTACGGGCAGCATCTACGTAGTTACCCGGGTTGATACGTACCTTCTCAGCGTACAAGGCCGCAACCTCAGCTACTTTCGGATTGAAATGTACATCGGCCACTAAAGGAGTCTGGTATCCCTGGGCACGCAGAGATGCATTGATATGCTGCAGGTTCTCTGCTTCACGTACTCCTTGTGTGGTGAGACGTACATATTCTCCTCCCGCCTCAATGATACGCTTGGCCTGTTCCACACAAGCTTCAGTGTCCATGGTGACGGTATTCGTCATACTCTGTATACGGATAGGATAAGCGCCACCCATAGGAGTGGCGCCTACATATACCTCGTTCGCCTGTCGGCGAGAATAGTTGAAGTAATTCATTCAGTTAGTTTGTCTTATAAGCGTATTTGACTTCTTTCAGCTCTTCGTTGGCTTTTACGATTTTGTTTTTCAAACCTTCCTTGTAAGCTGCAAACTTTTGAGCCAGTTCTGCATCGCTCAGGGCCAGCATCTGTACGGCCAGGATAGCGGCATTCATAGCACCGTTGATGGCTACTGTAGCCACAGGTATTCCGGGAGGCATCTGGATGATAGAGTAGAGTGCGTCTACACCGTCGAGTACAGAACCTTTTACAGGTACTCCGATAACCGGAAGGGTGGTGTTGGCTGCAATTACTCCCGGCAGTGCAGCAGCCATTCCGGCAGCCGCGATGATTACCTTGATGCCACGTCCGGCAGCTTCTTTCGCAAACTTCTCTACTTCAGCAGGAGTGCGGTGAGCCGACAGGGCATTCATTTCAAACGGGACTTGCATTTCATCGAGCAGCTTGGCGGCCTTTTCCATTACCGGAAGGTCAGAAGTACTGCCCATAATGATACTTACAATTGGTTTCATTCGTTGTTTTTATTTTAGTTATTCGTTAATAATCTCTTTGTAGCCTGCAGCGTCCAGCAAATCGTCCAGTTCGCTGGCATCCGTAGGTTTCAGCTTGATAATCCAGCCTTCGCCGTAAGGATCCTGGTTTACCAGTTCCGGATGTTCTTCCAGTTGCGGGTTGACTTCCAGAATCTCGCCTCCGATGGGGAGGAACAGGTCTGAAACTGTTTTCACTACCTCGATGGTACCGAATACTTCGCCTTTATCCAGCGTTTCACCTTCTGTGGTTACGTCGATGAAAACGATGTCGCCCAGCTGTTGCTGTGCATAGTCTGTGATACCTACATAGGCAGTGTCGCCTTCCAAACGAATCCATTCGTGTTCGTTGGTGTACTTAATGTTAGTCGGGAATTCCATATTGAATAAATTTAAAGTTTAAGATAATCAGTTTTCAAATAAACAAAATTCCCGTGATACCACAAAATAAACCGACGAAAAACCCGCCTGTCACTTCATTTAAAGTATGTTGCTTGACGATGATGCGGGCTGAACCTAACATGCCGGCAAGCAGGATGAAGAAGCAGAGCCATTCCACTGGATTGAACTGGAAGATGAAGCTGTAGGACAGTAATCCGCCCACCATCATGCCGCTGCTGGCCATGTGGGTGCTGATTTTCCAGCGTGTGTTGATGACTGTGCAGATGACCATGCAAATCAGTGTGGCCACGATGATGCCGCTCATGTAGCGCGGCAGGTGTATGCGGTACATGGTCAGCAGGCAGGCCATGTAGCTCAATATGGTCATTCCGTAAGGGATAAAACGCTTTTCGCGGTGTCCCAGTTCGTGGAGTGTCCAGCCGTTGATTTTCTGAAACAGATAGATGCCCAGCATCGGTAGCAGGATGGTGAAGCAATACACCAGCCCTAAAACCGTCAGTTTGTACTGCAGGGGCATGATGTTCAGATAAGTAAAGAAAAAAAGCAGGCAGAATGCCACAAACGGTACCATGAACGGCGTAAAGATGAGCGATACGATGCGGGCAGTCATAAACAGGGCATCGCGGGGTTCCCCAGCATGGTGGGGAGCGGGTTCATGATAAGTCAGTTCATCGGGGATACTGGTTTCTTCCATATCAATATGTTATCTTCTTAATCTTGCTACGGGGATATTCAACTGCTGGCGGTACTTGGCCACAGTGCGGCGGGCAATGGGGTATCCTTTTTCCTTCAGCATATCGGCCAGCTCATCGTCAGTGTAAGGCTTTTCCTTGTTCTCACTGGCCACGCATTCTTTCAGGATGCGCTTGATTTCACGGACGGACAGTTCTTCACCGTTTTCAGTCGTGTAGCCATCGCTGAAGAAGAATTTCAACGGGTAAATGCCGTAGTTGGTCTGTACATATTTGCTGTTGCTCACACGGGAAATGGTGGAGATGTCCAGCTTTGTACGTTCAGCCACGTCTTTCAGAATCATCGGACGAAGCAGAGACTCGTCCCCTTCTTCGAAGAACGGGCGTTGCAAGTCGATGATGGCCTGCATGGTGCTGAGCAGTGTTTGCTGGCGTTGTTTCACGGCGTTGATGAATCCTTGTGCCGCATCTACCTTCTGCTTGAGGAACATCAGGGCATCTTTTGATTCTTTGCTCTGGTTCTGCTTGTTGCGGGTGTGTTCGTCCAGTAGTTCGGTAAATTCCCGGCTCAGCCGCAGTTCCGGCACGTTCCGGTTGTTGAGGCTGAGGTTAATCGTGCCGTCGTCTTCCGTCTCTACCAGAAAATCAGGGATAATCTGTTGCAGGTTTTTCCCGATGGCGTCTCCCATGGAACTTCCCGGACGCGGATTCAGCTTGGTTAGTTCGGCCGCAGCCGCATTATATTGTTCTTCTGTAATATTCAGTTTCTGAATAATCTTGTCTTTATTTTTGCGGGTGAAGTCCTCACAGCACTTTCCGATGATGTCCAGCTCAATCTGCTTGAGCGGAGAATCTTCTTTCCGGCGAATCTGGATGAGCAGACACTCTTGCAGACTTCTGGCACCGATGCCGGCAGGGTCAAAGTCCTGAATCACTGAAAGCACATGCTCCAGTTCTTCTGCGGAAGTGTAGACTCCCTGGTAAATAGCCAGTTCATCGAGAATCGTTTCAGTGGATTTACGCAGCAGTCCGTCGTCATCGAGAGAGCCGATAAGGTATTCACCTAATTGCTTCTGTTCCGGAGTGAGGTGTTGCATGTCGAGCTGTTCTTTCAGCGTTTCGTAGAAGGATACGTTGTCCGAAAAAGGAATGTCTTCCGCCCGGTCTTCTTTGGAGCGGTTGTTTTCCTGCAATTTGTAATCCGGAATATCGTCTTCCGTGCGGTAATCGCCTAGTTCAATGTCTTCACCTGAATCGGTATTAGGTTCTCCGTCTTGGTCAGTCGTATTGTACTCATCGTTGAGGGCATCGGAAGCGTCGGAAGTTTCTTTTCCTTCTTCGAGTGCCGGATTATCCAGTAATTCAGCGTGAATCCGTTCTTCCAACTCCAGAGTCGGAAGTTCCAGCAACTTGACAGCCAGTATCTGTTGAGGAGACAGGGTCTGTACTTGTTGTTGCGCCTGTGTCTGTACCTGACGTGAACCTTGTACCATTTTTATTGTTGTCTTGAGTTAACAGCGTGCAAAAATAATAATTAAAATGAACTTCAAAGAAAAAGGCAAAATTTTTAATATTGGAAACTGCTGCCTCCTAAGAACTCTCGTAGCAGTGAAGTAGGGGGCAATTCCTTGTCTTGTACGGAAACAAAATAGTTCAGGAAGCGGAGCAGACGGTGTGCTTCGGAGTATTCCGGACAACGGTTGGGCACCTTGCGCAAAACGGGTTCCACGTAATCCTTTAATACAGCCAGTTCGAACAGCAGGGCTGAGTTGAACATAGCATCGGCATTTTCCTGATAGGGGAAAATCCATTTTTCTTCTCCGGCGCGTACACTTGGCCAGCGTGCGATGGTTTCCTCGGCCGAGTAGTTGCGGTACTTGTAATCGCGGATGATGCGTCGCAACAGACGGTTGTCGGTTGTCGGGATGTAGTTGTGGTTGTCCAGCAGGATGGTGGTCAGTGCCGACACATACACTTTGTATTTGTTTTCGTTGGGAATGTGCGGAGTCAGTGCCGGATTCAGTGCATGAATACCTTCAATAATCAGTATCATGTGTTCATCTATCCGGAGTTTCTTACCGCTCATTTCTCTTTTTCCGGTGGTAAAGTTATAGCGTGGCAGTTCTACCTCTCCTCCGTTGAGCAAGGTGGTCAACTGTTCTTCGAAGAAGGGGAGGTCTACGGCATACAAGGATTCGAAGTCGTGTTTGCCGTTCTCGTCCAGCGGGGTATCGTTCCGGTTGACGAAATAGTCATCCAGTGAAATGGGGTAGGGCTTCAGGCCGTTGGTCATGAGCTGAATACTCAGTCGCTTGCTGAAAGTGGTTTTTCCGGAAGAGGACGGACCTGATATAAGTACGAGTTTTACCCGTTTTCCGTCTTGGTTGCGGTGGGTAATTTCATCGGCTATCTGGGCAATTTTCTTTTCCTGCAGGGCTTCCGATACGTTAATCAGGTCGGTAGCATGTCCGTGGTTGCAGGCCACATTCAAATCGCCCACCGTGCTGATGCCCAGAATTTGGTTCCAGCGGTGATATTCCTGAAACACTTCCAGCATTTTTTCCTGCTTCACCACCTCTTCCAGTTTGGTCGGGTTTTCACGGCTGGGGATACGCAGCAACAGTCCGTCGTAGTATTTCACAATGTCGAACAGGCGGATGTATCCTGTACTGGGTACCAGGCTGCTATAATAACAGTCCACCGTGTCGCCCAATTGATAGTAGTAAGAATAAAGCTGACCGTAAGTGTCCAACAGTCGTGCCTTATCTATCATCCCTCGTTTTTCGAATAGACGAACCACTTCCTCCGTGTGACTTTCAGTGCGTGTGTAGGGAATATCGGCCGCGATGATTTCCTGCATTTTCTGTTTGATGCGCTGCACGTCATCCAGTCCGATGGTACGGTCAATATGCAGTTTGCAGAAATATCCCTTTGAGATGGGATGTTCCAGCGAAATACTGCCTTGCGGATAAAGTTCTTCTACCGCTTTGACCAGGATGAAAAAGAGCGAACGGACATAAGTGCGCATGCCGGAAGAACTGGTAATGTCAAGAAATTCAATATCTTTATTGTAGTATACCCGGAAGTCGAGACTCTCTACCTTATTGTTGACTTTGGCGCTGACCGGACCGTAGGGCATGGCCAGATTAAAACCGTTATAAATATCCAAAAGTGAGCTTCCCTCCGGGAATTCTCTTGTCGAATTATTATTTTTGCAATATATTTGTAGCATAAATGTAATATGTGTTACTAACCTTGTGAATAGGCAGTTAATTTACTCATTAAACAATTAAAAGCCTCTTTCCAACTTAACTAATTACAAATGGAATATTCTTTTTATGATTTTTTAGCGCTTCTTGGATCACTGGCGCTGTTCCTTTATGGAATGAAAATCATGAGTGAGGGACTTCAGAAGTTTGCGGGCGACCGCCTTCGTAGTATTTTAACCGCAATGACCACAAACCGTGTGACGGGAGTGCTGACAGGTATGTTGATTACTGCTCTGATTCAGTCCTCTTCGGCTACAACCGTAATGGTGGTCAGCTTTGTAAACGCCGGCTTGCTGACACTTTCTCAGTCTATCGGGGTGATTATGGGAGCGAATATCGGAACCACGGTGACGGCGTGGATTATTTCAGCTCTCGGTTTTAAAGTAGATATATCTGCATTTTCTCTGCCGCTTCTGGCGATTGGTATTCCACTGCTTTTCTCTCAAAAAAGTTCACGTAAATCTGTCGGTGAGTTCATCTTCGGGTTTGCTTTTCTGTTCATGGGATTAAATTTGCTGAAAAGCAATGCACCCGATTTGAGTCATAATCCTGATATGCTGGCCTTTGTCCAGAATTATACGGACATGGGCTTTTTCTCTGTTCTGCTGTTCGTATTGATTGGTACGCTGCTGACCATGATTGTGCAGGCTTCGGCGGCTACCATGGCCATTACGTTGATTATGTGTGCCAACGGATGGATTAGTTTTGAACTGGGAGCTGCTTTGGTATTAGGTGAGAATATCGGAACCACGATTACGGCTAACCTGGCAGCGTTGACTGCCAATACGCAGGCACGCCGTGCAGCCTTAGCGCATCTTATGTTTAATGTCTTCGGTGTGCTTTGGGTACTGATTTTATTTAAGCCTTTCTTGTCGATGGTAGACTGGATTATTTCTGACTTTATGAACGTGAGCGAGGCAGACGGAGTAGCTGTATCTTTCAAATTGTCAGCTTTCCATACTTGCTTTAATGTGTGCAATGTGCTGTTGTTAATATGGTTCGTACATTTTATCGAGAAAACGGTCTGCAAGATTATTCCTCAGAAGGAGCAGGAAGAAGAATACCGTTTGCAGTTCATTACGGGCGGTATGCTTTCTACGGCCGAATTGTCCATCCTTCAGGCACGGAAAGAAATCAATCTGTTTGCTGAACGTATACAGCGTATGTTCCGCATGGTGCGTGACCTGTTGCATACGGAGAATGAAAATGATTTCAACAAGTTGTTCAGTCGGATTGAGAAGTATGAGAATATCAGCGACAACATGGAAGTGGAGATTGCCAATTACCTGACGCTGGTGTCGGAAGGCAGATTGAGTTCTGAAAGTAAGGTACAGATCCGAGGTATGCTTCGCGAAGTCACAGAGATAGAAAGTATTGGTGACAGCTGCTATAATCTGGCTCGTACCATCAACCGGAAGCGCCGCGGAAATGAGGACTTCACGAGTGCGCAATATGAGCACATCACACAAATGTTCCAGCTGACAGACGATGCTCTGACACAGATGATTGCTCTGGTGAAAGATGTGCATCAGCAGGTAGATGTCAACAAGTCGTTTAATATTGAAACGGAAATCAATAACTATCGTAACCAGTTGAAGATTCAGAATGTGATTGACGTCAACGAAAAGAAATATGATTATCAGATGGGTGTACACTACATGGACATTATCGCTGAATGTGAGAAGTTAGGCGATTATGCAGTGAATGTGGTAGAGGCTCATCGGGATGTGAAGGAAAAGAAAGCTTGAAAAAAGAACCTCGACGTTCTCTAAAGTTGGATAGGAACGTCGAGGTTTTTTGTATCAAATTGGGATATAAAAGCAAGGTTCCTGATTATTTAAAAACTTGCTTCATTGGGCGACCAATCCATGCTTGTGGCTGTGTGAGTCCAAAGATGTAGGCAATGGTAGAGGCCGTGTCGAACTGCATCATACATTCTTTAAATTCTCCGTATTGTTTTACGTTCTTACCTGCAATGATAAAGGGAATTTCCATTTCTTGCAAGGTTTTTCCTCCATGTCCTTTCTTGATACCTCCGTGGTCGGCTGTGAGTATGATAATGGTGTCATCATAAATGCCGGCTTTTTTGATAGCTTCTACAATGCGTCCTACATAAGTATCCAGTTCCTCGAGCTTTTGATAATAAGCAGGAGTATCGTGCCCGTCGTGGTGGCCCGTATGGTCAAGCTGGTCAAAGCAAACAGCAAGGAAAGTTGGTTTTTTGTCCATAATATATGTTTCGGCCATACTGCATAGCAAGTCGGGTTGTTTGTCATATCCGATAGCCTGTGCATAATGAGTAATTGCCAATGTGTCTACCAGGTACTTGATGCCTTCCCATTCATACATACATCCTGTTTCAGCGTTTGGCTTTGCTTCTCGCAGAATAGAGTATATGGTCGGAAAGATTCCGTGTTCGTTAGTAACCATGGATGGTATTTCGGGGGTGCGTGATCCCCATTCGGTGTAGCCATGGATTTCAGGGCCTGCTCCATTGAACATGGAAGCCCAGTTTACCGCAGAAGAAGAGGGTAATACGGAACGTTTTTTTAGGGTGTAGCATCCTTTCTGCATTACCTCTTTAATGTGAGGAATAGAGGCTTTAGGTACACTGTAAGCACCCCATCCGTCAATGCCAATCATAACTACATGCTGAGCTTTCCATTTGGCAGCCTGGCATGGAAAAACTGCTGTAAAAATCAGACAGCTTAGAATAAAAAATAGTTTTCTTTTCATATTAAATAACATTATAATAATCAGATTCCCGTATCTACCGGATTCTTGTCCGGGAATAAAGGACTGTATAGTACGGTACGTTTCAGTGTTTGAAGTTTTCCATCCTTCACGAACTCTTCTCCGCGTTCAGACAAATGACTGATCATTGCCTGGCGAAGTTCCTGTAATTTTTTGCGGTATTTCTTTTCATGTACCACATTCTTTAATTCATGAGGGTCATTTACCAGGTCAAACAGTTCTTCTTCTCCGGTATGGAAACGCCATACATATTTTATTTTACCGTCAGTCAGGGCACACCAGTAATTATCCGGGCTATAGCAAGTGGCATGTTCCAGGTCGATGTATGTACGCCATGTTTCCCCTTTCATCAGACGGAACAGAGATTGTCCGTCCATGTCACTGGGAACTGTACCACCGGCAGCTTCCAGAAAAGTAGGAAGTAAGTCGCGAAGCTCAACCGGTGCATCTATTTTTCCTCCTTTATCAAACTGATATCCAGCGGGCCATTTCACAATATAGGGGATGTGTACGGAACCTTCATAAGGATAAGTCTTGCGCCAGTGGAAATGGTCGCCCAGCATGTCACCATGATCTGATACGTAACAGATGAGTGCATTGTCATACATACCTTCTTCTTTCAAGGCTTCGATTACTTTCCCGATTTCTTCATCAATGAAAGTCACATTGGCGTAATAGTGACGGCGTGAGTTCTTTGCATATTCTTCACCAAAGTTTCCGAAGGCAGCATCCTTGGGGGCATCTTCTACTTTTGTCAGACGGGCATAGTCTTTCTCTTTGCACCATTCTCCAATGAATGGAGCCGGTACGTCACGTCCTTTGTATAAATCAGACAGACGCTGGGGCGGATCATACGGACTATGCGGGCGAGCAAAAGAAACCTTCAGGAAAAGAGGCTGTCTGTTGCCCTTCTTATGGTTATGAATCATCTCACAGGCCATCTCTCCGGTCCATGCGGTAGGATGAAGTTTTTCGGGCAGTTTATATTCTGCTGCGCCATGGTCATTCCATCCGATACCTGTACTGTCCGGGTTAAGTCCCGGAGCCTGCATCTGAAACCACAGGCGGTAATCGCTGATGAAGTCTTTTGTTTCTACGCGGCCGCTTTCATCGACGAGTGTACCATGGAACCCATGTAATGCTTTTTGCGGGAACCAGTGCATCTTCCCGATGCCGAAAGTAAAATAATTCAAGTCGCGTAACATCTGGGGCATTTCATAACGGTACTGGCTGCCTACTCTTCCATATCCCAGCATGCCATGATGCCAGGGAGACAGGCCTGTGAGCAGACCGGAACGGGCCGGTGTACTGCTGGGAGCAGAGGAGTAGCCGTTAGTAAACAAGGTACCATCTTGCGCCAGTGCATCCAGATTCGGGGTGATGACGGAGGGATTGCCCATGCAGTTCAGGGCGTCACCTCGATGTTGGTCCGATACTATCAGGATGATGTGCGGCTGTTGCTGGGCCATAAGGGTATGAGGAAGACTGCATGCTCCTGTACCCAGTACGATTGCGGAATAGAAAATTCGGTTCATAATGGATTGGTGAAGTCTTTTTATGGTATAAAGATAATAAAATGAGGCTGCACTTCAAAACTTTCATTTGTAAGTACAGCCCCTATAAAAATAAAATGTAGATATCAGATTGCATGGTCTGCTTCTACTTGTTCTCCATTCCATGCTTTTAATGAAGTCCAGGGGGTAAAGTTTGCGCTCCAGAATGAATCTGTAGATGGTAAGCCTAATGCTACAAATCCAAATGTACATAAGTAACGTGAGTTCGAAATAAGAATAAATATATTTTGCTGATAATTAGAAACATAGC